>Ga0209829_10003534_pt1 | contig 11348 bp, 15 predicted proteins | sample C_140205_EF_Meta_FD_187311 | JGI IMG/M metagenome (GOLD analysis project Ga0209829, IMG submission 187311) | Freshwater microbial communities from Lake Croche, Canada to study carbon cycling - C_140205_EF_MetaG (SPAdes) (version 2) | ecosystem: Environmental > Aquatic > Freshwater > Lake... | reverse complement strand
TGGGCACCGATCTGAAACATGGGCGTCTCTGCCAGCGGATCGTAGCTGCGACCCGCTTCAAGCATCACGCACTTCAAACCGGCAAGAGTCAGCGAGTAGGCCATCTGCTCGCCTCCGGATCCGATGATGACGACATCCAAGTCCGCCTTGACCGGAGAAGGGGTGATGTGAGGCACGGGAGAATAGAAAAAGAGAGTGAGTAACCAGAAAAGTTCCAAACCTAGAAATTTGCGTATGAAGGGAGACATCAGAAAAAGCACTTGGGCCGGACCGGATGGCGGGAAAGTGGAGGGCCTGGTTCCATCTCCAGCAAAACCCACGGTCGAATGACCCGCGCTCCCACCTTGCCCACTAGGAATTTGCGTCGATTCTATTCCTCGAAATGACGAGTTGAACGGTGCCGGTAGGGATACACCCCATTGTCGCTCTCTCGGAAACCCACCAAGTTGAGGCGGTCGGTGAAACCACCCATCGGCAGATACCAACATGAAAGACATCAAAACCATCATCGCGAGCTTCCTCTGCCTCGGAGCCCTCGGCTTCGTCCCAAGCTGCACCACTGTCGAGCACCGGGAGCCCGCCACGCATACCACCACCGAGACAACCCTTAGTCGCCCCACCAGCACCGTGGAAACCAAAACCACGCATTCCTACTGAGGCCGAGGCAGACACGCATCAACCTACTCACCATCAATCCAATGAGCAAGCCAATGAGTGAAATCAACGACGACTTGGAAACGCTGGCAAAAGATGCCGGGGCGCTTCTGGACGACGCCGCCACAGAGGCCGGCAAACGGTATGATGAAGCCCGCAAGGGCCTCGCAGCCGTCCTCGAACACGGCAAGGAAGTCTACGGACTCGCCTGCAAGCGGGCAGTCCGGAACACCAAGGCCGCCGATCTAGTTTTGCACGACAATCTCTATCAAACCGTCCTCGTCGGCGTCGGAGTGGGGGCTCTTGTGGGTTACCTCCTATCCCGTCGCTGCGCCTCCTAGCAGCCCGTGAAGAGCCCCTCTCCGACGGGGAAGGAGTTCGATCACGCGGTAAGAACATGAGCCATCCGACGACTGGTCTCAGCGAAGTAAAAATTGCCGTTGGGCTTGAAAAACGAGCGCTTCCGCAAGCACGTCTCAACCCCAGATCCGATCGTAGGTCCAGTAGAGCCCCACGATGCCGATCATTCCCGAAGCGACTTTCCTCACAACCCCGAACGCCGGCTTTTTCAAAACCCAAAACGTGACCGCAAACGCCGTTGCCAGCACGGTCATCTGCCCCAATTCCACGCCAAGATTGAATCCCACCAGCGGCTCGATCACCTGGCCCTGCGGCAATTCCAGTTCCTTCATCACCGAGGCGAAGCCCATCCCGTGCAGCAGCCCAAGACCGAAAACCAGCGCCACCCGCCACGGCTTCAGCTCCTTGACCCATAGGTTTTCCAAACCCACGTAGGCGATGCTCAAGGCGATCATCGGCTCCACGATCGAAGAAGGAATGGTGAACACACCGAGAACCACCATGGCCAGTGTGATCGAGTGGGCCAGTGTGAAAGCGCTCGTCTGCCACAGCAAGGGCTTCCATTTCGGCTGGAGAAAAAACAAGCCGAGGATGAAGCAAATGTGATCAAGTCCCATCGGCAAAATGTGAAGGAATCCCGCCTGGATCCAGGTGAGCAGCGACGAAGACTCCCCTCCTGCCGTCACCTTGCCGTCCGCCCGGACTTCCATCAACTCCACCGCTTTTCCGCGAGGCGAGAGTCGTAATAATTTCACCTGCGGCACCTTCACCTCCAGTGCCAGCGGCTCATCCTCATCATCCTGCCAGATCAGTTCCAACGGTCCGGACGCTGCCGCCGGAAACTTCCCGTGAAGATCAATCCGCACCAACGAGTTTCCAGCATCATTCTCCTTTAACTTCGGAAGCTCGACTGAGTAATCCGGATAGCTGAACTCCAGTTCCAGCCGCTTCCCATCGAGAGTCAGCACGAAAGTTTCCTTCAAAAATTTGGCTGCTACCTTCCTCATCACGCCGTGGTCGGCCGCATCCAGCTTCTCCACCCAGGCATGACCCGCCGTCCCGGGATCGCCAGGAGTGCCCGGCGGCACTTTCGGCCCGTCCTCCGGATAGAGCGCCCAGGCTTCCAGCCACACCGAACCCGCCCAAGCGCCGTCTCCCGCGGTGATCTCCGCCCGCACCTGCTTCATCGAGTGCCCTTCAGCAACGCCCGCGGCGGCCAGAATCCACATCCCCGCCGTCATCCAGCGCCGAAAATTTCCGATCTTGGTCAAAGTCATGCACCGCTATCTACGTTCACTTCTGTGCCGTTCCTATCACCCTCATTCCTTCCGCCCGATCCCAAACTCACTTCCAACTCGGACCACCTTGCCGTCGCGCATCTGGGCCTCGATGAGCTTTGAACTCCCAAACGGCTTGCTGTTCTCATCGCGCAGTGTCGCGATCTGCTTCTTCGTCTTCGCGTCGAAAACGTCCGGCGTGTGGCTCTGCCAGCCCCATGTCCCCCACCGCTCCTCCATACGTGGACGAGGAGCCAAACCTCACGCTGGTCCGGCAGGGCCTTGAGCAAGCGGAGAGCGATGTCCGTGATGCCAAATCCAACGCGGTCCATTCATCCCGGCGCTGTCCGGAAAAATCCTCCAGACGGGCATCGAGCTTTTCCCGCAGTTGCGTGAAGTGGCTCGTCGCGACCTCGCGCTTCAGCAGATACGTGGTGTGCGGCAAGGTCGAGCGGAAGACGTCCTCGGGCGTGGTGTGCTTCACTTCCAGGCCGGGCACCAGGTCGATGCCTGCGGATCAGAAAAGGTGATGGACCATCGCCGAGCAGAATAGCGACTTGTCGCGCGAGAGCAGGTTCGATTTCCCCCGCAAGTGCTGGTGCCTCATCGCGACCAGCGCCCAGAGCAGTTCCCGGATCGATTACTGCGTGCGGTCGGCCACGAGATTGAGCCACTCGCTGAGGACGGCGGTGACCTGCTGCGGCGTGAGGCCGAGGTCGAGGATCGCCACCATGGAGTCGAGCTGCTCGTTGTAGTATTTCATGATGCGGTTCTCCTGCACGCCGAGCCGGATGTGCTTGCACTGGATTTCGAGGTCCGACTCGATGACCCAGCTGTGCCCGTCGAGGCGCGGCCCTTGAATGAGGAAGGCGTGGAACCAGCAGCTCCATTTCTCGTCCTCATCGACATGACGCTGGGCGGTGCAGATCACCCGGTCGATCAGGGCGGCGCCCCCGGCCAGCGCCACGGACCCGGGCGCGGCGTGGCGTGTGAAAAACTGCTCATTGGTGAGGTCGGTCAGCTCGACGATCTTGTTCACGCTCCGGGTTCTAGCAGGTTTGGGACGGCATTCACTTCAGAGGTCTCCGCGCTTGGTTCTTGATTCCTGCCAGCGGGCTTGCAAAACGTGGCCATGAAATTGCTTTCCTGGAACGTCAACGGCCTGCGCGCGGTGATCGGCAAGAACTTCGGCTCCTTTGTGAATGCCGAGAAGCCGGACATCCTCTGTCTTCAGGAAACCAAGGCCAGGCGCGAGCAGGTCACCCTGCCACCGGAGCTCGACGGCTACCATGCGTTCTGGAACTCAGCCGAAAAGCCGGGCTATTCCGGCGTGGCGGTGTTCACGCGGGAGATGCCCTTGAACGTGATTCATGGCATGGGAATCGACCACCACGACAAGGAGGGCCGCGTGCTGACCCTGGAATATCCAGATTTCACGCTGGTCAATGTTTACACACCGAACGCGCAGGACGAACTACGGCGTTTATCGTACCGGCTGGAGTGGGACGCGGCCTTCCGCCAGCACATCACCTCTCATGCGGAGAAGAAACCGGTGATTTTCTGCGGCGACCTGAACGTGGCGCATGAGGAGATCGACCTAGCGCGACCGAAGGGCAATCGCATGAGCCCCGGATTCTCCGATGAGGAACGGGCGAGCTTCCGCGAACTTCTCGGTAGCGGATTCACCGACACCTTCCGGCACTTCCACCCGGACGAGCCGGGACATTACTCGTGGTGGTCCTATCGCGCCGGCGCCCGCGCGAACAACATCGGATGGCGCATCGACTACTTCGGCGTCAGCGGGAGTTTCAATGACCGCCTGAAGTCCGCGCACATCCTGCCCCATGTCCACGGCTCCGACCATTGCCCGGTAGAGTTGAACTTGGCATGAGCCCGTGGACCGCAGCAGCGTGGATGGCCGGCTTACTTCTTCTTCTCGGGCTTCGCGGTCACAGCGGGCTTCGCGGTCACAGCGGGCTTCACCTCCACGCTGGTGGCAGTCATCGTGTATTGAATGGTCACCTTTGAGCCGACCTTGATGTCACCGCTGACCTTGGTGTCGGTGCTGCGGGCGATTTCCCATTTCTCGGTGTCCTTCTGAATGACAATCTTGCTATCGGTCACCTCCAGCACCGGACCGGTGGCTTGATAGGTGGTTCCTGCAAACGAGGGGGCGGCAAGGCCAAGGGCGGCGAGTGAGATCGCGAGGATAGTGGACGGTTTCATGATGGTTGGTTTACGACCTTAACAGCCTCACCGATTTCGACGAGAATGGAAGGACCGAATTAGCCGATCGCCAAAAATGAGGGGATTCCCGGTGACAGAACCGGCAGAGAACGACCGCCCCGTTGGGCGTGAGACAGCTCGTCCTCGGAAGCCTCCTGACGACGGCTCTTTTTTCCATCCTCGAGGCACGCGAACCCTACACCGAAGCCCAGGTCAAGGAGGTGGAGGCCTGGCTCCCGGACAAGCCGGGCGTGCGGGGACGGTGTCATCGCCGACGCCGAGAAGTGCCTCACCACGTCCGCTCCGGCTTGGTCGGAGGACACCTACCGGATCTACTTCAAGACTGACAGCCGCAAGGAAGGCGAGGACATGCTGAGACCGGGTTGGGAACGATTGCAGAGACTCGTCGCTGCGGAATGCCTGGAAGGCAAGGGACGTTTCATCAAGGCGATCGAGGTCCAGGTTCTCGACTTGGCCACGCAGCCTTCCTGGGTACTACCTGCTCACGACCGAAATGAGGAGGTCATCGACGGCAAGGCCCAATACATTGAACTGCGTTCGGCGAATCTTGTTTCTGACATCGCCCTGACGCTCGAATGGTTTGGCGACAAGCTGGATCCTGCAGTGCGCGGATCGATCGAGACCGCGCTGAAGCAGAATCAGCCACACGCGATGCCGTCCTGGCTCAATTCCACCCTCAGTGCTAGCCTACCGACATCGGGACACGGCGTTCGAAATCCCGACCCACCCCTTGCCCTCGGGCGCCGGAACTCTCCCCCTCCGGTGCCAGAGGGGGCAATCGGAATGCCTGATCCGGCTCACCAGTTGATGTTCACGCCACGCGTATCGACGTGGGTGAAGGTCGGATAACTGCCAACCCCGCCCTTGAAAAGTCCACGATCCCGGAGGTTGCGGGTCACGGCGGTGACGGTCGAGGCCTTGGTCGGAAAAGTCACATCCACAGCATAATTTCCCTGATGCCACGAACTGCTCTTGGCCCCTGGGCAGCGGGCGTTGTAAGCAGGGGCCCGGTAGGCGGAAACGATTTCCTTCACGGGCAGATTGAGTTCTGCCGCGACCCGGTCCACCGCGCGCAGCGTGGTCACAATGCGCGGCCACATCGACTTTGGCGGAAGGCAGTTCCACACCCCTTGATGCTCCTTGGCGTGGGAAATGATCACCTGGGCCGGTGTGATGCGGGTGAGCTTCACGAGCCCGAGATAACGGAAGTAGTCCGGCACAAGGTAGCTCTGGTGCGCCACCCACTCGGGCGGCAGGTCAGCCAGCGAGACGTCGGACGAGGAAGGAGAAGAGGAACCCGATTTCCGGATGAAGAACGCCTTGGCCGGGGTGGCGGAGGCCGCAAGGGCCAGTCCGGCAAGTCCGAGGGTGGCGAGCGCACCCCGCCGGGAAACAGGCAGTTGCTGAGGAGAGAAAAGGAGATCGGACATGGGAAATCGAGTTTGGAAGCCCGTGAGGAAAGCGCATGGCGTGCCAACCGCACGGTCATGGAAATTGAAAATGACGCCACGAGGAAACGAATCAGGCACCAAGGGGCAAGCAAATTTGACCCGGAGGGGACTAACAGTTCGCGCGCAGGGTCATCCAAAATGGCATCTCGCGCCTCGACACTGGCCGGTCCCGTGACCATCGTCACCGGACACCATGCGGATTTCAGATCGATATATCGGCAAGCAAGTGCTGTTCGGCACGCTGTCCGCCATCGTGGTGCTGTCCCTGGTGCTGGTCCTCGGAAGCCTGTTCCGGGAAATCCGTCCGCTGCTGGTGGAGCAACACATTCCTCTGGCCTTGGTCGGCCAGTTCGCGCTGAACATCCTGCCTTTTTCACTGATGTTCACCATCCCCTGGGGCTTTCTTTCCGCGGTTTTGCTGGTCTTCGGCCGACTGTCTTCAGATCAGGAACTAACAAGTTTCCGGGTCGCCGGCATCAGCCTGCCCCGCATCGCGGCCCCCGTCTTCGTGGTGGCACTGGCGCTTTCCGCGCTCTGTCTCTGGCTCAATGTCTCAATCGCCCCTCGCGCGAAGGCCTCGCTCGAAACCATCCTTTACCGCGAGGTCATGCGCGATCCCCGGGCGCTGCTCGACCCAGGTGCGGTGCAGTCGCGATTCAAGAACCAGAAGGTCTTCATCGAGGGCAGGGACGGTGATGCCTTGATCGGCTTCCACATGTATCAAACCCGGAAACCAAACGACCCCGATGCCCCGCCGCCGGCCTACGTGCATGCAGGACGCGTCGAGTTGTTGGTCGACCAGGAAAAACAGCAGTTCCGGCTGACCCTCGACCAAGCCTTCATCGAATCGCCGAAGGACGACGGCACTTATGATCGCGCCATCGCCGGCGAGGCGAAGTACTGGTTCCTCAGCTTCTTGGACTCCCGCCCGAAGAAGCCGAAACCCGCCGCCATGACGAACCAAGAGATCGTTGAATTCTCCCATGATCCGCGTCTGAACGAAAATGGCCGGGTCGCCGTGCGTTCGGAAATCACCCGGCGCTATGCCTACTCGATGGCCTGCCTGGCCTTCGCGTTCGTCGGCGTCCCGCTGGGAATCAAGAGCCGCCGCCGCGACACCTCTAGCGGGCTGGTGCTGAGCATCCTGGTCGCCGCCGGCTATTTCCTCTCGACCATGCTGGCGGATCAATTTCACACCGACGCCAGTGTATCGGCCGCGCTCTGGACGCCGAATGTGCTCTGCATCCTGCTCGGTCTCTGGCTCTTCCACCGCTCGCGTTTCAAGTAACCTCCGACGAATGAACCTGAGCCGCACGCTGACCAGGGCCGCCCGCGACATCGCTGGGTTCCTCACGTCCGGTCAGGTGCAGCCGTTCCCCTTCGTCGGCAGCCTACGACGCTACAACTTCTTCAAGGCAAGACACGATGCCCGCGCAGCGTTGAACGTCGCCATGCTCGCCATCCCGCAGGCGATGGCCTTCGCTTCGATCGCCCAGCTTCCGATCGTCTTCGGCATCCTCTGCGCCATCGTCGCGCCGCTGGTCGCCCCGTTGTTTGCCGGATCAAGTCATACCTCGCTCGGTCCAACGAACGCCACGGCCTTAGTGTTGTTCAGCCTCTTCGCCGGAAATCCCCTGCTGCTCGCGCGCGAATCCGAGCTGGTGCCGCTGCTCGTGCTGATGTCCGCCCTGATCCTCATCGCCGGCGCACTGCTGAAAGTGGCGGACCTGCTCCAGTACATTTCCCGCAGCGTGCTCATCGGCTACTCCTCTGGCGCGGCCGTGCTGATCATCGCCAACCAACTCAAGGACTCCCTCGGCATCGCCGGGGTCATGTCGGCCGATAGTTCGCGAACCTTTGCGACACTGCTGGTTTCGATCACCAAATCCCTCCCCTCAATCCAGTGGCCGTCGCTTCTTATCGCAGCAAGCACCCTAGCCGCCTACTACGCGCTTCAAAAATTCCGCCCCCGCTGGCCGAATTTTGCCATGTCCCTGATCTTCTCGTCGGCCTTGTTCGGGTCGCTGATTCATCATGGTCCCGAAGTCTGGTCGAAAGTACCGCATTTCACCACCTTCAGCCTGAAGGATCTCGCGCCAAACCTGCCGAAATTCGGGGGACCCAGCATCTTTGATGATATCTCGATGCTCATCGGCGTGGCCTTCGCCATTGCCTTCCTCTCGGCGCTGGAAAACACCCTCATGGCGAAAACCATCGCCTCCCGCAGCGGCGACCACCCCGATCTCAACCAAGATATGCTATCCGTCGGCATGGCGAATCTCGCCAGCGCTTTCGCCGGCGGCATGCCTGCGTCCGGGTCGCTCACCCGCTCCGCCCTGAACTTCGCCTCCGGAGCCCAGTCGCGCTTCGCCTCGACCTTCGCCGGGATCTACATCCTGATCGCCGCCGTGCTGATCGCGCTCTCACCACGCATCGGCTTGCCCTTGATCGACTACGTCCCGAAGGCAGCACTCGCCGCGCTTGTCATCGCGCTGGCCATCGCCCTCTTCAACCTCCGCCACCTCCGCATCTGCCTGCGCTCCACCTCGGACGATGCCGCGGTGCTGATCATCACCTTCCTCGCCACCCTGCTCACTCCCCTCCACGTCGCCATCTTCATCGGCGTTGCCATCTCCATCACCCTCTTCCTGCGCAAGGCCAGCAAGCCCTTCCTCGTCGAGTATGAGTTCGATGACAGCGGCGAACTCCGCGAGCGCGGCGAAAAGCGTCCCCGCCCCATCCCCTCGATCTCGATCGTCCACGTCGAGGGCGATCTCTTCTTCGGGGCCTCCGAGCTCTTCCGCACCCAGATCCAGCGCACCGTCTCCGATCCCGCGCTGAAGGTCATCATCCTGCGGCTGAAAAACGCGCGACACCTCGATGCCACCAGCGTCATGGCCCTCGAGGACCTCATCCGTTTCACCCGCGCCCACGATCGACAGATCCTGATCTCCGGCGCCACCCGCGAGGTTTACCGCGTCCTCAAGCAATCCGGCGTCCTCGTCACCCTGCAGGAAGGCTGCGACCGTGAAGCCGGGGAAAGCAATATCTTCATCCACAAGCCCAGCAACCCGAACCTGTCCACGCGCGATGCACTCAAGCGGGCCCAGCAGTTCATCGGCACCGACAAGGCGGACATCCGTATCTTCTACGATCCCGCGAAAAAGTGAAGCGCCTCATCTCGCTCATTGTGGTCCTCCTCGTCCTCGCCGGCTTCTGCGTCTGGTGGTTTTCCCCCACCCAGGTCGTGAAGCGCCGCAGCCGCGATCTTCTCCAGATCCTCACCCTCGACGCCGGAGCCGCGCCCGCCTCACGGACCATCAGCTCCCTTCAACTCGACCGACTCCTCAAGCCGAATGTCGAATTTGACTTCCCTTCTCTTCCAGAAGCCAACGGCACCCATGACCGCATCGAAATCAGCTCCGCCTTTTCCTGGCTCTGCAGCAACGCCAAGGAAACCCGAATGAAGCTCGGCGTGATCGAAAGCGTCACCCTCAACGGCGACGACGGCTGGTGCCTAGAAAAGCTGAGCTGGAGTGAATCCACCCCACCCTGAGCAGGTTGCTCTGTCGCCGATGAGCCTCTCCGGGAAATCCACGGTAACCATCAGGTCAAAGAGAGGTTCGACAAGGTGGCTTTCATGTGGGCTGGCACTACCCGTGTTTACGGCGATTGGAAGTCCCTTGGCATCAACCATGATCATCATCTTCATGCCCTTCCCGGTCTTGGTGCAGCCAATGCCGTCACCACCGCCCTTGGCCTTGGAGAATGTGCCGTCGACATCACATTCGTAGAGTTTGAAGCCGTCCCGTTCCTCCACCATCGATCCAATATCAGCAAGCAATGCCTCGAATGCACCCATTTGCACCCAGCGCTGGAAGGCCCGATGAACCGAACTCTTGGTGCCAAACTCGGATGGCAGGTCCTTCCATTTGGCCCCGTTGCCCAGAATCCAAAAGATCCCTCCAATGGCTTGGCGCTTATCTGCTCTCGGCCTGCCACCTTTGGGTCTCGGAGGATGATCGGGAAGAAGTTCGCAAAGCCTATCAAGCTGTTGTTCTGTGAGTTGCAGCATCGAAACCTATCTAGCAGAAGTCTTGCCAAACTCATGAGGTTTTGGGATAGGTTCTGGCCATCCGGCCAAAGCCACACTTGATGCAAAATCTGCAGCAACAGCTTGTCTTCCGCAACTTTCGCCATTTATCGAAGGTTTCCGTCCCTCTATTCGTTGAGGTCTAGAGGTTGTTCGCCCGAACAAGCTTCCACTCTTCGCGATCGCCGATGTTGCCTCTCGATAAATCAACCACCAAGCCAGACCGCATCCTCCTTACCGAGGAAGATGTATTCAAAGATCTAGTTGATCCGGTTTTATAGGTTGGGACGCCAGCGCGCTCAAGCTCAGCAGTTGATGATGCCGGACCGGGAGCCCGGGATCTCGATGCCATCCCGATCGGATCAATGGCCACTCCGGACAAGATTCAGAAACCCACGCCACCGCTTTCCGTTTCAATGTTTCGAAATCCTTGGATCATTAACAACATTATTGATCTATGGCGATTTTTCAACATTTGGATAACTCTTCTACTCGCTCTCCAAATCTACGCTTCATTTCAGATTATGGGGATTCAAAACATAAAAATGAAAGTCGAGTGGACGTGGCTGGCGCCGGTGAACTTCTGCCTGATCGCGCTGATGAGCTACCTGGCCCTGGTCCGCAGATTTGGCCAACTTTACCAGAAGTTCATTACGCCACTTTTGATCATCTCCATTGTCAGTGCGATTCTAGCGATTGCGCCCATGATCATTATGTTTTTCTCAAGGTAGTTTAGCCAATGGCTAAAACGAGCCTGCCGTCACTGTGGTTTACAAATGTCCATCCAGAAGTGGCTTCAAAAGTGTCTGACGAGAATCATGATGCAGGCGAGCTTGGAAAAGCCGCTTTTGAGATCGATCCGCCGTTCATGACGCACGAGCAGGCGTCGCCAGTTGCCAGACCAGGCGAAGAGTCGCTCGATCTTCCAGCGATGCCGACGGCGGCGCAGCACCCGACCATCCCGCAGTGAGGCTCGTTTGCGATTGCGGCGGTGAGCACAGATCAGCTCCAGAAGCCTGATGAAAAACTGGGATCCGCGGGATGGATGAGTGGCGGTGCTGGGATCCGGATGGCGAGACGATGGAGGGGTAAATCGGGCGAGGCTTCGCGGAATTCGTATCCGAGGAAAGCGTGCAGAGAGAGAGTCGGCCCAACGGCTTGCGATGGAGCATTCACTGAAAAGTTTTCAAAGAAGCCGACGATGAGGATTTCGAAATTCACGGTCGGATCAATGCCGGGGCGTCCGCCGCAAGAGATGCCTGCGCA
>Ga0209829_10003532_pt1 | contig 11349 bp, 21 predicted proteins | sample C_140205_EF_Meta_FD_187311 | JGI IMG/M metagenome (GOLD analysis project Ga0209829, IMG submission 187311) | Freshwater microbial communities from Lake Croche, Canada to study carbon cycling - C_140205_EF_MetaG (SPAdes) (version 2) | ecosystem: Environmental > Aquatic > Freshwater > Lake... | reverse complement strand
CTTTTGGTTACCTGTATTAATAGGTTTCAGTCTTTTTATCTTATCTTTCGTGGGTGCAAAGGCCCAAGATGTTGTTGTTTTGAAACATACAAACTACACATCGCATTTCAGTAAATCAAAACACTATCCAGTTATGGTTGAGTGGTGGATTACTAAAGCAAAAGCAGGTTGTGCTAATCAACTAGCAAGAAAAGATAATTTCAAACCTGACCCATTATTGTTAAATGAAACTGATTTAGCCGTAGACTACGTAGGTAGTGGTACAGATAGAGGTCATAACATGCCAGCGGCGGAAAACCAATGTCAAACTCCTGGAGTTCAAGACGAATGTTTTTACTTTTCAAATATGACACCACAATATCACTCATTAAATGCTGGTGATTGGAAAACATTAGAAGTTTTAGAAAGACAAATTGCTGTCGATAATGACTCAGTTCACGTTTGGTGTGGAAGTATTGGTGAAGCTAAAAAAATTGGAAAAGTTTCAGTCCCTACTGAATGTTGGAAAGTTATTTACGTATTGAAAACTAAAGAATGGATGGCCTATGAGTTTAAGAACACAACTGATAAACCATCAGGATTAAACTCTCATAAAGTAACCGTTGCAGATATTACAAAATTAACAGGATTAAAATTCGTTAAATAAATATTTGTTGATATTGTCTATCGTATTCACAGATTCATATCTGTCGTAAACAAAGTCCCACAATGTTTTATTTTTAATAAACGGATGAGGCTGTGTTTTAGCCCAAGATTTACCAAGGGAATAATCCTCAGGATTCCATGTTAATTTTTTAGAAGGTTTCTTTGTGAAGAGACCTTTAATTTTCATTAAAATTTTACACCAAATAAAAGACATATTAATGTAATTGTACTTATCAGTAGAGCAATGTCAAGTTTACTGATTTTATGTTTCGTCAGAAACGTTGTTATTATTTTTTTCACATCCATGATATAAAAAACCCCCTATTAGAAGGGGGTTAAATTTTTATTTATTAAAAGAAATATTAATAACTGTCGAGTCATTTAATAACTCCCAATCTAATAATTTTTGGTCTGGTCCCTCCGTTTCCAATTCAACTCTGTTAAATGTATCAGTAACATCAGCATTCAACTTAATAGTGTTTCCTGAAGTTTGTACACCTCTATTAACGTAAACACCATCGTTTACATTGAATATTAATGATGAATCACAAATACTACCGCCATCACCTCTTTCATTTGTGTAAAAATGAATTTGTTTGTTCTCAACACTACTCCATTGAATTGTTTTATCTTCAATCGTACTGTTAGGTGCTATCATCGTTTCGTCAGCTAGTTCAGGTGTATTTACAATACCTGAAATACCATCAACTTTAACAAAAAAGTCTGTATTATTTCTTAAATTTATTGTTGCCATAGTTTTCTTTAATTAATAAATATCTACAAGTTTTATAGATACAATTTTTGAGTCTCCATTTCCAATCTTTTCATTTCCCTTTTTAAGTTGTTAATTTTTAACTGGTCTTGTTGAGATACTTCAATATTTTCTGCTTGAATTAATCTAACTTGCTCTTGAAGTCTGTTAAATTGGAAAAGTAATTTATTGTAGGCTTGAGCTTTTTGGTCGTTTGTAAGTCTTGACATGATTTTTTCTTTTAATTTAATAAGTAATTAAGAATTGTAAATTACTCTTCGTATTTTATGTTCTCAAAATTTTTATTGATGTCATCCAAATTTTTATCCAATCTTCCTTGTAATTCTGGATGTAATTTTTTTCCTGTCTTGAACATTGCAAGAAGTTCTTGCAGTTTAGACATAATCTCTTCAACAGTTTCTTCAACATCTTCATTACCATTACTTGTATCAACTTTCATCGGTTGTGAATAAATATCCAAGTCCATAGCAACGGCATTTCCACCTTGTTCTTGTAATTTTTTTAGTTGTAATTCTGTTAAAATATATTTTGCCATTTATTTTATTATATTTATAAATATAAAACAATGCATATGAAAAACTTTTTTTTGATTTTTGCTATGATTCCGATTTTAACATTCGGCCAAATTTCTAATTGGAGAAGTAATCCACCTCAACAACAATCAACACCACAAAGGTCTGTTCCATCTACATCAACACCTTCAAGAAATGATAATGTAAGTTCTTGGAGAGCATCACCTCAACCTCAATCACCTCAAGAAAATAATAGACCATATATTCGACAAAATAATACACCGTATCGTTATGGTAATCCTTACTATTACTATGGAACATACGGTTGGTATTATCCATCATATTATTATTGGTATGACCCATACGGATACAGGAATAGAGGTCAAGTTTACATTTATGAAAATGGTAAATCAGATACTATCAGAACAACACCTACAAGATTTACTATTGGTATTCAAAAGTCAAATGACATGTTAGGGGCTTGGTCAACAATTGGTAATGACGGATTTCTTATTTTAGATTACGTTACAACATATGAGCAAGATAAATCTGAGTTTTTCCCTTATGGAAGAATAACTCAAGTTGATTTTCCAATGGTTTCTGACTATATTAAAAGAAATATATTCTATATAGGTGCTGGTAAAACTTTGGACCATAAATGGAAATTAAGTGCTAGCATAGGATTTGGTAATGAAATTGTTAGATATAGAGGAAAAGATGCTGTTGGTTATATTACATTTCCGAAATACTCAGGAAATTTTACAACCGTTAAACTTGGATTAATACGTCAATATAATAAAGTTTCAGGCAAACTTGATTATGACGTAAATAGAAAATACCTTTCATTAGGACTAGGATTAAATTTTTAAATTATGGCATATTCAGATAAGGTTTTAGACCACTATTCGAACCCAAAAAATGTTGGGACATTAGATAAATCAAAATCAAATGTTGGTACAGGATTAGTTGGAGCACCCGAATGTGGAGACGTGATGAGACTTCAAATTGAAGTTGAAGATGGTATTATTAAAGATGCCAAATTTAAAACTTTTGGGTGTGGTTCAGCAATCGCATCATCATCAGTTGCTACTGAATGGTTAAAAGGAAAGAGTATTGATGAGGCATTAACTATTGATAATATGGATTTGGTGGAGGAATTAAACCTACCTCCAGTTAAAATACATTGTAGTGTTCTCGCCGAAGATGCTATCAAAGCAGCGATAAACGACTATCGTAGAAAAAACGATTTAGAAGAATTAATTTTTGAGGAAAAATTTCACTAATGATTACTGTTTCAGAAAAGGCATTAAATCATGTTATAAATCTAATGATGGAATCAGGAATAACACCAGATTCACACCATTTACGTGTTGGCGTAAAAGGAGGAGGATGTAGTGGATTATCTTATGTCATGGATTTTGATAATACAATTGAATCCACAGATGAAACTGTCGAAATTGATGGTGGACTTAAAGTTGTTATTGATAGGAAATCAGTCTTATATCTATACGGCACCGAATTAGATTATTCGGACGGATTAAACGGAAAAGGATTTCAGTGGGGCAATCCCAACGCGTCAAGAACTTGCGGGTGTGGAGAAAGTTTTGCTCTTTAAATCATCCAAAATCCCTCGATAGTTAAACTTTTATCCCCACATTTATTTAAACAATTCATATAGTGTTTGACTATTAAATAACTGAAACCATGTCGGTCTTTTAATGACCAATAATGTTTTGTATCATTTATAATTCCCTCAATATAATATTCGTAATTTGTGTTTCTACGCTGAATATTTTTCATTAGAAGGTGAGGTATTTTTCCAATCCAAGATTTCAAATAAATTTGATACTCATAATATTTTAATGTGAATACGTTGAAAAATTGATTAAAATATTTTTGATTATACCAGATGTCTCCAACACAGGTTATTTCAAAATACCATTCTTTAGTGTCCAAATCAAGTAACCAAATAGAACGACCAACAGGATAGAATATCTTTCTACCTAGTTCATCTGACAATCTTTGGAATATAATTTTTTTTAATCTTTCGTTCGCAGAGTCCACCATTTTAGAAATATAATAAATTTCCTTAGTGTTTCCAACTTGTTATTATTTCACCATCGGGTCCCCAAACAACAAAATTCATAATCGGCTTATTAATGTCAAAATACGGGAAGTACTGTTTGATATGATATTCAACCAAATAGTGTGGGTCAAAATCCTTATCATACATGTTTTCTTTGGTTATGGTCGGGTCATTTACAAATATATCAACTTCCAATCCTCCCCACCCTCTTGGGTTATATAAATCTCCATTATAACGAATATCGATATGGTCAACCATAGGATAAATATTTTTGATTGTACCTGAGTTGACTAATTTTTCTAATCCTTTTATTTGAAAATCTTTAATCATGTTATTCTATAGTTTTCACAGGTAATTTAAAATTATCGGTAAACCATTTTTTGAATGGCTCGTGCCATTTATCATCAAAATATCCATTCAATTTGATGTCGTATGGGTGCTCAAGTTGTACAATTGGACAAAGTTCTTTAGCTTTACTTCCCTTATCAAAATATTCACAACCATACCACATAAAACATCCATCATCCTCTCCATTATAATCTCCAACATAAAATACAATTTGATTCTCATCTTCATTTTCAAACCCGTCATCATCATAATCGTAACGATAAGTCCAATTAATATCATTAACATCAAATATCTCATCGAGATATGTGATGATTGCACTTTCTAATTTAGATTCTGTGATTACGTATTTCATTATTTTTTGGCGATTTTCAATTTAGCAATTGCTTTAGATATATCTGATAATTGTTTTTCTTTTTCTTTTTTTTCTCTTTTAGTATCTTTGGACAATTCTTTTTTCATCCAATTTGAAAAACTATCAGGGTTTGATTTTTCTCTTGCCGCTCTAATTAAATCTTCTTTATTTCTGTATCTTGTTTCAAAATCACTCGTTCTTTGTTTGAATCCTTGTAAATCAAAGCCTGGTTCTAATTTGTCTTGACGTGTTGCGTGGTGAGGTTTTCTTTCTTTTTTTGGTAAATCTCTTTCTTCACCATGTAATTTCTTAAATGAAATTCCATATTTTCCAATATTATTTTTTGACTTAAATTTATTTCTAACCCAATCAGCAACATCATCTCTTAAATCTTTATCAGAATTGAAAAATAAATTGTCTTTTAATTTGTTAAAAGCATCTAAGGAAACAATTCCACTCGATATTCCTAATTGAGCCATAAGTTTACCATTAACATAAATATTTCTTAAGTCTCCCTCATACTTGGTTTCATAACCATTAAACATATCTCTAACGTTGATGAAAGTAATTCGTTGGCTTGTTGTTCTGTTATTATAATTTTCATTAATAATAAATACATCGTTTTATTCTTCCCAACTGATACCCAACCAATAATGTTTGTTGTGTTTTAATCCTGTGTATTTTTCAATTTCTTGTGCAAGTACTGAACTCGAAAAAGTAATTTTGGGTTGTTTTCCTTCGTATATTATTTCAAATGAGGGATAGAGTCCATCGTAAGTAGAAATGGTCTCATTTTTGATTATTTTGACCTTAAAACCATAATGAATGTGTGATTGCTCAAGATATCTTGAAATTATCTTTTCAACTTGGGGTATTTCCATGTTAAACCATATTTGAACCTTTAGATACTCCTAAAGAGGCATATATTGGTTCTGCCATAGATTTTGCTTGATTAGCAATTTGTCTAACTGAAGTTTCGTAATTACCTGTTGCATATCTCTGATTATTTGAATTAACAAAATTGTTCAATAAATCAGATGCCGTCTTACCAACCAAATAATTTTTGGCAATTAAATCAAAATAAGTTTGAATACCATCCTCCACTGATGAATGATATATATTTTTTCCTGTATCTACGTTTCCAACATTAAATGGGTTCTTAGTTCTTATAGGTCTTGCATTTGGGTTACTAGCAAATCCACCTTCAGTAGCAAGTTGAGCTAATGCCAATTCAACAGGAACATATTTGTTAAATTTATTGTAAGTATTTTTTGCTGCACTTGCCAACATATCACCAGTAATACCCAATATGTTTGATGACCTTTTAGAAATAAAATTATTGGCAATTGTTTTATATGCGTTATAACCTTGAGTTGAATTCAAATCCAATGGTGTGAATGTACCAGAAGTAGATAGTCCAGCATCACCTGGTGTTGATGGTTTAGAAATATCAGATGAAGGTGTATCTTGTTTTTTATCAATTCCTTTCAAGAAGGATGATAAATAACTTGTAAAGTCATTAGGGTTTTGACTAGACCCACCTAACATTTGACTTGCAAATAAATTTGCCAATTCTTGTTCCGTTAATATTACTTTGAATTTTTTACCCATACCAATAAATACAACAAAACCCCTCATTTTGTGAGGGGTTTTATAAATTATTCTGAGCCACCTAATTCATGTGCAAAAAAATCACTATGGTCATGGTCATGGTCATCATCAATGATACTAACTGATGTCATTTTATCGCCAGGGACAATCTTATTGATTACATCGAGTCCTTCAGTAACAACTCCAAAACAAGTATGATTACCATCCAAGTGTTGAGTATTTTGTCTGTTGATACAAACAAAAAACTGAGAACCTCCAGTATCTCTACCAGCGTGAGCCATAGATAACACACCTTTATCGTGAAATTGTCTTTCACCATATACTTCACATGCAATATTATAACCTGGTCCACCTGTACCATCACCCTTGGGACATCCACCTTGAATTACAAAATTTGGAATGACTCTATGGAAACTTAATCCGTCGTAGAATTTTTTACTAATTAATTTAATGAAATTTTGAACTGTTTTTGGTGTTTCCTTGTCGTATAGTTCGGCAATCATATCACCCTTTTCTGTTGAAATTTTAACTTTAGTCATTTTATACTTTTTTAGAAATATAATAAACTAATATCTACCAGTCAAATAAACCCATATGTTTTCTGAAATTCTTGTACAAATTGTTTTTACTCCTTTGTCGTTTTCACAAGGAATACTTGGTAGAGTTTTAATCATATCTCTTAATTCCTTTGGGGCTCCTTTTAATAGTTTTAAAACTTCTGATTTAGGATAAACATTTTCTGCATTAAATTGTTCTTTTATAATATGTTCATGTAATTCATCGTCCTCAACATAATACGTATCAGGATTAAATCCTGAAAAATCTAAAGAGTCAATTTCCGCAATTTTCTTTATTCCTTTTTCAAAAAAAGCTTTTATGAAGGCATCTTTAGTTTGCTCATCACTAAGACCGAATAAATCTCGAACACTTCTGAATAATGAATTGCCAATTAAAACATGATATCCTTCCCTTGGTACCCAATCAGCCTCAATACCATTATCAGCATCTGTAGTTCCGTTTACAAAAAAATCAAAATCTTTATTTTTATGTTTTCTAAACGACAAATTATTTAATTTGTCTAACGCAAATTTGAAGGCTAAATTTTCTAATTGTTGTTCTCGTAATATTATTTTCATATTAAAATTTTTCCCATACCGCTTTATGAAATTCTAAATCTAATGGTGTACCATAATATGTCACATCTATGTTAAAAAACGAAGTGAGGTCATTATACACTTCACGTTTTAATTGATTAACGTTTGGGGTTTTATCAGAAAAACGGAAATCAATTACAATTTTGTTAGTTGAATAACTTTCATGTCCATAATATGCTCCTCTTTCTTTTACCACAAGTTTTACAAGGTCATCACCAAATTTTTCTTTGAAAAACTCAATTATTCTTGGTAATACCTTTTGAATATCTTTTTTATTTTTTTCAATTAGAGCTATCCTATCTTCTTTAGACGCATCATGAAAGATATGAACCCAATGAGGAGCATCTTTACTAATATGTGTAGATTCTTTCAATATTTTCTTGATAAGATTTCTCATTATTTTATATCAGGGCCTCCTGAATTATACCAGTTTATAAAATTATCCCAACCCATTTGTTTAGCATATCCTATAATATCTTGGATAGTAGCAGATTTAATATTTGGATTATTAAACTTAGTTGATAATTTTTTAGTATAAGAAATTGTTGGAACATTATGAACCCAATCTAACACTTTATTAACAATCGCAAATTTTTGTTCTGGTTTATACTGACCTTGACCATCATCTACTAAATCTTTAAGTTGTTGAAACTGGGAATATACTTGTCTTTTAAGGTCTCTTGAAAGTGGGTCATTATTTCTATCATAACTCATATCAAATGCCTTTTTAAGTTCCGCAGCATTTGCTTTTGCCTCAACTTTATTACTTGCCGCAAGTTCTTTATCTTGTCTTCTCATTTCACGAGAGTTGTCACCTCCTGATTGGTCCAATCCACACTTTTGTTTTTCTGAAGCAATTTTTTCAGCACCAGCACCCCAATATCCTTGTTCATTTAAGCCATATCCATTTTCCTCCGAACAGGTACTTCTATAAATCTCAAAAAGATATTCACCAAACCAATCTTTACACATTTCTGTTAAAGTATCATGAATATCATCATAATCTTCACTTTCGAACAAGTCTTCATCAATAGTTAAAAACTCATCAACCGCATATCGTATCACATTATCCGCATAGTCAAATTCATCACCAAAATCATCACATAACGTAGGATAATTAATCTCACCGTCCATAATGAATTTTGTCATAGTTTCTTTGTTTGCTCTTCTTCTAAACCAAAGTGGCGCATCAGATTCAACAAGAAATTTATATTGGGATTCAGTTATAATATATTTCATCTTTTATAAATATAAAAACCCTTACCTTTTTATAGGTAGGGTCATTTTATTTCAATTTTTCAATATGTTTCTTAATACTATGTTCGATTCGATTCTCCTGTTCTTTCTTATCTAATTGGATAAAATCTTCATCTCTCATTATATAAGCCATTTTTCTATCTCCCTCATATTCGTAATTAGCATATACAAATTCTTCCTTACGATTCACAATACTATACTTAACAAGATGTCCATTAAAATTAAACATGCCACTTTTAACATTACGTTCAGGGTCTTTGGCATGTCTTTTACGAGACGCATTTAACAATCTTTCGTATTGGTCTTCAGTTAAGATATATTTCATTAAAGATAAATACCTTTATTTAACAAAGGCGGCTGGTCTTCTAAACACAAAAGTAGTAAAAGTTATGGAAATAAAAAACCCCACCTTGAGAGTGGGGTTAATATTATCTTGATAATACTTGTGGTCTTTTTGTAAGTTTTAATGGATTCTTAAAACTTGGTGGGTTTCCGTCTTTTGTTCTACCCGTTAATTTAACTATTTTGTCTTCATATCCGAGTAATTCAATACCTGCTAATATTTTTGTACCATCTTCTGTTTTATTTTTGGTTCTTAAAACAAAATTAGGAGTTTTTGCTAATGTATTTTTAACGACTTGAATTTTTCCTATTAGAGTAAACTCATCAGGGTCAAAATGTCTAAGTTGTCTTGCAAGTGCTGGATGCATTTCTTCTTCGTCATCATCATCATCCTCCATGTCATCTTCAATACGTTCGTTAAGACCACTCATAACCTCATATTTTTGATTTAATTCCATGTTTAGTTCTTCAGCCATTTCATAAAGTTCTTCGAAGTCATCATCACTTACGTTCTTATTATTCTCTGCGTGGTCTAATACTTGAGCAATATTATCGTGTGCACGGTCTAAATCTTCTTCACTTACATTTTCATGATGGCTAAAAACAAATTCTTTATAAACTGCATCAAGTTCCTCTGCATAATCTTCAAATGATTCTCTTTCTTTTTGTTCGTTAATCATTTTTTTTATTAACTTAACTAAATCTGTTTCAGTAAGTTTAACTATATTTTTTTTCATCTTGTTCATTTTATATAAATATTATGACTCTACTCTTAAATAATTTGTGTTATATCCCATACTTTTTAATAACTCTTTGATATTCTTTTTAAGAGGTGTTCTAGCACTCCAAGATACATCTTTATATGAAAATTCAATATATCCACCTAAAGTTTGACTTCCTGGAATAAATTTAATTGCATGTATTACTCTTTTAGCATCAGGAAGCTCTTTTATTTTTTTCTTAATTACTTTATTCAAATCATTTTTAACCCACTCATCAAGTCCACTATATTCTACACTGTTGAAACTAAAACTAAGTTGTCCATGAGTTGGATTTCCTAGCTCAAGTCCTAAAAAACTTTTTATTTTATCAGTCAATTCTCTTGAAATTTCCTCTCTTTTATATTTTTTATTACCATCGGATTTAATAAATCTTTCCCAATCAATTTCCAATTTAACATAAACTTTGAATGGAGAATCTTCAGTAATAACAATTTTAATAAAATCAGGTAAATCCATCTGTTCAATAAAAAATGCCAATGGTTTTTTATATCTAACTGTAAATTTTTCGTTTGAGCGAAGCGTTGGTAGTTTGTGTTTTCCTAACTCTACAAGTTTTCTACCTACGTTTGAAGAATTTGTAAGATTGTTTCTATATGAAACTAATGTATCTTCAGGTCCTATCCCATTATCCATACAAAAATCTGAAATATATTTTTTTACTAAATAAGATAATGGGTATTCTCCTATTTCATCACCATGATTCTTTTTAACCCACGGCCTAAAATATTGTAAAAATACCTCAATATAATCTTCATCATCATATTTTTCATCATCAAAAGATTCAACAATCCTATTGATTACTTTTATAAGTTCAGACTCTGTAAACAAAACACGTTTCTTCATTAGTAATAAATACCCCTCAAATTAAAAATCCCTCGTGGTGAGGGATTTATGTTTAATATTTTAGTTTGTTTAATATTTCGTGATTACTTTTAATTAACTTATCGGTTTTAACTCCTGATTTTTTACTTTTTATTGGCCTTGGTTTTTTTGCTTTTGTTCCCATGATATTTTTAATAATAAATATTATATTGTATCTATTTTGGCAATCACTAATTCAGTATGAGTCATGAACCACCACATAAATAATTCTTGCCATCTGTCACCAAAATACCCATTAAGTGCATCAAATGTTGATTCAGGGAGTGCAATTGTAGGACAATTTCCTTGATTGACATACTCGATATTCGGATTATCGCAAGCGGAATACCACATATGTTCATCATCACCATCTCCATCACTTTCCACCAAAAAAAAGAAAATTTCACCAACATCTTCAATATCTTTTCTATAACTTTTGGGTGATTCCCACCCTTGGTATGGTGTTAAATGGTCATCAAAAAACTCGAAGATAGTTTTTTTTAATTTTTTTTCTTGTTGCTCCGTTATGATATATTTCATTTAATTATTCCAATTACTATCACCCAATACACGAGTATTGGTTTTATCAAATACAACATTTATCCCTGTATAATCTTTAATTTTGGA
>Ga0209829_10003531_pt1 | contig 11350 bp, 9 predicted proteins | sample C_140205_EF_Meta_FD_187311 | JGI IMG/M metagenome (GOLD analysis project Ga0209829, IMG submission 187311) | Freshwater microbial communities from Lake Croche, Canada to study carbon cycling - C_140205_EF_MetaG (SPAdes) (version 2) | ecosystem: Environmental > Aquatic > Freshwater > Lake... | reverse complement strand
AAATGAAAATTGGACCAACAATCCAGCATTTGGAGAAATCAATGATAAAATCGAAAATATATATGATTTTGATAGTTTTCAAAAAAATATCGACAATTTAATGCCATATTTTCATCATGATAATTATTTAAAAATAGACAACAAACCAGTATTTTTTCTACATCATCCTTGGTTTCTTACTGTATCAGAACTTAATATATTTAAACAAATGTTAAATCATCATTGTTTGAATGCAAATTTTGATGGCATTTATTTTATAGTTAATAATATGAATGATACATACAGTGGTCATTTAAACTATAATTTTCATTTTAATTATAAAAAAAATCAAAATGTTTTTATAAATGAAAATAATAAACGTTGTATTGATTATGAAAAATATATAAAAAATATCGATTTCGATAGTGCTAATATTCAAACGTTGGTGTTTGATTTTGATAATAGCGCTCGTTTATGCAATCCAAATCGATTACATTTGTCGACTACATGTATTAACAATTCTGAAACAAATATTCGGGAACTTATTAAAAACACAATTAATAGTTATAAAAATAAAGCGGGAGAAATTAATAAAATTTTATTGGTTAATTCGTGGAATGAATGGGGTGAAAGAATGGCAGCAGAACCATCGAATGAACGTGGAAATTATTATTTAAAATTATTAAACAAATTTTTAAATTTAAGAAACTCAACGTAGACACGTAGACACGTAGACAAAGTTACATATTCCGGAATTCGGAATCTACTAGATTTTTCAGCAAACGCCTATTTGGATCGAGCCTGAGCATAAACTTAGGTGAGCGACTAAACTCCGTAGCGACAGCGAAGGAGTTTGCCTTAATATTTATTGTATAATTTATTGTACAATATAAATATATAATGAATGTATATAAAACATTAATAGGTAAAAATGGATATTTATTTTTACAAAACGATTCGGCAAGAGAATTAGAAGTACATTGTAATAATTTATGTTTAGTGTCAGACAATTTTTATAAAAAATATCTGAATGATAAACATAAATTATTACATATTGTAATGCCAAATAAGTCATATATTTGTAATAAATATTTACCGGATGGATATAATTGTATTTTTCGTCCGGGATATGAAAAATACGTTTCTTTTTTTTCAAATCATTTATTGGACGGCGTAACGTGTTTAAAAAACGACGACGAAAATGTGTTTTATAAGACCGATACGCATATGAATTTGTATGGTGCATATATTATGTACAAATCATTTGTTCGTAAAACAAATGAATTATTCGATTTACAAATTGAATATAGAAAAATATATATTCAAAAAATGGAAAATGTCATTTTGAGAAATATTGGGGGCAAAGGCATTGGCGATTTGACATGGCATATGAATTTGGGTGACCAAATATTGGATAATATAGAGGATGATTATTTTTATACAAATGATTTTGAAGAAATATATATGTCCTATAAAATTGCGGATGATTTTGTAAATGGTGAAGTTATTTTACCTACGTGCGCATCAAATTCATCAACTTCTGTCTCTGGTAATTTATCGATTATTCGAATACTACAATTTAATAACAAGTCATTATCTGACGTTACGTCATTAAATATAGGTACCGTTATTGATTGGCATATTATATCGAAATACATTTTATACAAAAAAAATAATATTATTCCGGCACATAAAGTTTTAATATTTTATGATAGTTTTTTGTTATCAACTTTACCATTATATATATCGATGTTTAATGAAATATATTTATCAAAAAGCGCATTTAATAATGACCTTATAGAATTAATTAATCCAGATTATATTTTTGTATTTCAAGTTGAACGTTTTATGCGTTAAACACATTCTGCTACTGCTTCTGATGTACTCGATTTCCTACAATTATCGTATCAGGAATATCAACATATGTTAATTCAGTTAGTGAAGTATTCAGCATGGAGCGAGCCTTATCCGAACGCGTAGATGAGCGACTAAACTCCTTCAACTGCCGTCTACGGAGTTTAGTCGAATCTTATATCTAAAATACAAAATATAAATATATATTTACATAAAATGATACAAAAATATATATTTACATATTTATAAATAATGTCGAATTCATTCGCTAGGTTTCACAGTGCTACGGAATTCAGTAAATTGCCTACGACTAACGTCTCCGGAAATTTCCCACTTAGGGAACGCAACGTAGTCGAAGACGAAGTTGCGGGACCAGAAACTGTAGTGTCAGCAAAGGTTTCTAAAATAGCACTGATTACCGGAATAAATGGACAAGACGGTTCGTATTTGGCCGAATTGTTATTAGAAAAACAATACATTGTTTGGGGCATTATCAGACGCGCGTCTGATATTAATACCCAGCGCATTGAACATTTATATCATAATTCAAAATTAATCATTAAATATGGCGACATGACCGATGGCACCAATCTGCTACAAACATTATACGAAATCAAACAAACATATGGCGAACAATTGGATCGCCTAGAAATATATAATTTGGCCGCCATGAGTCATGTAAAAGTGTCGTTTGAAATTCCGGAATATACTGCAGAAGCCGATGGTGTGGGCGTATTAAAACTACTCGAAGCGATTCGAAGTTCCGGCATAGAATCAAAAACACGGTTCTATCAAGCGTCGACTTCTGAATTATTCGGACTTGTTCAAGAAGTTCCACAAAAAGAAACCACACCATTTTACCCACGCTCTCCATATGGAGTGGCTAAACTGTACGGATACTGGATCACTAAAAATTATCGCGAATCGTACAATATGTTTGCTGTGAACGGAATTCTATTTAATCACGAATCACCCCGACGCGGTCCCACTTTCGTAACGCGCAAAATTACGAGGGCATTAAATTCCATTTTAAAGGGCGAATCAGACAAATTGGTTCTCGGCAATTTAGATTCAAAACGCGATTGGGGACACGCAAAAGATTATGTCGAAGGAATGTGGCGAATTCTTCAAGCGGATGTGCCACAAGATTATGTTTTGAGCACAAATGAATTCCATTCAGTCCGCGAATTTGTTGAAAAATCCTTTGGCTTGGGCGGTTTCCAAATAAAATGGAAAGGGGTCGGGACAAATGAAATTGGGTACGATGAAACCAGTGGGCGCGAACTCGTATTTGTTTCTGAAAAATATTTCCGACCGGCCGAAGTTGACCAATTGTTGGGTGATTCGACCAAAGTGAGAACCGAATTGGGATGGAATCCGACGTATAGTTTTGACGATTTGGTCAGGGAAATGGTAGAACAGGATTGTGGTATAAAACTATAATATCAAAAATACAGCAAAATTATATAAAAAAAATATATTTTTTATATAATTAAAAATAAATAATGGATGCCCCGCGATTGATCGAACCAAATATTAAAAATTATTTATTTAATACATTAAGCAAATGTCACGTAACACGAGTACATATTTATTATATTATTTGGAATGTGGCGATTCTCCTGGCGTTTTTGGGAATAACTGGTACCGTTTTGTATTATTGTTATAAAAAGAAACCATCTGATTACGAGGCTCACCAAAAATTAATCAAAGACCAAGAATATATTTTATCCAAGATTCGATTTTATCAAGGAGAACAATTGTCGAAATCGACATCAAATATAACCAATTTGCCAAATAATTCATAGTTTTTACAAAATTATACATATAAAATGCCGTATTTTAGGAAACGCAATGTTGTCGAAGACAATGTTACGGGATCAGAACACTTCTGTTCACTTCGCTCACATCCGTGTTCAAGTCGCTCACCTCCGCTGACGCTACGGCTCGCTCCATACTCCGTAACGATAGATGATGAGTCTAATATATAATATAGGTTTTACATGCCCCGCCACAAATTTTATTTGCCCAGATTGTATCCATTGTATATTTTATTTTATTTTTAAATCTACATTCTTCAATATCATTTATTTTTATCATTATATCTTCAATTTTCATATTAAAATTAATAATTTTTCCATGTAATAATATATTGTTATTTATCGATTTGTCACTTATTTCTAATATATTGTTTAAACTATCATAGTTATTTATGAATACGTAACCATCATTAATTTCAAAATTTTCATTTATTTTTTTAATTAATTCTATATTAGTTAGTTTATCATAAAAAAAGAATGACGCCATTGATAATATATTACAATATTACAAAATATACAATTATTTTACGTCAATATTGTTGATGTTTTAAATGTCTAAATATTTTAATTTCCAGAAACGACAGTCGCTGCTTCACGTGAAAATCGAGGAAACTACAGAAGGTTAGTGGAGGAGTTTGCAATAATTCATAGGTTCAGGTTCTCAAACATATTTAAAAACATTCGAAATCCATTTATATTTTATATATATTTCTTATATAAAACACATTTACTCGTATATTAAATCATAATGAATATTATTCGAGAACGGCGCGAAACGATTATCCGCGAAAACAACGATGCCCAATCGGAATTATTACGTATTTTAGAGACAAAAGATAAACGTTCAAATGAATTATCGATATCCGAAGCATTACGTGGTGATTTAGATTTATCAGTTCTCGGTGATGAAGGGTTCTCTCATATTAAAAAACTCATATTTTTACCCGGCGAAATCACGAATATCCGAAATATACCAAACACATTGACATCATTGGTATGTTCTCAACAATTATTAACTGAATTGGAGAACTTACCACCTTCTTTGGAAGAATTAGATGTCCAGCGCAATTATTTAGTACGTATCGATTTTTCAAAAAACAAAAGTTTACATATACTGAATGTTTCAAATAATCATATCGTCGAGTTAGAGAACTTACCTGGGTCATTAATCGAACTATATTGTGATAATAATCAAATCAAACGACTCGACTTACGCGATACGATTCAATTGAAGGTTCTCCACGTTTCGAATAATAAAACCATAATCATCGAGAACGTACCACCTTCTTTAGTCGATTTTATATCAGAAAACAATCCACTTATTGAAATTGAACCGACCAATCAACGAATCAAAGAACAACCGGAAAAACGTGTGAATTACATCGAAGGTATATATAATTATTTTCAATTAAAATCCAAATATGAGAGTGCAGTGAAAGCTGCACAAAAAAAGGCATTTGGCGATGCAATTGACCGAGGTGAATCGAAAAAAACTGCACGTAAAATAGTCGCCGAAATAAAACCAAAATGTATTAATTGTAAGCGTCCAGTCGGAACCATTTTTGAAACAAAAAATCATAAATACAACGCTATTTGTGGCGACAAAAAGAACCCATGTAAATTGAACATTTCGATTTATAATCAATTCAGTGTAAATAACGAATCGATTCTATATACATTTAAACAATTAGTGGAAGAGGCCAAAGAAGCGATTATCATTCAAAAAATGGATATGTTATTCGAGTTTGTACCAGAACATTTAGTGGTTGCCGGATTCAAGCGCGAATTGAAAGAATATAATGACACCGGCCATATATACAAAGAATTGCTCGAAAAACAAAATGAATTACATTACAATGAGCATCACAACGAATTAATCAAACGAAAACAATCAGCCATTTATGACATAATTGCAAATATTCGAGAAATGATGGATGAATATAAAAAGACCAGCAATAGCGAAATATTGAAAACTGCAATAACTATTCAAGTAAATGAATTGGTTCCTGAAATTCGAAATTTACGCGTGTTAAAATATGAAATCATGGAGATGGATGATGTGGAAAATAAAATGTCTACGCTGGTTCAACGTGACGTAGCGCTATCTAAAACGGATTATGCACAAGGAGAACGTTCCGAAGTATTAAAATATTCGAAATAGACATTTGACTATGATTATCGTCCGCTATTTATATATTGGTTTTGTCCTATTTTACAAAAACAATATATTCCCCCGACTCGTCATCTATTATTTTGTTCCCTAACACGAGTTATAATTCGATACACCATCCCATACAACACCGTACGTGTTTGCCCAATTACGTTTAGCACAAATCGCACTCTTTCCACCAAGCCCGGTCCAACCCGAATTACTAAAATCAATCGCTGATTTATCGGCGCTTCGTCCCGGAGTATTACTATCTGTGATACCAGCGAATGCCGTAGGTACAGATGTAGGAATTATACAACTATTTGAGTCGGTGGCAACGGTCCAACCGTCCGGACAAGTATTCGATACCGGTGGAAAAATCTCGCCTTTTCTCTGGTTTCTCATTAATAGACCAATGAATGTTAAAATTAGAATAAGTAAAACGACTGCAATCGATAATACAATGAGATAAAAAACGTCCATTTTAAGGTATATAAATATTATATATTTTATTTACATTTTGAATTGTCTAAATCAAATGCTCTACGTTTTATATTCATATTTTTTCTCGAATAACATTATACAGAACTTTGTACAAAATGTCATTTAATAAAATTTATCCCGATTCAATCAATCGTTCTTCTGGACGCATCATCAATACGGAGAACGACAAATACAACGGTCGCGTAAATATTGCCGTGCCACCATCGCCCAATATTCAATTTCAAATGGCGGAAAAAATTTCATTAAGAAACAAGGCGTCCAGTTATTGCGATGCTTTAGTCGGTACAATTGAAGACAATGTTTTATCGCAAGTTTATTTTTCTTCCGGAAATGTCCAGATTCTTCAGAATGGACTGAGAGCAGGCGTATATGAAATGTCAGACGGCAAATTCGTTATGCCTCCACAAAACGAGGATGCACTCAAAATTATTATGCGAAGTACGTTTTTACAATATGCCGAGTTTTTACCCAATCAGATTACACAACAAGTCGAACGATTGAATAAAATCGTCCTCGACTATGCCGTGCCGTCGCTTTACGGTGAGGCGATGGGTTATTTGAAATATACACAAGACGCGAGCACGCTCGTCGTGCCAATGGACCGGCCATTGAATCACGACAGAGCATATAAACAGTTGGAATTGAAGAATTATTTTTAATAATTTTTTATAAAATTATATAAGGACGCGGGTCTTCCGACGCATCAAATGGATTACGATATAATATTTGATAGTGGCTTTGGGGAAACAATGTTTCGAAATTACCAATATTGTCATTATTACTATAACTCTTTCGGCTAGCGTCTTCGGTACCGGCTTGTTCCAACGCCTTCACCGACGCTAATGTTTCTAAATGTACGACTTCCATATTGGGTTCATCGTCATTGCTGTTATCGCTTGCAACTTCGCGGTCCAATTCTTCGGCGCGATTCATATACAAAGACATCATATCTGGATACCATTCAGTTATGTTGGGTGAACTAGTATAAGCACCTCTCAGAGCATTTGATAAAACAGTTGTTCTATATGCTGGATTGATTGTATGAAGCACTTCACCAATACAATCGACCGCGCGTTGTATGGTTTGTTCACATTTCTCAACTTGGTCCATATCTCCACTCATAATATGTGGCTCCATTTCCAAAAATGCAACAGACGTTTTCTTTAGATTTAGAGCAATACGATTTGTTTCGATAATATATGCAACTAATAGCGTGGAGCGAGCCGGATTTCCGTAGGTAGAAGGCGAAGGTGAGCGACTGAACTCCGTAGTTTCCGTAGTTTCCGTAGGGAGCCGAAGGAGTTGACTTGCATGAACCGCGGTAAAAAAAGCGGAGGGTAGTAATCCTGACGCCATTTTTATTGTTTATTTATTATTTATTTTATGAATGAAAATGCTATATACGCTATATTATTATCTGTTTATTTTGTTTTGTTTTATTGTAAAATTATTTGTTTAGTGCAGAATTTGCCGAAACAATCTTTATTTTCTTGGGCTTTGAACCAGCTCCTCCAGAACTTGTTCCTTGTCCGGTTCCTAAACCGGTTGATTTAGCCGCGCTTCCACCCAATTGTATAGTCTCCCGCTTTCGCTTATACACATCATACTCGCGCTCAAGTACATCGAGTTCACCTACCCACATCTGTTCCAAAGTCATCGCGCTGAGTCGCGCCAATTCTTGTTCGGCGTCCGCTTTTTCTTTCAAGATACTTGCCACATTTTCTTGTGTTACCGAATCCATCGACATTTTTATCAAATATTTATAATCTCCTTCAATCTGGTCAAACTTTCGCGATGCCAATAATTCCGATACTTGACCAGCGTTCTTCCTACGCAAATCGACTAGTCCGTCCAATGTCTCCTGAATATACCGCGCGCGATTCGTCAAGCGGACCAGCCGTTTCCTTAAATCCGCCAACATAAATTCTTTCCGTTTTCCATACGTCGCCAATCGAATCACATAAAACTCGTCAATGATTTCATCGACCGTTGCATATTTATGTAATCGCAAATCGGCATTGAACATGTGCATATTTGTCGTGCTGACACTGGTCGATAATTTCAGTAATTTTTCGACACCGTTTAGCCCAGTCGATTCGTCGATGGACAGTTCCAGTTCGGCCAATCTACCTTTGGGAAATACCACTGTAAAATCGACAGCGACTTCCGTGCATATCGACGTGAAATCGCGGATTTGTGGCGGGATTTTCTTGCCTTGTTTGTCTGTAGCTGTTCCATCCATCAATCCTTCCAAAAATGTGGTATAAGGCATGGTCCATGTTCCAACCGGCAATTCTGTCACACGAATGCGGTCTTCGCCGGTTTTTACATACACACCTTTTATCAAATATTTTTGTTCGGCCACTTTTCGAATAGAACCCTTAAATCCCTCATAATATGGTACCATATCGACAAGCGGATAACCAGGGATTTGACTGCAGTCAAGTCGCGACTTCAATCGCTTAATGATATCTTTGGGATTATACGACGGAATGTTACACGAAAACCCCGTGCCAATTCCCGAAATTCCATTCATCAGAGCGAATGGAATAATCGGTACATAAAACTCTGGCTCTACCGTGGTGCCATCATCGTCCAAATTTTTGAGCACGGCGTCGTCCATTTCTGGAAACAGGGTACGCGTGAGAGGGTTTAACATTGTAAAGATATATCTTTCTGATGCACTATCGTCGCCCCCCTGAAGTCTGCCGCCAAATTGTCCTATCGGCTCGAGCAAATTGATATTGTTCGATCCGACGTAATTCTGCGCCATATTCACAATTGCGCCATTCAAACTCGCCTCGCCATGATGATACGCGCTATGCTCTGAAACATATCCGGAAAACTGCGCGACCTTGATTTCGCTCGTCAACTTGCGCTTGAAGGCGCTAAACAAGATTTTCCTTAATGATATTTTCAGACCATCGACCATGTTGGGAATCGACCGGGCGCAATCATACGTCGAGAAATGAATCATTTCATTGTCGATGAATTGTTCGTATTGAACGGTAGGACTGCTCGTGTCCAAGTAAGCGTCTTTATCGTACTGCTCGAGCCATGTTTTACGGTCGTCCGCGCGTTTTTTATTAAATACTTTATCGATGGTATTGTCACTCTCGGGACCCGAGTACACAAAATCCACTATTTTTTTGTTCGCGAAATATTCTTTGAATTCGGCCGATGTGGAAGTGCCGAGACCCTTGAAATATTTGATGGTCCAACCAGTCGGACCAGCAGGTCCAAATGAATCTTTCCATCTCTGATACTCACCCTCATTATAGAACAATAATGTTTGTGCACGATTTTTGGCGCGCAAAATCGGCGTGTTCATAAACGAAAGGAATCCAGGAATATGGACGAGCGATGCCCACTCCGTGTGAAACAGATTGATACACAACCCTTTGATATGAGACCCGTCCAAATCGGCATCGGTCATCACCATGATTTTGCCATATCTTAAATGTTGGTTGACATCGGCCGCGTTTTTGTATTCGCGACCCGTCTCTAAACCCATGATTTTCTTGATATCACTAATTTCTTTGTTTTCGGACACTTTTTTGACCTGTTCGCCGCGGACATTCAGTAATTTTCCCTTGAGAGGATAAATACCAATCGTATTGCGGTCGGTGCTTGATAAGCCAGACACAATACCGGACATGGCACTTAGCCCCTCGCATAAAATCAGAATACAGTCTTTCGAATCGGCCGTTCCGCTCAAATTCGCGTCGATGAAATTGGCGATACCCCGAATCGTTTTGGTTTTGGTACCATCGGTTTTTTTGGCGAGCCGGTTTTCCTTGGCTTCGACCAAGGAACATGCCACATCCATGACCCCCATTTTCGCGACCTTTTCAATGAACGCGTCGCTCACCGTACAAGATGAACCGAACTTGGCGGACGGCGTGTTCATGAAATCTTTGGTTTGACTGTCGAAGGATGGATTTTCGATATCACATCGAAGAAACAGAACAAGTTGTTCTTTGATGGCCGCTGCATTGACTTTGATTTTTTTCTTTTTTTCGATATAATCGCATAATTTACGCGTGATTTGCCCCATAATGTAGTCGACGTGTTTGCCGCCCTTGAACGTACAAATTCCGTTTACAAACGATACTTGCATGAATTCATGAGTCGATGATAGGGCGACGGCATATTCCCATCGTTCATCATCGGATTCGCTTACGCGTTTTGCGTCGGTTTTACTGCCAATGTACAAATCGATATATTGTTGGAAATTTTTGATGGGAACCACGTTGCCGTTATAGTTAATTTTTATTTTTTTGACGGAGTGGTCGGTGACGGCGCCGATATCGAATGTGCGTTTTTTCAAAAGCGCCAGCATATCTTCGGTCAGACCGTTCACACCCAATCGTCGGTAATCGGGTTTGAATGATATCTTGGTATATGGTTTTGCCGAAGATGTTTTGGTAATGGTGGGCGGACAAATCACATCGAGATTACTGCGAAATTCCTGGACATATTTGAGTCCGCGAACATGGTCCACCGTTTCAATGCGTCCATATTCCGACCAAATGAGCACGAGTTTGAATCCGAATCCGTTTTTTCCGCCCACGATTTTCTTTTCTTCTTTGTTGTAATTGGTGGATGTACGCAAATGTCCGAAAATCATTTCCGGTATCCAAATATCATATTCGGGATGTTTCGCCACATCGATACCGTTTCCGTCATTGGTCATGGTGATGGTACCATCTGCAGACACTTCGACTTCAATACTGGACACGAACTTTTTATCGAGAATAGGGGAGTGAATCATGCGAATCACGTGGTCGCGGCAATTGACAATACCTTCATCGAACAATTTATATAGACCCGGAATGTATTCGATTTGTTTTAGGACGATACGATTGGTCGCTTCGTCGAAAACCCACATATCGGCATCCACATTTTCGACGGACCCAATATAAGTATCAGGATTATCGAGGATATGTTGTTTATCGGTTTTACGTTGGTATTGGACTGCAAGATTGGTGGCGGACATTATTATGACTGAGTTATAGTACGAGACGATTATGATTATGATTAT
>Ga0209829_10003530_pt1 | contig 11352 bp, 11 predicted proteins | sample C_140205_EF_Meta_FD_187311 | JGI IMG/M metagenome (GOLD analysis project Ga0209829, IMG submission 187311) | Freshwater microbial communities from Lake Croche, Canada to study carbon cycling - C_140205_EF_MetaG (SPAdes) (version 2) | ecosystem: Environmental > Aquatic > Freshwater > Lake... | reverse complement strand
CAATAATTGAGTATTTCATTGCTACGCACCGTACCAGTCAGAGAGCAATCTTCGGTCGCATTTCATACTTTCATCCACTTAACTTGATTTCTCTTTAATAAATTTCGCTACTTCTTCAGGCGAAGGCGCTGCCATCGATGAGCCCTTGCGCGTTACTTTCAAAGATGCCGCATAAATTCCAAATCTGGTGGAACTAAAAAGGTCATCACCTGATGCAAGTCGGGCTGCAAGATTCGCACAAAGTGTGTCTCCTGCCCCTACCGTATCGATTGCCTTGACTTGTGGAGCTTGAATAATTTCTGAGCGTTTCCCATCTGAAACGAATGCTCCGTTTGCGCCAAGTGTTATAACAATGTTCTCGCAGCCAACCAAATTTCTAAGTGCCTTCGCTTGATCTTCCAAACTTTGAGCGACCCCGGTTAGCGCTTCAGCTTCACCTTCATTTGGCACTAAAACATCTACCAAACCAAACCATTCGGTGAGTGGTGCGACAGGGGCAGGTGTCAAAATGACCTTAACTCCATTCTCTTTTGCTAATTTCGCTGCAGCCAAGTTGCCAGATAGCGGCACCTCGAGTTGAAGCAACAAAATATCTGACTCCAAAATAGTTTTGCTGTGGCGCGCAATGTATTCATCAGTTCCCAAATCGTTCGCCTGAGGGATGATAATTATTGAATTATCTCCATCGCCGGTTACCACCGGAAGTCCTACCCCTGTTCCTTGATGCTTGCTTATTTCAACTGAGGTCGAGTCGACTCCTTCAGCAGTAATCGCCTGCATGAACTCATCACCGAATCCATCTACCCCAAGATTGCCGAGCATTGCGCTCTTCGCACCCGCACGTGCAACGGCGATTGCTTGATTAAATCCTTTACCGCCTAAGGAAATAGCAAAACTATCGCCTCGCAATGTTTCACCAGTTTTTGGACGCTTTGATGTGTATGCGACTAAATCCATCATGAAGCTTCCAAAAATCGTTATCCGGCCTGCCATTTAGTTTGTTGCAACCCCAAGTGCACCACCGGGATGACGCTTGCCAAAATCTGCTGGAGTAAAACCGCGATACGCCATAAGTGCCGATGCGATTGCATCCCCAAGTGCGATTGTCAAAGTTGTAGATGTTGTTGGAGCGAGGTTTAGCGGATCTGCTTCTTTATCAAATGCGATGCTAAGCACTTCTGAACTAATTTTCCCTAACGTTGAGTTTGCTTCACGAGTAATTGAAATGACCGGGATACCCCGTTCTTTTGCCATTGCTGCAAACTTGCAGACCTCAACTGTCTCACCAGAGTTAGAGATTGCAATTAACACATCTTCTGCAGCAAGCGCACCGGAATCACCGTGCAAAGCGTCAGCTGAATGAACAAAGAATGATGGGGTGCCAGTGCTGGCAAGTGTTGCGGAAATTTTTGCCCCAACTAAGCCTGATTTACCAAGCCCAGTGATGACAACTCTCCCCACACAGTCAATTAGCAGCTGAAGCGCTGGTGAGATTTTTCTATCAAGCCCTATTGCCAGTTCTTGCAAAGCAGCAATCTCAACAGACAGTGCATTTTGTGCAGCGGTTATTGCCGAAGTTAAATCCTTAGCATTGCTCATTTCTCAACCTTAACCAATCAAATCAGGGACGAGGTTGCCTTCAGTTGTGCTTCAGTAAGTGTCTGGAACTAATGATCGCCGTACCATTCGGTAAGCAATCTTCCAGTCACTTTTTCGTACGCCGTAACGTATCGCTTCGAAGTGATGTCCAAAATGCTGGCCGGGATAGATGGCGGAGGTGGAGTTCTGTCCCAAGGCTGCTCACTGAGCCAGTCTCTAAAGGGTTGTTTATCGAATGAAGGTGGAGTCTCTCCTGAGCGAACTTGATCACTTGGCCAGATCCTCGATGAATCGGGTGTGAGCACTTCATCACAAACAACGAGCTCACCATCTACAAACCCGAGTTCAAATTTAGTGTCCGCCAATGTAAGACCCGCGGCTGCAAGCTTGGCGCTGGCCCTAGAAAACAAGTCAAGACATATTGCTTCTGCTTTATTTAGCAACTCTGTGCCGACAATCGATGCTGCAGTTGCTAAATCAATGTTGATGTCATGGCCAGACTCAGCCTTAGTAGAAGGCGTGAACATCGGAGTCGGGAAAGCATCAGTTAGGGCCATTGCCTTTGGAGTAGGCATGTTGTGTACCGTTCCAGTTTTTATGTATTCGTCGTACGCCTGCCCGGCGAGCCTGCCACGAACAATGCATTCGAGAGGAAGCATTTCGGCTTTTCGCACCAGCATTGTTCGACCGTGCCACTCCTTCTTAGAACTAAATCCTGGAACCATTGTTTCAATGATCGCTGGGTCGCACGAAATGAGCGCCATGGGTATAGAACCAGCAAACTCACGTAGCCAGTAATTCGTAAGTCCAGTGAGTACTCGACCTTTATTCTCAATTCGTTCGTTCATCACCACATCAAACGCGCTTAGGCGGTCAGACGCGACCATGAGTAGATGCTCTGCATCAACTTCATAAAGATCTCGGACTTTGCCCGAATAGATGTGCTGGAGAGCTACTTCGCTCACTTTGCCCACGTCAGTGCATCAACGAACCGCGCGCGGTGTGCCAACAGACGTTGAGCATCGAATGCGTTTGCAATCACTTCCTTAGATAACTTCACCGCAGCATCTGCTTCAATGACGTCACGGAAGTTTGTACGAGTCTCCGATGCTTGTCGTGCTGCTGTCTGAACAATGCGGTACGCATCATCACGTGACATACCCGAATCAACGAGCGCGAGCAGTACTGACTGAGAAAATACAAGGCCAAGCGAATTCACATTTAGATTTTCAAGCGCGCGCTCCGGGTACAACACGAGTCCACTCGCGAGTCCTGTTGCTTTACGCAACATGTACACAGTGAGCTGTAAGGCGTCAGGCATAATTATGCGCTCAACACTTGAGTGTGAAATGTCTCTTTCGTGCCATAGAGCAACATCTTCGAGACCAGCCTGTAGGTAGCCGCGAAGCACTCGTGAAAGACCACAAAGGCGCTCTGACACCACTGGATTTCGCTTGTGCGGCATGGCAGAAGAACCCTTTTGCCCCTTGCCAAATGGCTCAGCTGCTTCTCCAACTTCGGTACGTGCGAGGTGGCGAACTTCTAATGCGAACTGCTCCATTGATGTTCCAAGCGCTGCACACGCGTACAGAACTTCTGCGTGTCGGTCTCTTGCTATCACTTGTGTCGCAGGCACTGGAGTAAGTCCAAGCTTTTCGCAAACGTACGCTTCAACCTTTGGATCAATGTTTGAATATGTTCCAACTGCACCTGAGAGTTTTCCAACAGCAATTGCGGCGCGCGCGTTCTTAGCGCGTTCAATGTCACGTTGTACTTGCAATGCAAAAAGAGCAAACTTCGCGCCATATGTTGTTGGCTCAGCGTGCATGCCGTGAGTACGGCCGGTTATTGGCATGTCCACTGTTTCTTTGGCACGAGCAGTGAGTGCATCGCGAAGCGCTATTGCTTCGGCAATAACAATGTCCATTGCTCGAGCGATTGTGTGGCAAAGCGCGGTGTCGACTACATCAGATGAAGTAAGCCCGTAGTGAATCCATGCGCCTTCTGGCATTCCAATCTTTGACTGAACGAGATCAACAAAGGCTGCGGTGTCGTGATTTGTGATGAGTTCTCGCTCATCAACTTCCTGAACAAAGGCTGCGTCAATTACTGGACGGCGAGGGCGAAGTTTGGCGACCTCATCTTTTGGAAGTACGCCATGTTCGGCGAGACCCTCTGCAGCGAGCAGCTCAACCTCGAGCATTGTGTCAAAACGGTTCTCGTCACTGAACAGTGCCGCTACATCCTTTGGTGAATACCTCGGAATCATTTGTCTCCTTTAGACCACGGCAAGGGCAATGTCACTTCGCATGACTTTCCCCTTAAAGGTTATGAGCGATGCGGCCTCGTATGCACGACTTCGTGCTTCTTTCATTGAAAGGCCAACACCGGTTACTGCAAACACTCTTCCGCCAGCGGTTAGAAACGCCCCTGACTCGTCTTTGGTGGTTCCCGCGTGAAATACTGTCACCCCTTCAATTGGAGAAACGAGCTGCCCATTGTCCCCGAGCCCACTAATAAGGTCACCTTTTCTAGGGCTCTGCGGGTAACCCTCGGCGGCGAGAACAACAGTCACTGCGTTCCCTGAAGATACATCTACGACGCCAGCGAGCTGGCCATTGCCCGTCTTCTTTAGAAGATCAAAGAGACGGTCTCCATACAGCGGGACAAGAACTTCAGTTTCGGGATCACCAAATCGAACGTTGTACTCCAGCAACTTTGGGCCTTTAGATGTAAGCATTACTCCGGCGTACAGCACACCTCGAAAATCAATCCCACGCTTCTTGAGCTCAACAACAGTCGGAGCAATGATTGTTTTCATTACAACGCCGATGAGGTCATCACTCATTGCAACCATTGGCGCATACGCACCCATGCCGCCGGTGTTCGCTCCTTGGTTGTTGTCGCCAACACGTTTAAAGTCTTGCGCTGGAACGAGCGGCACCACGTTCGTGCCGTCACATAAAACAATTAGTGAGCACTCTTCTCCATCGAGCCCCTCCTCAATGATTACTGTTGTGCCCGCATCACCGAATGCTTCACCACTGAGTTTTTCTTTAATGTCACGACACGCCTCGTCAAAGTCGTTTGTAACGAGCACACCTTTTCCAGCTGCAAGTCCGTCAGTTTTAATGACGTACGGTGCTGACATTGTTTTTAAAAAAGTAATTGCATCAGTGGCAGTACTGAACGTTCCGTACTGCGCCGTTGGAACAGACGCTGCTTTTAGAAAATCTTTCATGAAGGCTTTTGAACCCTCAAGCATCGCTCCGTCTTCACCTGGGCCCATGACAACTTTTCCTTGTGCGCGAAGTTTTGACGCAAGACCTTCGACAAGTGGCTGCTCGGGCCCAATAACAAAGAGATCGGCATCAAGTTCTGTTGCAGGCGTGTTCACACACGTAATGCCGTGTGCAGCGATGCCAGCGTTACCAGGAGTAACAATTACTTCTGCAGATTTAGAAAGTCCCCACGCGAGTGCGTGTTCGCGAGCACCAGAGCCAACGACTACGCAGCGACTCACGACGGCTTAACGAACTGCTCTCGGCCGGGGCCAACTCCAACAACTGAGATGGTCACGCCAGTGGTCTCTTCAAGAAACTTCACATACTTCTGAGCATTAACAGGGAGGTCTGAGTACTTAGTTGAAGCAGTGATGTCAGTCTTCCATCCTGGGAGCGTTTCATAAATAGGAGTTACCTTGTGCAGAATCGACTGGTGGTATGGAGGGAAGTCGTAGCGAACTCCATCAGCTTCGTATGCAACACACACTTTTATTTCATCAAGGGTGTCGAGAACGTCCATCTTCGTAAGAGCAATTTCAGTAAGTGAATTAAGGCGTGCTGCTTGGCGTGCCATTACGGCGTCGAACCAGCCAACGCGGCGCCTACGACCGGTGTTAGTTCCGTATTCGTGTCCGCGATCAACAAGCAGTTCTGCCATGTCGCCGTCGAGCTCCGTAGGGAATGGTCCTGCTCCAACGCGTGTTATGTACGCCTTTGCAATTCCAACAATGCCTGTTAAGTCGCGTGGTCCGAGTCCAGATCCAATGCACGCACCACCCGCAACTGGGTTCGACGATGTGACGAATGGGTACGTTCCGTGATCAAGGTCAAGGAATGTTGCCTGTGCGCCTTCAAGGAGAATGCGCTTTCCGGCACTTAGAGCAGTGTGAATGATGTTCACGGTGTCACCGATCATTGGCGCGACACGAGGAGCTAGTTCATCGAGGTATTTGTCGGCGATGTCTTTCGCACTTAGTGCAGGACGGTTGTAGATCTTGTTAAGCAGCAAATTCTTTTCGTGAAGAACAACTTCAAGTTTTTCGCGGAAGATTTTTGGATCGAGCAAATCCTGAACACGAAGACCAACGCGAGAAGACTTGTCAGCGTACGCAGGTCCAATGCCGCGCTTAGTTGTTCCGAGTGCATTCTTTCCTAGAAAACGCTCTGTGAGTCGGTCAATCTCTTGGTGATACGGCATGATGAGGTGCGCGTTACCTGAAACAACAAGTCGCGATACGTCAACGCCCTTAGATGAAAGTGTGTCGAGTTCAGTAAGGAGTACGGAGGGGTCGACTACTACACCGTTACCAATTACTGGTGTGATGTGTGGGTACAAAACTCCCGATGGAACGAGTTGTAGCGCGAATGCTTCGCCTTCAACAACGATTCGGTGACCGGCATTGTGTCCGCCTTGGTAGCGAACAACCATGTCCATTTCGCGTGAGAGAAGGTCAGTGAGCTTCCCCTTACCTTCATCACCCCACTGGGTTCCAACTACAACGGTTGCTGGCACAGGACTCCTTGTAAAAGTCCAGTCTACTTGACGGCTTTTAACTCAGAATTACAAGTTTTCCTGGTTATGGTTCTGGGTCTCAACAAAGAGCGCAATGGTGTTTTGGATAGGGACTAATTCACGTCGGTACTGACGGTGCGTTGCTTCGACCTGGGCCTGGGCGTCGCTCGCAATGCCACGAAGGGTTTCCTTCATTGCTTCGAGCTGGGCTTCGAGCACCATGATTCGCTTGACGCCTTCGAGGTTGATTCCCTCATTTGTTAGCTCTTGAATACGACGAAGCGCCACAAGGTCAATGTCTGAGAAGCGACGTGACCCACCACTCGTACGCTGCGGATTAAGTAGTCCTGTTCGTTCGTAGTTGCGAAGCGTCTGAGGATGAACGCCACCAATCTCAGCGAAGACAGAAATAACGTAGACGGCGTGTGATGGCTGGCGCTCAGACATTCGTTACCTCTTCGTTAAACGATTTTGAAAGCTTTTCAACGAGTGTTCGTTGCTCCTTATTTAACTTCTTTGGGATTACAACGTCAACTGTTACGAGGAGGTCGCCAACGGGGTGCTTCCCACCAGCTGGGACACCGCGTCCACGAACTCGAAGTGTTGATCCACCCTGGGTGCCAGCAGCGATTTTTAACGTCACTGGTTCGTCAAGTGTTGCAACTTCTACAGTGTCTCCGAGCATTGCTTGCATTGGCGAAATCTTTACCGTCGTTGTGACGTGACGATTCTTACGACCAAACACTTCATCAGCACCAGCGTGGATGTCAACGAAGAGGTCACCCGCAGGCCCTCCGCCTGCTCCAGGGTTTCCTTTACCCTTTAAGCGAATTCGCTGGCCATCAATAACGCCAGCGGGAATGCGAACGTTCACACGACGTGACGATGGCTCGCGTCCAGTTCCGTGACACTTCGCACAAGGAGTAACAATTCGTCCCCCTTTGCCGTGACACGTCGGACAAACGCTCGACATACCAAATCCGCCTTGGTCGTTGTTGAGAACACCACGACCTTGACATGTTTCACACGTTACGAATCCACTACCTGGCGCGCCACCTCTTCCGCCACACGTGTGACAGGCGTCGTTGCTCGGAAGCGGGACCGTTGTAGTGACCCCGAAGACTGCGTCTCGAAAACTTATGTGCAGTGCGGTTTCAATGTCGGCGCCACGTTGTGCACGAGACCTGCGACCTTGATTTCCAAAAAGGCCGCCGAAAATGTCTCCGAGATCGCCAACGTCGCCTTGTCCGAAGTTGAAGTTTTGTGGTCCGCCGCGTTGCTGGCCACCAAAGCCTGCAGCAGATGGACCCATCTTTCGAACGCTGTCGTACTCTTTGCGCTTTGGGGCGTCACCTAATACGTCGTAGGCAACTGAAATTTCTTTGAACTTATCCTCTGACCCCTTGTTGGTGTCCGGGTGATGTTCTTTAGCGAGCTTTCGGTACGCACGCGTTATTTCTTTGTCAGTTGCGCTTGGCGTAAGTCCAAGGACCTTGTAGTAGTCCTTATCGAACCACTCCCTCTCGGCCATTTAGCCCTTCACTCTCACCATTGCTGGGCGAAGAACAGTCCCCTTCCAGCGGTATCCAGCACGGAGCACTTCATCAATAACTTGATTGTCTCCGTCACCTTCGACGTGTGCGACTGCATCATGTACTTGTGGATCAAACTCTGCACCAACGGCGTCAATACGCTCGAGGCCGTCCTTGCTAAGCGTGTCAAGAAGCAGTGCACGTGACTGAATAAGTGCAGCTGATTCTTCTGTTGTTGACTGCGAAAAGTGCGCAAGGGCTAGATCAAATGCATCAAGTACCGGTAGCAACTTCACAACAACGTCTCCCGCAGAACGAATAGCTGCATCTTCAGACGACTTCAGAACGCGCTTGCGGTAGTTCTCGAAGTCAGCTTGAAGATGTTGCAGCGCGTCGCGATATTCATCGCGTTCACGTTGTGCTTCACTGAGCTCGTCCACGATGTGGATGACCTGCTCTTCAGCAGTAGTCACCACATCGCTTTCGAAGATTTCGTCGCTCATAATTACTCAACAATTTCAGCGTCGACAATATCCTCGTCGTTACTTTGCGGAGCAGCTTCACCATTGTTTGCCTGGGCTGCCTGCTCGTAGAGACGCTGGCTGAAACTCTGGCTAGTGGTGAGCAACTTCTCTGTTGCATTCTTAATTGCTTCAGTGTCAGTACCGCTCAGAGTTTCCTTTAGAGCGCTCAGTGCAGACTCGACGTCTTCCTTCTCTGTTCCTTGGAATGACTCAGCTTGCTCCTTGAGCAACTTTTCAGTTGAATAGACAAGTCCGTCTGCCGTGTTCCTGACTTCTGCTTCGTCACGACGCTGACGATCTTCTTCAGCGTGTGCTTCTGCGTCACGAACCATGCGGTCAATGTCATCCTTGGAGAGTGACGATCCACCAGTAATGGTGATGGACTGTGACTTACCGGTTGCGGTGTCCTTCGCAGAAACTTGAACGATTCCGTTCGCGTCAATGTCGAAGGTCACTTCAATTTGCGGCATCCCCCGGGGGGCTGGTGGGATACCGACGAGCTGGAACTTACCGAGTGTTTGGTTGTACGAAGCCATTTCACGCTCACCCTGCAAGACGTGCACTTCTACAGACGGCTGATTGTCTTCAGCAGTCGTAAAGGTCTGTGACTTCTTGGTTGGGATAGTGGTGTTGCGCTCAATGATCTTGGTCATAACGCCACCTTGGGTTTCAATACCAAGTGAAAGTGGTGTGACGTCGAGAAGAAGGATGTCCTTCACTTCGCCCTTAAGAACTCCGGCCTGCACTGCTGCACCAACGGCAACAACTTCGTCTGGGTTCACACTCTTGTTTGGCTCTTTGCCAGTGACCTTTTGCACGAGTTCTTGCACTGCAGGAATACGTGTTGAGCCACCAACCATGATGACGTTGTCGATCTTGTCGATCGTTAGACCAGCATCCTTGATTGCTTGTTCGAAAGGCTTGCGGCAACGCTCAACGAGGTCAGCTGTTAGTTCATTGAACTTCGCACGTGTCAGCTTGATGTCGAGGTGCTTTGGTCCATCTGCAGTTGCAGTAACGAATGGCAAGTTGACTTGCGTCTCTTGAACAGCAGAGAGTTCAATCTTTGCTTTTTCAGAAGCTTCTTGCAGACGTTGTACGGCCATCTTGTCTTGACTGAGGTCAACACCTTCGGTGTCCTTGAACGTCTTAATGAGATACTGCATAACTGCGTTGTCCCAGTCGTCACCACCGAGGTGAGTATCACCGTGTGTTGACTTAACTTCGAACACACCGTCAGCAATTTCTAGAACTGAAACGTCGAACGTTCCACCACCGAGGTCGAACACGAGAACTGTTTGTTCCTTGCCGCCCTTGTCGAGTCCGTACGCGAGTGCTGCAGCGGTTGGCTCGTTAACAATGCGAAGAACTTCTAGTCCTGCAATCTGTCCAGCTTCTTTTGTTGCGGTGCGCTGTGCGTCGTTGAAGTACGCAGGCACAGTGATCACTGCCTGAGTAACTGTGTCACCAAGGTAAGCCTCAGCGTCACGCTTTAGCTTCTGCAAAATACGTGCGGAGATTTCTTGTGGCGTGTACTTGGTGCCGTCGATGTCAACGGTCCAGCTCTCGCCCATGTGACGCTTTACTGAGCGAATAGTGCGCTCAGGGTTTGTGATTGCTTGACGCTTGGCGACTTCTCCAACGAGAACTTCACCGGTCTTTGAGAAACCAACGATTGAGGGGGTCGTGCGACCACCTTCAGCGTTAGGGATTACAACGGGCTCACCCGCTTCGAGAAAACTAACCACCGAGTTGGTGGTTCCTAGGTCGATTCCGACTGCCTTGGCCATAAAAACTCCTTAAATTAAAGGGTTTTGCTCGCCGGACCTTCCGGGAAGACTCAACCCATGACATCCAGTGTACAAAGTTGAGTGTCCTCTTGTCAAGAAAACTTCTAAGGCTTTAGTCACTTCTTAGATTTCCTTGTATTTAAAGGAGAAATATAAGGCATTCTGCCCTTTTGGCTTTTTCGGAGGGGTGGTTTAGGCTTATTTGTATGGCAGATCTAATTCTCCTTCGTCACGGGCGTTCTGAATGGAACGAGCTCAACCTCTTCACGGGGTGGCACGATGTTGACCTCACCGCCGAAGGCGTTGCAGAGGCGCAGGCCGCCGGAGTGCTGCTCGCCAACGAACCGGGACTTGATCTTCGAGTCCTACACACTTCTCTTCTGTCTCGTGCAATCCGCACCGCCAACATCTCTCTCTCAACTGCTAATCGCTCGTGGCTCCCAGTTCGTAGAAGTTGGCGACTCAATGAGCGTCACTACGGCGACCTCACGGGCAAGGACAAAAAAGAAACTGCTGAGAAGTTTGGAATGGAACAACTGAAGCTCTGGCGACGTTCCTACGACGTTCCGCCTCCACCGCTGCCCGATGGTGATCCACGAAGCAATGTAGGAGACCCTCGTTACCGCGACGTTCCAGTTGAAGCAATACCTATGACTGAATGCTTGAAGGATGTTGTTGCCCGCGTGTCTCCGTACTTCACTGAAGTGATTGCAGAAGATCTTCGTAAAGAAGGAGTGCTTGGTGGATCGGTGCTTGTTGTGGCGCACGGCAATTCTCTTCGTGCACTTCGAATGATTCTGCAAAACATCCCAGAAGATGAAATTACGGAATTAGAAATTCCAACCGGTATTCCCTACCGCATCAAGTTCGACAACGAATTAAACATTCTCAGCGCCGGTTACTTGGGTGATGCTGGCGCGGCGCAGGCGGCGGCCGAAGCCGTCGCCCGCCAAGCCGGGTAGTAACTACTACTTAACTGCGTCAGGACCACGCTCGCCGGTACGAATACGTACCACGTGCTCGATGTCTGAGATCCAAACTTTTCCGTCACCGTGAATCTCTGTCTTAGCTGCGTCAGCAATTGTGTCGCAAATCTTTTCAGCAGCTTCA
>Ga0209829_10003528_pt1 | contig 11356 bp, 12 predicted proteins | sample C_140205_EF_Meta_FD_187311 | JGI IMG/M metagenome (GOLD analysis project Ga0209829, IMG submission 187311) | Freshwater microbial communities from Lake Croche, Canada to study carbon cycling - C_140205_EF_MetaG (SPAdes) (version 2) | ecosystem: Environmental > Aquatic > Freshwater > Lake... | reverse complement strand
ACGGCTGCCAGAATGAATATCACAGGTCACAATGCGGCCTGCTTTGATACCGATGATATCGAGCATGTGGTTGGGGAAGGTCTCTCAAGAACATTGATGTCCCGCAGAGCGCCCGCGGAGGATACTCCCTCGATGAGCTTGCAGGCCATGATCCCCATGCGTCCTTCAGCCAAGATCTCCAAATAGGGTGAAACAATTGAAGCTCCCATCTTCACCGGCATACAAAAAGGTGCAGATGCATAGGCGGGCCTAGGGTTAACCCCTTACCCGCCATCTTCAAAATCCTATTCATATCTATGACCCCTATCGCCAACTGCTCAATCCAATTTCGGATGGAATGTCCGAAGCTCTGGGAGAAGCTGTATCCGACCTCTGACGACTCGATCCGCTTCTGCGAGACATGCCGGAAAAATGTCCATCTCTGCCTCTCTATGGAAGAGGTCTATCATCATACTACTCTCGGCAACTGCATCGCGGTCAGCCAATCGGATGCATCTACCCCGATGCGAATGGGCGAAGTGGCTCCATGGGAGCAGTACAGGAGAGGATCTATTCAAGATCAGGAGAAACAAGCTGAAGAGCCTCAATCCTGAGGCGCTGATTTTCATGAAGAAAGAATTTGAAACCGAAGATCAGAAAGTCGGGCTGCTGACCGAGCGAAAGCTCGTTATGGTGGGGGTGTCCGTCCACCCGGTTTCAGGACAACGCTCCCACTGCCGAACGGCCATCGGAGGTCGGCAGTGCGTAGCGATTGGGGTTGCTAGATTCCCCTTTCGCACCGTTGTTTCTCCTTTATCGAGGACTACATGAACTTCTCTGACTTTCGGATCACCCCAGCCATGAGCTTGATTGCTCCGGGCTGCTATCACCTTTCCCGTGGGAGGTACCAAGCAGGAATCATCTGGACCATTGCAGTTCTGGTACTTGTACCCACCGTCGTGTTCGGAATTATGGCCCTGCTGCTCTGCTACAAGAGTGCTCTAAGGCTCTCAAAGACATGGAGCTTCCCTCCAGATTCCCTGTCGGCAGCACTCGACGGTTTACCAACGCCCTCGACTCAATGGATTCATACCCACACGAATGCGGTGAGGATTCAGATTCCGGAACGAGGAGAGAATGAGAGCTTGATGAGTTCCGAACAGAGAGAGCGAATTCTTGAACTGGCAATAGAGATGGATCCCAAAACGCTCGATGAGCTGGGAGAGGCTCAAGCAGCTTCGTTGATCGAGCAGCTCACACCACGGCAGGCTGAGTTCTCCAAGGAACTCCTGGCAAAGTATTTCTCTGAGAAGGGCTACCAAGTCTCAGACTCACTGGTGAGTGGGATTTGTGATTACTACAGGGGGAATAAGTTTTCGTCATGAAGACCAATGAGGTAATCGGGATTCTTCTGATCGCCTTTGCGTGCATCTGTTGCCCGTATTATATCCTCCCTATTATGCTGATCGGATTTGGTGCATTCCGCGTTATCAGTGGCGGCGGCAATCGTGAAGTTGATCTCAACTTCAGGAAGAGCAGTTTTTTCAGTACAAAGATGGGTGAGATAGTCCTACTAACCGTCGCCGTCTTTGCCTGTGTCTTTATCCCCTTTATAGCCATCCCTCTCCTGCTGCTCGGACTTGCCTTCAACTGGAATAAAGTCTGAGTCGCGTATGTCCGAGGTGAGGGCATAGCTGTTGAGAAATCAACCCTCAGCACAACAGCACCCTTCCCCCTTCATTGATCTCTCTGAATAAGCCGCAGGGATCAGCATCCGCAAAAGTCATTCGCTCCCACGTTTGCTCCTCCTAGGGTGAGGTCAGCAAAAGAGCAGATGATTTTCTAATTGAAATGAATTAATGGAAAATCGCCCCACCACCTGGCAGACCGCCTGGCAGCCCTGGTGGTAGACCGCCTCCATTGGTACTAGTACCTCCTCCAATTGAATTAGTATTTGTAAATGAAAGGCTTCCGCCATTACTTCCACCTCCTCCACCGATGATATTGGTATTGCTATTATTGCTATTTGTCTGAGGTGGATTGAATGGGTTGGTGTTAAACACTAAACTTCCACCACTTATAGTCACCTCTCCAGCGTACATACTGTTCGCTCCTCCAGTTCCCATTGAGAGCGATCCTGAGAGAGATCCCCCACTCACTCCACCCTGAGGACTATTGGCTGGGGCATTGGGGGAGCTAATGGTTAGATTCTTCAAATATATCTGTCCGGGGAAGATGCTGTAGTTGGGAATCTCACGACCATCTGGTTGGTTATTTACAGCTAATCCTATAGTCAATTCGTCAGTTTTCTTGATACCCCACGCACGACCGAGATCATTTATTCTGATAGGAGTGAAATTCGATCCGTTAGTGCTGTAGGAAGAAACCACTGTCCTCAGTGCTGCGATATATTTGAATCGGAGGTAAACATTCGTGAGATTTTTATTAGCCGCCGCAATAGTCTCCCCATTATTAATAAACACACTGCTCACGACTCTGTTGTTCAAACTGGCTCCACCGATTCCCGTGCGACAGAGATTTAATTCAATTCTGTTTGGGTACTCCAAACCATTGGTGGATGTTTTTATCAGACTGAGACCAGCAGCGTAGTAAGGGTTAGTCTGATTGTTGGTGAAAGCAGAAATATGGGACTGAATAGTGATCGTCCAATCATTGGAAACCTTGAGGGGACGATTGTATGTGGCAAGACCCTCCACGTAGTTCGGTAGAGTGGAGAGAAGTTCGAGACCGTAGTTGCTATCGACCACAAACCAACCACCCTCTGGGTTGTTGATGTAGTCGGAATCAACAGTCGTATAACTCATGAAGTCGGATACCACATTACTGGCATTCGTGAGAGGGTTAGTGTAGGAGACTGCAGCTCCAACATTCTGATTAGGAGCAATTAGAGCTGACAGCGATAAAGCTGCTGCGATAAGGGTTCTGTTGTTCATGGGGGTGTACAAGGACTTCATGGTCTTACCAATGAATCTGATACTTTATCTGACCGATGTCAACAGTCTCTATGTGACTTTTGTACTACGTATAGACATGGATAGAGGTAGCAATTCAGAAGCGATCTGCCCAATCCAACCACCCCCTCTATTCTTCTGTAATATCATCATCTGCAATGGCTAAAGTGGATAATTGACCGAAAGTGCTCGGACTTGCCTTCAACTGGAATAAAGTCTGAGTCGCAGATGTCGGAGGCAAACCAGGGTGGTGAGTTTCAAGTACATCAAGATTCCCGGTTGCGGAGTTAGAGGGGCTGAATGAAATTAAGTTGGATGGCAAAATCACCCTCCAATCCTGCTCCTCGAAAGAAGCTCAGTGATGAGGGCGTCTTAGAGAAATACCGTGTAGCGCTACTGAAGTTTGTCACCCAATGCGATCCGCCGTTTTTTAAGAACCGGGTCAGCGAGTTTTTCTATTCCCAGTCGAACTTTCGTGGATTCCTGAAGCTCGGTCCTCACGGACGAGAGGGTGAGGAGATCTGGAAAATTTGTCAGACTAGCCCTGTTGTTGAGGGGAAAACCTTCCGTGCTGCTGTCATCGGGCGCGAAGATAGGGACTGCTCGGACCTTGTTGTAACCCTGAAGGGAGATGCTGAGTGGGATGCTGCGCGTGGTGAGGCAGCCGCCTTGCTGGGGATAGACCCGATGCCTCCAGTGTCTAAGGAAGTTGAGGAGGCTTATCACTGGCTGACGAAAGAGGAGAACATCGGGAAGACTTGGACCGATGATGAACTGAAGGAGCGATTTAAGATCGATCCCATCTCAGCCCTTATCGACAAGCTGCACTGTTTCAGGGATCCACGGCTCAAAGTGACTCGCAAAGGCTACCACGACATGGAGGTGGAAATCTGTGCAGAGCCTCGTCCGGAGCTCAGCCTCAAACCGCTGAATCCGGTCTTTCCTCCAATCCCGAAAAAAATCACGAAGGAGGATCTAGAGGTCTTAAGGGATTTCATTGAGGAGATTGTTCTCCAACATGACGAGACGCAGGAGATGCTGATGATACTGCGGGTGGGGACTCGGAAGGAACTGAAGCACTGCTTCTCCGCTGTTAAAAAGAAGACAGAAAAGGCACCCCGAGCAAGTGATGACGATGAGCAGGAAGATGATGAGGAGGACTACGACGATGACGATCATGATGACGATGTGGAAGTAGGGGAGGAGGTTGAAGCCGAGCAGAGGTCGCCCAACGATCTTCTAGATCGGATACCAAGGATTCATGGCGCGGAGATGTTCTATCACTTTCCAAATAGCTCTGAGCCTTGGTACTTCGGCCTCTACTTGCTCGATGGCTCTACTTGGAAAGAGGTCAAGAATCTGATCCTGAAGAGAAGGCAGGAGAAGCCGCCTACGGAAAAGTATGGTCTCTCTAGGGAGTCAGCCCAGGTGTTCTCTTGGCTTATTGGTCAGAACTATGAGCTCTTCAAGAGACATCTCTCTCCGCCTGTGGAGGACCATTTGAAGGTGGAGATAGGCATTGATGTTGAAAAGCTGGGGGAGAAAAACATCGAGCAGTTGCTTTTCCTGATTTGCGAGGAGATCACGGAGAAGACTGAGTTTGAAGCGAGGATTATCCCTTGGGCTTCGGGATACTATGATCCAAAGGATCGGATCTTCTTCCGGCAGAAGCCGTATTTAGAAGGCCGTGCGCTTGCAGCCACCCAAGATCTTCTCAGGTATTGGGGGGCTGAAGTCGGCCAAGATCAAATCCTCAAAACTCTCCATGAGCTTTGTGATACCTCAACCGGAAGCATCAGGAAGGAGAGTAGTGATACAAAGGAAGTTCCTTACGCTGGAGAGCATGGATTTGCGCCATCTGCACAGGCGCCAGGTAGTTCTCCTACAGTGCAGAAGAGTGGCCCACCCCCTATGATGACGCCTCCCCCAGCCCCATATCCTTTCTGGCTGAAGTATCAAAAGAGGTAAGTCTGTTTGGTGGATGACGGAAAATCGCGGCAATGGCCACGCAGAGTTGAAAACTCATCTAAGAAAAAGTTGCTCTCAATAGGGAGCACCAAGAGGGGGAACAGGGGGTACCTTGGCTTCTTATGTTTCCATCCAAAAAAGCCATCTCTCTGGCAATGATGGAGATCAGTGCTGTGACCAGTGCTTTTTCCAGTAGCCCCCTGAGTTGCTCGTAGTTCCCCCTGTGGAATACGTGGATTGGGGTGTCGAGCGTGGCACAATGGGTGAGGCACTCTGAAGGTGCTTCTTCATGGTGGGGGTACGTGTGAGCTCATGAAGCTGTTCCTCCGTGAGGACCTGATGCTTTTTGAAGAGTTCGATAATGGCTCTGAGTGTGACTGGCTTGCAGTGGAGTAGATTTCTGCGAAGCCGTGGCACGTCGGGTCGGTGTGCCGGCCATCTGGAGCCTGCTTCCAGGATGATGCTCAAGGCTTCAAGGCCTCGCTCGTCAGTGTCATTTTCAGAGATTCTCCACCGGGAGGTGAGGTTGCTGATGAAGCCATCGAGGATGTGCCAATCTTCCTCCTCAATTCGGTTGGGATTTGCACCTTCTTTCAGAAGCCTGCTGACGACTTTCGGAAGTCCTCTGTGTGAAACATGGCTTAAGAGGGAACCAGCTTGATCTGCGGGGATGGGTTTTTTCAGAAGCATTTCCATGATTGCTTCTCGAGTTCGCCAGACGGATCGCTCAAACGGTGACTCAAGGCAGGCCATCTCGTACTCCTCATCTTCAGGATAGGGGGAGCATGGAACACGGGCATGAGGATTGCCCCCTAACCAAAGCATGAGAGCGACGCCCCTTTCGTCTTCTCGGTTCACGGCGCAGTTAAGGGCAATATCGATCTGCCGCTGCATGCAGGGAAATTGTTCCCGGTAGCTCTTCACGAATCCTAGGAGTGGTCTGGCTTTGTGCCTGAGGGCTCGTGCCACGGCATTCTCCAGGCAGGGGTTGGCGCCGGCTTGTATCAGCCGATCCATCATCTCTCGGTCGTAGGTTTCCAGGGCATCACAGAAATCGAAGCCACAAGGGTCAGTGCCGTATTCCAGCAGGAGGCTGACCATGGAATGGTTACGGGAGCGAACAGGGCTACTCAGCGGGGAGTCCTCATCCCCATTCGGATCGTATCCATTGACCAGGAGCAAAGCTGCCAAGCTGTGGAATCCGCGATCTGCCGCCGTCTGCAGGGGAGGGGAGAGCTTTCTCCACCTCGGATCCTCTGATGGGAGGCACTGGAGTGCCTTACCCTCGGCAATCCACTCCTCCACTTCGTAGAGCTTTCCAGAGGCGCAAAGTGCTATGAGTGGCAGAATCTCATCGAGAGTCTCGGCCATGGGCCGAAACTTGATAGGCAGATCCTTTTTCTGAATCTGATGGGGCCTCTTCATCAGGGCTGATCAAAACCAGAAAACGGGTCGGATTCCAAGACCCTTGAGGGGGGGCGTTTATTGGTGAGGATCCTCAGAAGTCTTCTTTTAATGCAATCCGACTAAATGACATGAAAGTGGTGTAAATCTCTGATCTACAGAGAGAAGCTTCTTTAAAAGCAAAACGGACCTACGCTTGCGGGGTGACCTCCCAGGTCGTTGGGTAACGAGTTTTGCACAAATGGCTTATTGGCCAATGATCTCGGGCGTAAGGCGCCAGTAGTGGCAGGCGTCTGGGTTGGCTCCTTTGAGTCTGTTGAGTGGTGACCAGGGATAGCTGAGAGCATTTATTCCCGCGTCCTTATGAAAGGAAGAGCTGATAGTATTCGCGGAAGCAGAATACACGATTGCGCTTCTTTCCAGTCATTTCCTCGAGGATCCCAAGGTTTACAAGATTGGCGACCAGTCGATCAGTAGTTGGTTGACTGGTGCCAAGTTGAGAGGCGAGTTGTGCTCCAGTGATGATCGGTTTGCGGTAGATGAGATCGAGTGCCTGCTGAGCCCTAGACGCCCTGTGCCCCAGGGTGGAAATGCGCGATGCGGTTTCCTGACGAAGGCGGTGAATTTTCTGGAAGGTTTCCACGCCACGTTTCGAGGTTTCGATGACGGCTACCAAAAAGAATCGGATCCACTGGCCCAGATCACCGCGTGTACGGACTGCCATAAGGGAGTCGTAGTAGGCACTGCGATGCTTCTCAAGATGATCGGAGATATAGAGGCATGGCCGGTGCAGGAGCCCCTTGCTGACAAGATAAAGAACGATGAGGAGGCGGCCAATACGGCCATTTCCATCCTGGAATGGATGAATCGTCTCAAACTGGTAGTGACTGATGGCAATTCGGATCAGGTAAGGGACGGTGATGCCCCCGTTGTGCCAGAAACTCTCCAGATCACCCATGAGGGCATTGACTTCCTCATGATGCGGTGGAATGAAGACGGCATCAGCAAGCGTCGCGCCGCCGATCCAATTTTGACTGCGCCGAAACTCACCCGGGGTCTTGCCTTCTCCCCTCACTCCATCGAGTAAAGTCGCGTGGGCCTGGCAGAGGAGGCGATTAGAAAGTGGCAGGGTGTTCAGCGCCTCGATCGAGCTATTCAACGCATGGATGTAATTCCGTACCTCTTGCCAGTCATCGCGCTTCTCTGGAGTAATTTGATCGGGACTCTCCTCCAGGGCTTCGTCCATTTCAGTGCGGGTACCTTCGATACGGCTAGAGGTTTGAGCCTCCTTGACCACATGCATCTGGATAAAGAGGTCGATGTCAGGGACGATTAGGGAGAGGCCATTGAGTTCCCCTAGGCGCCTATTGGCCTCAGCCAGAAGGCTATGAATTTCCGGATCTTCCCACGTCCAGGGATGATTCACGGGGCTGGGTTGGAAGCTCTGGTAGTGATACTGCTGGCGGTGTTCCCCAGGTTGATACTTCTCGATATTCATGGGTTTCTAAAAAAAAGAATAAACCAAAATATGAATTTAAGGCTCCTTATTGCAACTCAAATTGAGGTTGGTGTGATTTATAGATAACGAAAGCTCAGATTTTGTATTTATGGCCCAGAGCAAAATTCAAGCGCCTGCGACTTGAGGAATCATAATGGGCATCCGTGGCGTCTTCTATCTGATCAAGAGGCGAGCCAATTCAATGGACACCCCGGCATGGCACAGTTGCCATGAGCTGATCGGACTCTCCTTTGGAAAGGTCGCTACCACCCCTTTGATTACTCCGGTGCGCCCAGATGTATTCACGATTCATTTCTAGCATCCAGGATAATCATTGCGTGGCGGGACTGCTGAAAATCTGAAGATACTCCGAGGGCATCAAAGCGGATGGTGATTAGAATCTGCATGAAGATTCCCCTTATGGGGGAATATCCATGCGAGATCTAAACGTGGCACCCAATAGAGATCTGGAATCACCCGAAGCGACTTGCGGGGTCACATGCGGGGTGACTTGCGGGGTTCCAGTGAGTTGAGAGGGAATGAGGGGAGAAGATTTTGACGGAGTCTCGGAATGCCGATTTGATGATGCCATGGCCTTCACAGAGGACGAAATCGCAACATTCACGGAGCAGATCGAGAGGATCATCTGGACTTATCGCCGTCCGCCCCTTCACCTCCGGAATATGGTCAGAGAGGGCCAGCGTATCGAAGGGAACGAGATCGAGATTTTTGAGGAAAGGCCTTACTTCCGAGACAAATCCCAGTGGATCAAGAGTCCGGTGGCCAAGACCCGCTATGTGCGCAGCCGCAACGTCTGGAAGGTCTATTGGAGGCGTGGTGATGGAAAATGGCATCCCTATGATCCATGTCCTGAAACCGGCTCCTTGGAGGCGTGGCTCCATCTCGTCAACCAAGACGAGCATGGATGCTTCTGGGGCTAGAGAAGTCCTGTGGATCCTGTCCTTTTGAGAAGGACCGGTTTCTCAATATCTGTCCTTTTGAAAAGGACAGAATGAATCGGCTACTACTATCTGCGCACGGCGTAAGCAGCTGACTTCCCCGGCGACTTCCCCGTTAGCTGAGGCTGAAGAGGGGGGCAGAAACAGCCTATCCGTTGATTATCTGCTGTGTGATGTGCCAGTAGTGAAAGGCTTCTGGGTTACCTCCTTTCAGTCTGCTGAGCGAGGACCATGGTGCATTGATGGTTTGATCCTTGAGCGCCACGATATTGGCTGGGTCGAATCGTATCTCATCGATGCGAATCTTGGGCCTCTTCTGGATCCAGGCCGCAAGTGCCGCAGCTTTGCCTGCTGCGGTGCGCGCTTCATCTTTGCGAAAGGGTTGGTTGAGGAGGTGGTTCTGGAGGTTCCGCACTCCTTCTTCGAGGAATAGACCGTGTTCGTTTCTGGTTCCTCCCTTGAGATCGAGTTGGCTGTAGAGAAAGCCTGTTTCGATTGTGTCGTTGAGGGTATCCGCAAGTGTGAAGCTGGCGTTACGGTACTTGAGCTGTTTGGCGTGTAGGGCCTCGTAAACTTCAGCGGCAATGGAAAGGTCTGATGCGGCGTCAAAGAGGGCGGCGACATCAAAGAGTTGCTTCACGATATCGGTTCTGCGGCGTTCATGATGCAGGATGCCGATCGTATTGGGGGCGTAGGCTGTGAGTTTGTCTCCAAGTAGGCTGTTGATACTGGGAATCGATACTTTGACCTCTCGCTCGGCAATGAAAAATGGGGCCTCGATGGTGACAGGCTCGCAATGGGGGGCCTCTTCTTGATCAAAGAGTACATCAAGGAGGATGTGATCCTGTTTGCCAGAGAGGGCTGAGGTGTAGAAGAGACGGAAATGCTTTTTGGGCGGCATGTCGCCGTCGCGTTGGGCGTCGTGATCGTAGCCTGTAAAGGGGTAGAGGCTGCTAACCGTTTCGAGAAGATTAGTCAGATCGGGCGGGGTAGCCTGTGTCACGATATCGATATCGATCGACAGCCGTCGTACAGGGGAGATCCTCAGAAGGAGGCTGGTGCCGCCCTTGAACTGAAGGGGGAGTCCTCTTTCAGTGAGATGTCCCAGAAGCTGGAGGGCAACGATGGCTTTCTCCAACATGATGGGGTTTGGGCTTCCCAACTCCTTGGCTTGGAGCTGGATCCAATCCTTCTGGAAGCAGTCCTTGGAGATCATGAGGAGAACTTTGGATTCATTAATGTAGAATTTTTGGAATATTCGTCATTGATGTACTGAAACAGCTCCTTGCCGGCAGGTCCGCGTTTTTGGGCGTAGTCCAGAAGCAGGGCAAGTCGAAGGCGATGCAAACCAGCAATATTGTCGAGAATCCGATGAAATTCCCCGAGGTCCATCAGGTTGAGGGCTTGGGATTCCAAGAACAACTCCACGAGGATGCCCTCAATGGAAACGAGGTGTTGCTCGTGGGGTTGGGTGGTAGTCAGAGGGCGTATAACTACCGTGCGGGGATCCTGGATCGAAAAGTTTTTGGCGGCTTCGTTCCGAGGGTTGATGGAGACAGAATAGCCGGTATCTCGAAGGCGTTCGCCGATGCTCTCCATGGCATCACGATCCGTGTGAACAAAACTGACGAATTTGGTAAGGAGATTGTGGCCGTGTGCTTGGATTTGCTCTGTGGACCAGCAGGAGAAATTGAGCAGGGGAAACTCTGTCTGCAGGGTGTGGACCAATGAAGCAACAGAGGATGGGTTCAGGCTAAAAGCCTCCGGAAGGCCGGAATACCAAGACCTTCCAGCATCATGCAGGAGGCCATTTGAGACGGCTTCAACCAGATAGTGCTTCAGGGTGGAGTCCTTGATCGCGAGTCCGGTTTCTTGCGCGGTCTCTTGAATGGTCTTGTAGGAAAAGTAAGGAGTCCTGGCCTTGAGGATGCTCAGAACACCGAAAAAGAGAGCCTGTTTATCAAGCAGGTCGAAGTACTCAGGATGACCCGGATCGTTGTCAGATTGAAGTACGCCTTCGTAACTGTAGTCATAAGCCTCTCCATGCGAAGCCGGTTGGAGTCGGGCAAGCTGACGGGATGAAAGGTGGGTGATGATATCCGTGTAATGCCCGTTACCATCAGAACGGGTGAAGACAAGATCAACGGCGAGAAGCTCCCCGTTGCTCAGGGCTCGGATTTCTCCGCTGCCACGGTAGTGAGTGCCTTCCTGAGTGGAGAACTCTGCAAAAACCTTTTTCCCATGCAACTGATCCCGACTCAGCTCGGATTTGAGCCAGCGGATGCGGCTCTGAGCTGACGGGATGGAAGAGGGTGGCGGATACATCTTTGCACTTTGATCGTATCTGTTTCGCCAAACTACGGCAATTGCTGCTTGTTATGGCAAAAACAAGAATACTTCAAATATGGCTGCTCACTTTATTCTAGGGGTTGCGTAAAGATTTTTCTGTAAAATTGAGTTAAGGAAGTGATAGTTCCAGAGGGTTCATGTTGAGGTAGATTTTTCCTGTGATCCACTCGTCGGAGATTTCACAGAGGAGAGCGGATACGAGGCGAAGTAGAGAGGCTTCATTGGGG
>Ga0209829_10003524_pt1 | contig 11367 bp, 7 predicted proteins | sample C_140205_EF_Meta_FD_187311 | JGI IMG/M metagenome (GOLD analysis project Ga0209829, IMG submission 187311) | Freshwater microbial communities from Lake Croche, Canada to study carbon cycling - C_140205_EF_MetaG (SPAdes) (version 2) | ecosystem: Environmental > Aquatic > Freshwater > Lake... | reverse complement strand
TACAGCCGATCTGGAATGTGATATTAACCAATTGATCAGAGCCGGCCAATTTAATCTCTTGACTATTCTCATCCAGCAACTTCACTTGAGGACGCAAACCTTTAGCTTGAATACTGCCACGCCGCTTAGGATCAACGACCACTAAGGTAGAAAGACCAGTAACCTCGTCAATCTGTTTAGCAACGGTGACGCCTTCTTCAACGTTTTCAAATTTAATCCGGCCAGCATATTCAGTAATGATTGGACGAGTATGCGGATCCCATGTCGCCAAGACATGGCCTGGCTTAACCATCTGACCATCATGAACCATCATCATTGCGCCATAAGGCACTTTATGACGCTCACGCTCACGACTTGTATCGTCGTGGATCATGATCTCACCATTACGGGAAATGACAATCAGCTCGCCGCGTGAATTAGACACGTAACGGATACCAGCGGTATAGCGAATCACGCCCGCAGACTTACCTTCTATCTGGCTAACGACAGCAGTTCTTGAGGCCGCACCACCAATATGGAAGGTTCGCATAGTCAACTGCGTGCCAGGCTCACCAATCGACTGTGCAGCGATAACACCGACTGCCTCACCAATATTAACTGAGTTACCGCGCCCAAGATCACGGCCGTAGCAACGTGTGCACAACCCATAACGAGTCTCACAGGTCAATGGTGTGCGTACTTTAACTTCATCAATACCAGCTGACTCAATAGCATCAACGATATCTTCGTCTAACAATGTATTAACATCAAAGGCAGTAACACCCGTTTCAGGATTAACAATATCAGCAGCAGCAACACGGCCCAAGATCCGGTCACGAAGACTCTCTACAACCTCGCCCCCCTCAACCAAGGCCTTCATCACTACACCTTGCGTGGTGTGGCAGTCTTCTTCGGTGACCACTAAGTCCTGAGTCACGTCAACCAAACGTCGAGTTAAATACCCTGAGTTGGCAGTCTTTAATGCCGTGTCTGCCAAACCTTTACGCGCACCATGAGTGGAGATAAAGTATTGCAATACATTTAAACCCTCACGGAAATTAGCGGTGATTGGTGTCTCGATAATAGAGCCGTCTGGCTTAGCCATCAAACCACGCATACCTGCTAACTGTCGAATTTGCGCTGCCGATCCACGGGCACCAGAGTCAGCCATCATATAAATCGAATTAAATGACTCCTGCATCACTGGGGCGCCTTTGCTATCCAAGCGGGGTTGCCAAGACCGTGTTTCAGGTACCCATTCTTGAACTGGCTCAACACCCAACTGCTCCATCATCGCCTTAGCTACGAGGTCGCCTGCTCGGCCCCAAATGTCAACCACCTTGTTATAACGCTCGCCTTGCGTAACCAAGCCTGATGTGTATTGCTTTTCAATTTCCTGAACTTCTTTTTCAGCCTCGCCGATGATCAAGTCTTTTTGCTTAGGTACTAACATATCGTCAACCGCAATCGACAATCCAGCTCTAGTCGCCATTGTAAATCCGTTATACATCAACTTATCTGCAAAGATCACCGTTTCACGCAAACCACAACGGCGGAAACAAGCGTTAATAATTTTGGAAATTTCTTTTTTCTTAAGGGCCTTATTGATAACCTCAAATGGCAGACCATGCGGCAATATTTCGGACAACAAGGCACGGCCCACCGTTGTTTGGTAGCGTGTTAACTTCTCATGCTTACTGCCATCTTCATGGACATCAGTCTCTTTAATACGCACCTGGATACGCGCATTAATTTCAACCTGCCCTGATTCATAAGCGCGAGAAACCTCAGACACATTAATAAAACGAGAGTCTTCGCCACGCGCGCCATGCTTCTCGCGTGTAGTGTAATACAAGCCCAATACAATATCTTGCGATGGCACAATAATTGGATCGCCGTTGGCCGGAGATAGCACATTGTTAGACGCAAGCATCAAGGTTCTTGCTTCCATTTGCGCTTCTAGCGACAGGGGCACATGAACCGCCATCTGGTCACCGTCAAAGTCAGCATTAAAGGCAGCGCAGACCAGGGGGTGCAGCTGAATTGCCTTACCCTCAATCAAAACAGGTTCAAAGGCTTGTATACCCAAACGATGCAAGGTTGGGGCGCGATTGAGCATCACAGGATGCTCACGAATAACCTCTTCCAAGATATCCCATACAATAGGCTCTTCGCTCTCAACCATACGTTTTGCTGCTTTAATGGTTGTTGCCAAACCCATGACTTCAAGCTTATTGAAAATAAAAGGCTTAAATAACTCCAAAGCCATTTTCTTAGGCAAACCACATTGATGTAATTTTAATTGAGGGCCTACCACAATAACAGAACGACCCGAGTAATCAACGCGCTTGCCTAACAGGTTTTGACGGAAACGACCACCTTTACCTTTAATCATATCTGCCAACGACTTCAAGGGGCGCTTATTAGCACCAGTCATTGCTTTACCACGGCGACCGTTATCTAGCAATGAGTCCACGGCCTCCTGCAGCATACGCTTTTCATTTCGGACGATAATCTCGGGCGCCTTCAACTCTAGGAGACGCTTCAATCGATTATTACGATTAATGACTCGACGATACAAGTCATTCAAATCCGAAGTCGCAAAACGACCACCATCCAAAGGCACTAAAGGTCGCAACTCTGGCGGCAGCACTGGCAAGACTTCCATAACCATCCAGTCAGGCTTAATACCCGACTTTTGGAAGCCCTCAAGCACTTTAAGGCGTTTAGCAATCTTCTTAATCTTTGTTTCGGAGTTAGTTGCGGCTAGATCCGTACGTAAAGTTTCAACTTCACGATTCAAGTCCAAGCTACGTAACAAAGCCCGCACGCCCTCAGCACCCATAGAGGCACTAAAGTCACCCTCACCAAACTCTTCCTGCTTGGCCAAGAAATCATCTTCAGTCATTAACTGGCAACGCTTCAGTGGCGTCAAGCCAGGATCAGTGACTACATAAGCTTCAAAATAGAGAACTCTCTCGATATCACGCAATGTCATATCAAGCACCATTCCTAAACGAGAAGGCAAAGACTTCAGGAACCAGATATGAGCAACAGGGCTAGCCAATTCAATATGCCCCATCCGCTCACGCCGCACTTTTGACAGCGTGACCTCAACGCCACACTTTTCACAAATGACACCACGATGCTTTAGGCGTTTATATTTGCCGCATAAGCATTCGTAGTCCTTGGTTGGTCCAAAAATTTTGGCACAAAAGAGTCCATCACGTTCAGGTTTAAACGTGCGGTAATTAATAGTCTCAGGCTTTTTAACTTCGCCATAAGACCATGAACGGATCTTCTCGGGTGATGCAAGTCCGATTTTGATCGCGTCAAACTCTTCTTCCTGCGTAACCTGTTTAAACAAATCAAGCAGTGCTTTCATCGCAAACTCCTACGTGAACAGTGAGCCATTTCCAACTGCATAAAATAATTAAAAATGCAGTCAGTCTCTCGAAAAAAATTAATAACGATTACGATCTAGATCTATATCAATTGCTAAAGATCGAATCTCCTTCACCAACACATTAAATGATTCCGGCATGCCGGCTTCAATGCGATGGTCGCCTTTAACTATTGACTCGTAAACCTTACGCCGCCCTTCGGTATCGTCAGACTTGACGGTTAACATCTCTTGCAGCACATAAGCCGCGCCATACGCTTCCAGCGCCCAAACTTCCATCTCGCCAAAACGTTGTCCACCAAACTGCGCCTTACCACCTAGCGGCTGTTGGGTGACCAAGCTGTATGGCCCCGTGGAACGCGCATGCATCTTGTCATCAACTAAGTGATGCAATTTCAACATGTGCATGTAGCCCACTGTAACAGGACGCTCAAACGCCTCACCCGTACGACCGTCATAGAGAGCAACCTGGGTCTTACCAGGATTGAAGCCCAGTTTTTTAGTGTGGGGGTCATCGCTTGGGTATGCTAAATCCAACATTTGACGAATCTCGACTTCAGTCGCGCCGTCAAATACAGGGGTGGCGAAGGGGACGCCTTTACGTAAGTTGATCGCCAACTCAACCACTTCGTGATCTTGCAAGCTATCCAAGTCAACTGGCTTACCGTTAGTGTTATAGACTTGATCGAGCATCTTGCGCAGTTCAATGGCCTGAGCACCAGCAGTCAACATCGCACCAATTCGTAAACCCAGACCTTTAGCAGCCCAACCCAAGTGCGTCTCTAGAATCTGTCCAACGTTCATCCGTGACGGCACGCCCAGCGGATTCAATACGATGTCCACAGGGGTTCCATCAGCCATATGTGGCATATCTTCTACAGGGGTAATTTTTGAGATCACACCTTTGTTACCGTGACGTCCTGCCATTTTGTCGCCCGGCTGTAATTGACGCTTCACCGCCAAATACACTTTAACCATTTTTTGAACGCCTGGTGGCAATTCGTCACCGCTAGTGAGCTTCTTCTTTTTCTCTTCGTAAGCTTTATCAAACTGCACCTTAGTCAATGACAAGCTTTCTTTGATTTGTTCCATTTGTTCAGCAGACTCTTCACTGGTCAAACGAATATCAAACCAACTATGGCGCTCCACCTCATCCAAGTAGTCCTTGGCAATTTTAGTGCCCTTAGCAATCTTTTTAGGGCCGCCGTTAACCAACTTGCCGACCAACAAACGCTCCAAACGTTCAAAGGCATCGTTCTCAACAATACGCAACTGATCGCCCAAGTCTTTTTTGTAGCGTTTCAACTCATCATCGATAATTTGCTGAGCGCGCTTATCACGCTCAATACCTTCGCGAGTAAATACCTGCACATCAATCACGGTACCTGACATCCCCGAGGGGACGCGCAAGCTAGTGTCTTTTACGTCAGACGCTTTTTCACCAAAAATGGCCCGCAACAATTTCTCTTCAGGTGTTAACTGCGTCTCACCCTTAGGAGTCACTTTACCAACGAGCACATCACCAGCCTCTACTTCAGCACCAATGTGAATAATTCCTGACTCATCCAAGTGACCTAATTGCGACTCAGAAAGATTAGAAATATCACCCGTAATTTCCTCGGGGCCTAGCTTTGTATCACGAGCGACTACTGATAACTCTTCAATATGAATCGAAGTAAAACGATCCTCAGCGACAACTCGCTCAGAAATCAAAATAGAATCTTCGTAGTTGTAACCATTCCATGGCATAAATGCTACCAACATATTCTGGCCTAATGCCAACTCACCCATATCTGTAGAGGCACCATCAGCAACCACATCGCCCCGTGAAATATGGTCGCCAATCTTGACTAATGGGCGTTGGTTGATATTGGTATTCTGGTTTGAACGCTGGTATTTTACTAAGTTATAAATATCAACACCCACCTCGCCAGCTGACGTCTCATCATCATTGACTCGTACAACAATACGACCAGCATCAATGTAATCAACAACCCCACCACGACGAGCTTGCACCGCAGTACCGGAGTCAACAGCAACAGTTCTCTCTAAGCCTGTACCAACCAACGGTTTTTCTGCGCGCAAACATGGCACCGCTTGGCGTTGCATGTTCGAACCCATTAACGCACGGTTCGCATCATCATGCTCTAGGAATGGAATCAGTGACGCTGCAACAGATACTGCCTGCGCTGGCGCCACATCCATATACTCAATACGATCAGGTGCTGATAAGGAAAACTCATTGTGATGACGGCATGACACTAATTCGTCTGTAAAGTGACCCTGCTTGTCCAATGCTGCATTTGCTTGCGCAATCACATACTTGCCCTCTTCAATTGCTGACAAGTAATCAATTTGATCAGTAACCTTAGCATCAACCACTTTACGATAAGGCGTTTCTAAGAAACCATATTCATTGGTACGCGCATAAATCGCTAACGAATTGATCAGCCCAATATTCGGTCCTTCAGGCGTCTCAATTGGACAAACTCTACCATAGTGTGTGGGATGCACGTCGCGCACTTCAAAACCAGCACGCTCCCGAGTCAAACCACCGGGCCCTAAGGCTGATACGCGGCGCTTATGGGTGATTTCTGATAAGGGGTTGGTTTGATCCATAAACTGCGACAACTGCGATGAGCCGAAGAACTCTCGAATAGCAGCCGAGACTGGCTTTGCATTGATCAAATCATGCGGCATTAGGTTGTCAGACTCAGCTTGTGAGAGGCGTTCGCGCACAGCTCTTTCAACTCGCACCAAACCAGCGCGGAACTGATTCTCAGCTAACTCACCAACCGAACGCACGCGGCGATTACCCAAATGATCAATATCATCAATTTCACCGCGGCCGTTACGCAGCTCAACTAAAATCTTAATTACAGAGACGATATCATCTGGCGACAATGTATTCTCACCCGTCAATTCGGTGAGGCCAACGCGGCGGTTAAACTTCATACGACCCACAGCTGACAAGTCATAGCGCTCGGGCGAGAAGAATAGTCCGTTAAACAGTCCTTTGACCGCATCCTCTGTGGGCGGCTCACCAGGACGCATCATGCGATATATCGCAACCTGTGCTGCCAGTTGGTCAGCAGTCTCATCAATCCGTAATGTCTGCGACATATACGGACCCTGATCTAAATCATTGGTGTAAATTGTCTCAACACTAGCAACGCCTGCTTCGCGGAGTTTAAGCAACAACTCTTCGGTAATTTCATCGTTGGCATTTACTACCAACTCGCCAGTTGTTTTATCAATAATATTGCGAGCTATTGCACGGCCTAAAATAAAGTCTTCTGGAACATCCAACACCTTCAAGCCAGCAGCTTCCATTTCGCGCACATGCTTTACTGTAATACGCTTATCTTTAGAAACTATTAATTTTCCACCTTTTAGCGCGATATCAAAGCGTGCAGTTTCACCACGCATACGCTCGGGCTTAACTTCAAACTGCACCACACTCTTAGAAATATGGAAGGTGTCAAATTCAAAGAACTGCTGCAGGATCTGCTCTGCTGAAAAACCTAAAGCTTTCAACAAGATAGTGACTGGCATCTTACGACGTCTATCGACTCGGAAATACAAGTAGTCCTTAGCATCGTATTCAAAGTCCAACCAAGAGCCGCGATAAGGAATAATTCGCGCCGAGAACAGCAACTTGCCAGATGAGTGGGTTTTACCTCGATCATGCTCGAAAAATACACCAGGAGAGCGATGCAACTGGGACACAATAACCCGCTCAGTACCATTAATTACGAAAGAGCCCGTATTGGTCATCAATGGGATTTCACCCATATATACTTCCTGCTCTTTGACTTCCTTAATAGTTGGCTTAGTTGCTTCCTTGTCCATAATGGTCAAACGCACTTTTGCACGCAATGGCGCTGCAAAAGTTAATCCACGTTGCTGACATTCTTTCACATCGAAAGGTGGCACACCCAAAACATAGCTAACAAATTCAAGTCGTGCGTTCTTCGAATGGCTTTCTATGGGGAATATGCTCGTAAAAGCAGCCTGTAAACCCTCGTTCTTGCGCGAGTTTTGAGGAGTGAATTCCTGCAGAAAAGCAGCAAACGACTCCAACTGCGTTGTTAATAAATAAGGTACTTGCAGAACACTTTCGCGTTTAGCGAAGCTCTTACGAATACGTTTTTTTTCAGTGAATGTATAAGCCATGTCCACCCCGGTGCAGAGTCAGAAAGTCAAACGTTGCAGAACACAATAGCACTGATGCTACGATGACCTGCCACTTTCGACCTCCAGTAATACAGTCAAAAGGCGCGACTTAGCGCGTCAGCACTAAGTCGCGCAAGGTATAACAATTACTTAATTTCAGCAGTGCCGCCAGCTTCAGTGATTTGCTTTGCAATCGCTTCAGCATCAGCCTTCGGTATCCCCTCTTTAACTGCTTTAGGAGCGCCATCAACCAAGTCCTTAGCTTCTTTGAGACCAAGACCGGTAATAGCACGCACAACTTTAATCACGTTAACCTTGTTAGCGCCAGCATTTGTTAGGTTAACTGTAAAGTCGGTTTTTTCTTCAGCAGCAGCACCAGCAGCAGGTGCTGCAACAGCAACCGCAGCAGCAGCGGCGGAAACGCCAAACTTGGCTTCCATTTCTTTAATCATTTCAGACAACTCAAGCACCGTCATATTAGCGATGGCATCGAGTATTTCAGCTTTTGATACAGCCATGTCGTTCTCCTGAATACTAAAAATTTAATTACAATAATTTATGGTGTGCGGTCTTTTGCATAAAACGCAAAAGTATTACGCAACCTGCTGTTGTTTCTGATCTCGCACGGCTGCGAGCGCACGCACAAACTTGGTCGGCACCTCGTTGAGGGTGCGAACAAATGTTGCAACTGGCGCTTGCATAGTACCCAACAGGGTTGAAAGCAACTCGTGACGGCTTGGCATTTTGGCAAGCGTTGCAACATCTGCAGCACCCATCAAAGCGTTCGGCATAGAGCCGGCCTTAATCACAAGACGTTCATTTCCCTTTGAAAACTCGTGCAATACCTTTGCTGCCGCAACTGGATCGCTAGAAATACCATAAGCGAGCGGTCCGACCATTTGATCAGATAACGCGCTAAATGGCGTGTCAGCAACAGCGCGACGCGCTAAGGTGTTTTTCAGAACGCGGAAATACACTCCTGATTCACGCGCTTTTTTGCGTAAATCAGTCATGGCCTCCACGGGCAGGCTACGGTACTCGGCGAGTACGATGACTTGGGCTTGCGCCACTTGTGCGCTAACTTCAGCCACCACCGCTTGCTTCTGCTCCAGATTAAGACTCAAGGTCGCTCTCCGTTCGTTAAACAATGACCCATGGGCAATAATTAACAAAGTATAAAGTCATGCTATACACATCAATCCCTTACGCTTCACTCCTTACACCCACCGCTCTACAACACGGCGACCATTCATCAAGAGTCAGACATGATCTGTTTGACCTGTTTCGGGCACACCGTCTGCGTAGGACTCCGGCGCTTTGCAATCGATACTACGATCACTACGATCCGAAAATTAAACCTCTCGGCACCTACGGTCTTTGACTACCCGCTTGCGCTGCACTGCAAGCGGCCCAAAGTTCTACCTTGCAAAACTGCCACAAGGATTTTAATTCTTACTGCTGCGCAAAATTCGATTGATCAACACGCACGCCAGGACCCATAGTGCTGGATACTGCAACCTTACGCAGATAAACGCCTTTGCTGCCCGCTGGCCGTGATTTATTCACCGCATCAACTAGCGCCCGAATATTTTCTTCCAGGGCATCAATCGTAAATGAGGCTCGTCCAATAGTACATTGGACGATACCGGCCTTATCAGCACGATATTGCACCTGACCAGCCTTTGCATTCTTCACGGCCAAGGTTACATCCTGAGTAACAGTGCCAACCTTCGGGTTAGGCATCAAGCCACGAGGACCCAAAACCTGACCTAACTGACCAACCACACGCATCGCATCTGGAGTGGCGATTACTACGTCAAAGTCAATCTTGCCACCTTTTATTTCTGCAGCCAAATCATTAAAGCCTACTAAATCAGCGCCCGCGTCTTTTGCTTGTTGCGCTTTTTCACCTTGCGCAAAAACCGCAACACGAACTGTTTTGCCAGTACCTTGTGGTAGCACTACAGCGCCGCGAACGTTTTGATCTGATTTTTTTGCATCAATACCTAAATTCAATGCTACATCCACTGACTCGTTGAACTTGGCATTGGCATTATCTTTAACTAGCTGCAATGCATCTCTGATTGCATACAATTTATCGCGACTAACAGTGGCGCGAACGGCTTTATAACGTTTTGAGACATGAGCCATTTACACACCCTCCACTTCAACACCCATACTACGGGCAGTGCCCGCAATAGTACGAACCGCAGCGTCCATATCAGATGCGGTGAGATCGGGCATTTTTGTCTTTGCAATTTCTTCGACTTGCGCACGTGAAATCCGGCCTACTTTATCGCTATGAGGGCGCGGGCTTCCGCTTTCGATTTTTGCAGCCTTCTTAATCAGAACTGCCGCTGGCGGCGTCTTCATAATAAACGTGAAGCTCTTGTCCTGGTAGGCGGTGATCACAACAGGAACTGGCAGACCTGGCTCCATTTTTTGGGTCGCCGCATTAAACGCTTTGCAGAACTCCATAATGTTCAAACCACGTTGACCGAGCGCTGGACCAATGGGCGGCGATGGATTCGCCTTCCCCGCAGGCACTTGCAACTTAATAAAACCTACAACTTTCTTAGCCATTCATCTTCTCCTAGCGGGTGCAAGCGGGACTAAGCCCTCCCCAGATAAAAAAACGTCTTCCTTCAAAAATTCTAAAAAATTTCTGCGCCACAACAACCTAACAACATTCAAAACCAAGAGAACCCTTTAAGCCTTCTCAACTTGACCAAAATCCAGTTCTACCGGGGTTGAACGTCCAAATATAGTGACGGAAACTCGCAACTTGCTCTTGTCATAATTCACATCTTCAACATTGCCATGAAAGTCTGCAAAAGGGCCATCTTTAACTCGCACGCTCTCACCCACTTCAAACAACACTTTAGGCCGCGGCTTCTCGACGCCAGCCTGTATCTGATTCAATATGTTTTGCACTTCTTTTTCGGAAATCGGCGTCGGTTTGGTGGCAGTGCCCCCAATAAAACCGGTGACCTTCGCAGTATTTTTAACCAAATGCCAAGACTCGTCGGTCATCTCCATCTCAACGAGCACATAACCAGGGAAAAATTTACGCTCGCTAATGCTTTTTTGGCCACTCTTCATCTCCACGACTTCTTCTACTGGAACCAGAATTTGGCCAAACAAATCTTCCATACCAGCACGGCGAACACGATCAAGCAATGCGCGATGGACGCTCTTCTCAAAGCCTGAGTAGGCATGAACTACAAACCATTTCTTACTCATCCTTCACCACCGATCAGCTTTTTGACGATCCAGAGCAGTATCCCGTCAACCACCCACATAAAGATAGCCATGATTATGACGAAGACGAAAACAACCATCGTTGCTTGAATTGTTTCCTTACGCGAGGGCGCAACAACTTTACGCGTCTCAGTTACAGCATCTTGGGCGAACGCGAAAAAGCGCTGGCCTGCCGCAGTTGTCCACAGCATAGCCGCGCCTGCAGCGATGCCCGCTAAAAATATAGCCAAGCGCACCACCGTGGCACTTTCTTGCAGGTAATAGAACCCGCCTAACCCTGCGACAACCAAAAGAACAGCTGCCGCAACCTTAATGTTGTCCACGTCTCAACCGCCTTGTACTTGCCAGACTCATACTTATTGTCCTAAATCCGGTCTTGCTATGCTGCTTCATTAGTGGCAGGCCAGGAGGGCATCGAACCCCCAACCTTCGGTTTTGGAGACCGACGCTCTGCCAGTTGAGCTACTGGCCTACAGCTTTACTCGATCACCTTTGCGACAACGCCGGCACCCACCGTACGGCCACCTTCTCGCACCGCAAACCGCAAT
>Ga0209829_10003520_pt1 | contig 11379 bp, 1 predicted proteins | sample C_140205_EF_Meta_FD_187311 | JGI IMG/M metagenome (GOLD analysis project Ga0209829, IMG submission 187311) | Freshwater microbial communities from Lake Croche, Canada to study carbon cycling - C_140205_EF_MetaG (SPAdes) (version 2) | ecosystem: Environmental > Aquatic > Freshwater > Lake... | reverse complement strand
GATCTATCGAGGTAATCCTTCAGCCACACAGTTGAATTCATGCTCCACATGAAGTTCACAATAGAGCGCATTGGCAGTTTATGACAATACGGCCTATGATAAGATATCATACGAAACTGAATACGTGAAACAAGATTTGTGATCTAAATTTATACGGACATTGCTTTTTGTAAACACGACCCGCATTTTTATGCGGATCGGCGCGACCGTTAAAACCAAGAAATTTTGTATCCAAGGATATTGAAAGCAGATCTGGCGGATGATTTTCTAAAGGTTGTAGGCCCGGTCCCCCGAGCGGGCGTTTTTTTGGTAGCCCAGCCCATCCAAACCCAAATCCCGCCATGTCGGGGGACATGGCCTACAGAATGGTGTTTTTGTAGGCCCGGTCCCCTGACCGGGCGGGGTTTTGGTTTTTGCCATCCAAATCCCGCCATGTCAGGGGACATGGCCTACAGGCGCATGAAAAAGCCCCGGGAGAAGACTCTCGGGGCTTGGTGGTTTTCTCGTCAGGAGCCGGGTCTTATCAGGACCATGGGTTCCAGCGTGAGTAGCGACGACGGGTGACGATGGTTGAGGTCGGCACGTAGTCGTTGGCGGTTGAGTCGAGCAGGCCGGTTTGAACGTTCTTCACACCAGCCGTGTAGATCAGGTAGTTGAGACCTGAGGTGTCGGTGAGTGTGTCGAGATTGTAATCGGCGAAGACGGTGACCGCATTGTCTGTACCATTTGCCGTTGCAACACCCTTAAGACCCTTGAGAGCCATCGTGCCGTAGTTTGAAGTCTGAGAAGCACTGAGTGTTTCCAGAGCGACTGACTGTGCAGCGAACGTGGTTGGGCTTGTGGTGGCCGTCTTCCATGGGTTGACTGTGCGGTTCTGGTGTACGTCGAGGAGGATTTCCATCGGTAGGACACCGACAGGGTCACCACCTGCGATATCGAAGTAGAAGTCGACGTGGTCGCCGGTCAGGAAGTCGTTACCGTTACCACCGACCAGCGAATCGTTGCCGTAGTCGCCGATCAGGATATCGTTACCGCCGTAGCCGTAGATTGAGTCGTTTCCAGGGCCGCCGAAGAGCACGTTCGAGAGATCGTTACCGTAGAGGGTATCGTTCGTGTTGGTGCCGTAGACGTTGTTGACGTTTGCCAGCCCGGTGTTGGCTGTTGCGGAATAGATCGCACCGCCGTTGATTGGGGTTCCCCAGCCAAGACGCAGGTCGACCGTGGCACCGACCGTGGCCGATGCCAGGTTATCCCATGTCCCAAGTTCGAGCGAGTTGGTTCCAGCACCACCGTCAATCAGCTTGATGCCGACCTTGCCTGATCCGGATACGTTGTAGATGTCATTTTCTTCGCCACCGGTGAACTTCGCAACATTGCTGAAGAAGCCAATCGGGGCAGTCGCAGTGGTCGAACCAGTGGTCAGATTGTTGAAGACCTGAACATTGCCCGTCACCTTGTTGACGCCCGCTGCATCGCCCTGGCCGTTGTCCAGAGTTTCAATGTTCCACTGAGCCCAGGTACTCAGGTTGGAATTGATTGATCCGGCTGAGGTGATATTGGCACCCAGAATGATCTGGTCGTAAGAAGGAGCGACAATGGTAGCGGAAGGATTACCGATGATTGACTGAATCGAGGAAGTCGCATCGCCATCGACTACTGTTGGCTGAATCTGGCTCAGAACGAAGCGGTCAAATGTCACCGATGCACTGGCAGTTCCGTTATTGTCGCTACCGATCAGGTAACCGACCTGACTGAAGCTGACTGGTGTGCCGGTGTCCGTACCGAAGTCGGCCGTTGTTGAGTAGATCAACTGGCCGGCATTTGGACCTGTGACTTGGAAATCACCGAACAGCTCAGGTGCAAGCGTTCTCAGGGTGTTGTTTCCTAAACCACCAACATAATTGGTGATCATGGATGGGCTGGTGCCACAGGCGGTCAGGCAGACGTTGTCGTTGCCATCACCACCGATAACATCGAGAACCGCTCCACTGCCAGGGTTCGTTGGAGCTTGCTTGCCCAGGTTGCTACCGAAGTTAAAGGTGTCGTCACCAGCACCTCCGCGTAGAACCAGAGAACTTGTCGTTGCCTGGTTGTAAATGAGCGATCCGCGTGTACCGATGGTTCCAAACGTTGAACATGCAGAGAAACCAGAGTACGAGATCAACCCGGTCACTGGAGCCAGTGTCGCACAACTTGGGTTGGCCGCAGCGATATTACCTTCGATGGTGAAGAAGTCGTTTAGCGGGGTAGCTGTGATATCGAGTCTCAGATCACCAGTGCCCAGTGTCAGGTTTCCGGCGTAAGGAATCACGCTCATGCCAGGAATCTTGTTCGCCAGATTCAGGATGACGATGTCATCCAGTTCAAGCAGGGCCGTTGCAGCAGCGGCAGCATTTGCATTGATACCCGTGACATTGGCCGTGAGGCAAGCACTCATATTAAGCTGCGATACCGTGAGGATCGCACTGCCTGAAGCATTAAACGTGATAATCGCACCCGTGCCACTGCTGGCATTGATGTTGTTATCGTTGCCGTAAATGGTCAGGCGGTTGGAACCGGAGCGATTCGCGATTAGCGATCCGGCAACGCTCGTGAAGGCTGTCTGGCCTGGAGAGCTCGCTGGCTGGCCGAACGTGATATTGGCCGAGGTGCTGGTCGTTGCCAGGCCAAGCACGTTGTAGCTGCCCAGAGCTGTTCCGCCGTTGATCGCGTTCAGCTGAATGTTGTTGGCCGTGACTTGGCCAGCGTCCCAGAGCTGTGGCGATGCGTTGCTGTTAAGCTCAAGCGTGCCGAACTGAAGGGCACCTGTGGCATTGCCGCCGGTGGCGTTCATGAACAGGATGTCGAAGGACTTGGTCACGTTGGCAGAGGCCACCGAGGTGATCGCGTTGCTGATCACCAGGTTGCTGCTGGTGCTGTCAGCGATGTTGCCCATGCCCAGATCAATCGTGCTGAACGCATTGATACCGCCGTAAACCACCGTGTTCAGGGTTGAGTTCGGCAGGAGGTAATCCTTGCCGTTGGTGGCCGTGAACGAGCTGGAAACGTAGGCGTTGGTCAGGTTGCCCGGATTGATGACCCGGATCAGGCTCATCACGCTTGTGGTCGCGTCCGTCGGATTGGCCTGCGATGTCACAGAGTTTGCAACATAGTAGCCGTTAATCGAACCGGAGCCATAACCACCGAAGGCGGCGTTATTGAAGGCACCGACGAGCGATGAGTTGTTCGTGGTCCGAACTGGCTGGAATACCGTGTAATCAGCAACCGATGGACCCGCGTAATTCAGGTTTCCGGCCAGTGTGACCGTGCCGTTGGCCTGAAGGATGTCGGTGGCCGATGAGTTGGCACCGTGATCCAGAGCCAGTGTCACGTTGCTGGCCAGAGTCACGTTTCCGCGGCTCAGATTGACCGTGCCGTAGGTGCTGCCTGCATCCGGAGCAACACTGACCGTCAGGTTGTTCGCACCTGTGTAGGCTGAAAGGTTGAGGTCGCCGGCGTAAGTTCCGTTGTACAGAACCAGGCTCGAATTGCCAGCCACACTTGGAGTGGCCAGAGCACTCAGGCCGGCACCGATGTTGCCCGCCATGTTGATGCCGACGATCTCGTTGGCGTTGATCACCGTACCGTTGGCATACCCTGCACCGGTCCAGTTGTCGTTCACCTTGACCGTGCTCAGGGTGCCTTGGGCTGGTGCCTGAACGAAGGTCACATCGCGTACTGCAGAGCCTTCGTTACCGTAGCCGGTGAAGCCGTAGAACAGTACACCGCCAACCGTCCGGTTGTAGATCCCAGGGTTGAAGTCGCCGATCACGTTGGCCGTTGTTTGGTCGATGATCGTCAGGGCAGTGTAAGCCGGTGTGTTGGCCAGCGATCCCACGTTGGTCAGGGCCAGGTTGGCACCTGAGATGTTGGACGTGCCGGCAATCACCAGGTTGCTCGTTGAGATCGATGTGTTGGCACCGAAGAAGCTGATATTGAGCGTATCGCCCAGGTTCAGGGCCAGGTTGCCAAGGCTCAGAGAGATTGGAGCGTTGCTCTGTACCGGGGTAGTACCCGTGCCAATCGCCTTCAGATAGATCGACAGGTCCGCACCTGGGAGAACGGCTGACAGGTCGCCCGTGGTGCCGTTGCCCAGCGTCAGGGTGACTGGTGCAGTGGCATAAGAAGATGCCTGGTATGCAGCAAGGGATGAGAATGCCGTGATCCCGTAAACACCAGTCGTGTTGCTCCCGGCCACGTTGAAGTAGGTCAGGTTTCCATCACCGGTGTTGGCGATATTCGGCGAGACGTAAATCCCCGAAATCGTCGTGTTGGTCAGATAGGCTTGCGTTGAGTTGCTTGCCAGGGTGAAGGTGATCGCACCCTGATAGGTCAGAGAGCCGTTAGAGAACGATCCGCTGACGTTCGCACCTCTTAGGAACGGCAGGATCGTCGTGTTGTTCGGGAACTGGCCGGTTCCAAGGTTGAAGGCCGTCATCGCGACCGAGCCATTCAGAACCACGTTGCCCGATGAGGAGAGTGATCCCAAAGCAGCTGGGCCACCTGGGTTGCCGTTGCTGTTGAAGATCACCACGTTGGTCGTGGTGTTGGCTCCCAGTGTCAGGTTGCCGGTTTGAGTCGCCGAGCCACTGGTTGGCAGAATCAGAGTGGTCTGATTCGCACTCACGGTGTTGATGTTACCGATGAAGCTGTTGCCGGCGTTGGTTTGCAGGCTGCCGGCGTTAAGCTGGATCCCACCGGTGTAATTGCCACCCGTCAGGTTGGCTGCACCACCGTTGAGCGTGGTCGCACCAGCGACAGCACCGTTCAGGGCGATCGTGCCATCGTTTACGATCGAAGCAGCCGCACCATTAAAGACCACGGTGCTGTTGGAGGCCGTCAAGGCTCCCACAGTGGTGTTGGCAGGTATGGTCAGAGTGCTGCTGGTAACAGTGGTGTTACCGATTGTGTAAGTGCCGGAACCGATGGTGACGTTGGCGTTGGCACCCGTCACAGTCAGAGGACCTGTGCTCGAGTTGATCGTGGTCGAGTTGCTCAGGGTGACCGTGGTCGAGCCTGCGATTGGTGACAGGATGGTCACATCAGCCGTAGCCCCGCCCACACCCAAGGTGCCGGACTGAGTGCCGTTAAAGCTGGCTCTGCCGCCATTCACGTTGATCGCACCACTGATCGTCCCGCCGGTCACCGCTGTGGTGCCCGTGTTCACAATCAGGGCAGCCACCGTGCCATTTGAGATGTTCAAAGTGGCGTTGGTCGTTACGGTTCCCGATACACTGCCGCCCGAAACATTGGCCGTGCCGCTGACCAGTGTCAGGTCGGTGAGCGTGCCGTTCGAAACAGCCAGTGTGCTGGTGCCGTTGTTGACCGTGGTGAGACCGGCGATCGAGCCGCCAGATACCGTGGCGTTACCGCCTGTGATGTTCAGTGAGCCGCTGGCCACTGTGGATGATGTCAGGGTTCCACCCGTTTGGGTGATGGTCCCGGCCGTGCCGCTGGTCAGAACAGCGGTGCCTGTGGTCAGGGTCACGTTGTTGAGCGTGGCACCGGTCGCCGTCAGGTTGCCGGCGTTCACCGTTGTGACACCGCCCACAATCCCGGTGATGGTCGTGTTGCCGCTGTTCAGATCGACGTTGCCGGTGATGTTGGCTGCACTGGTCACCGTGCTGACGTAACCAGTCTGCTGAATCAGGCTCGTGGCCGTACCACCTGTCAAAGCAACTGTTCCGTTGTAAACACTCACTTCTTGCAGAGTGCCACTGGATGTCAGGTTGCCACCATTAACACCCGTGGTGCCGCCAACAATCCCGTTCCTGGTGATGGTCGTGTTCCCACCGTTCAGATTGACAACACCCGTGATATTGGCCGCACTGGTGACTGTTCCGGCATTCTGATCCAGTCTCGTGGCTGTGCCACCCGACAGATTGGCAGTGCCCGAATTAACGATCACCCGTTGCAGGCTGCCGCTTGATACCAGGCTCGCTGTGCCGCTGACCGTTGTGCAGCTACTCACGACACCGGATGTCAGAACCGAGGCTGTGCCGTTGTAAACGTCGAGAGTTCCAGCCAGGGTCGAATTCACGGTCAGCGAACCACCGGTCTCAACCGAGAAGTTGCCGGCTTGTGTCGACGTGTTGTTCAGGGTCACGGCACCGGCAATGTTGGTCACATTGCCATTGATCGTGCCGCAGCTGTTCACCGTGGAACCCGTGTTCACTCTCAAGGCACTGATCGTGCCGCCGTTAAGAATGTTGAGCGTGCCGCCGTTGGCATTCACTGGGCCGGACAGAACACCGGCAGTTTGAACCGTTGAGGTCCCGCCGATCACCGTAGAAGCACCGGAAACCGTGCCATTCACGTTCAGGGTGCCGTTGGATGTGACCGTATCAACCGTGCTGCCCGTCCGAATGCTGGCCGTGCTGCCAGTGGCAACAACCAAGCCGCCTGTGATGTTGCCGGATGTGCTCAGCGTGCCAGCCGTGACATTGGCCCCGGAGATGATGTTGCTGCCGGTCAGAGTGGCTGTTCCACCGCTCACAACCACTGTTCCAAACGATGCACTGGCGTTGCCCAGCAAGGTGGCACCCGCTTGAACATCAACCCGTGTGGCGGAGCCGGCGGTGAAGTTGGCTGCCGCTGATCCGGACAGAACCAGGTTGGCAACCGTGCCACCAGCACCATAGTTATCAAATTGAGTGGATCCAGAAATTGCAGTATTGCCTGAAATCGTCCCGCTATTATCGATCACGCCCGAGCCGTTCGCCGTCAGGCCACCTGTAAGTTGACCACCTAGGACAGAAAGTGCAGCATTTCCAGAAATTGTGGTCAGGCCCATGACATTGCCGTAAACATTAATATGGCCAGGGCCACCAATCGCCGTCAGATTGGCCACCGTACCATGAGACTGAACAAATGCATCACCGTTAAGGGTCAGCACGTTGGCCGTAGTGCCGGCAACCAGATTCACATCGCCGGTCGTTGCCGTGACATTCCCAACGGTGGCACCATTCAGAACATTCACTTGATAACCCGTGCCCGTACCGTTCGATAGCAGAAGGCCCGTCACGGTGCCGGCCACCCCGTTGATGTTCACAACGGAGCTGTCTTCGGAGGTCACATCGCCTGTCACAGTCGCATTCACATTCAGCGTGCTGCTATTCAGGGCCGAGATGTTGAGGGTCTGATTCGACAGCAGATTCAGGGTGCCGTTGCTCAGAGCCGTCAGAGATACAATCGTGCCATTTACGGTGGCCGTGCCGCCGTTGACCGTCAGGCCAGTCACATTGCCGCTGATTCCTGTGGTGCCACCCGTCAGATTGGCGGACGTGGTGATATCCCCTGCACTGGTCACCGTACCGCCCGATTGGGTCAGAACAGTGGTCGTGCCGCCCGTCAGGATCGCTGCCGTGCCGCTATTGACCGTCAGGCCACCGTTCAAAGAGCCATTTGATGTCAGGGTGCCGTTGCTCACCGTCGTCAGGCCGCCCACGATACCGGTGATCGTCGTCGTCCCGCCCGTCAGGGTGGCAAACCCTGTGATATTGGCTGCACTGGTGACTGTGCCGTTTGATTGAGTCAGGCTTACAGCCGTGCCGCCCGTCAGGGTCGCTGTTCCAGCTTGTACATCCACAGCTTGAAGTGAGCCGTTGGATGTCAGAGCGCCACCGTTCACCGTCGTGGTCCCGCCCACAATTCCGGTGATCGTCGTCGTCCCGCCGTTCAGTGCGGCAAAGCCTGTGATATTGGCTGCACTGTTAACTGTGCCGTTTGACTGGGTCAGGTTCGCAACCGTGCCGCCCGTCAGGCTGACTGTTCCAGCATTCACGACCAGGGCACCCAGAGTCCCATTGGAGGTCAAACCTGCTGTTCCGGAAACCGTGGATGTTCCGGTAACTGCTCCATGCACAGTGGTTGTGCCGTCAGAAGCAGTCAGGCTGGCCAGTGTTGTTGCAGCCGGAACTGTCAGGCTCGTTGCAGCACTGATTGTTGTGGCACCAATGCTGTAAGAGCCCGAACCGATCGTTACGTTGGCCCCTGCACCATTAAGCGTTAGATTGCCCGTGCTGGAGCTGATCGTGGTCGAGTTGCTCAAAGTGACCGTGGTCAGCCCGGCAATCGGTGACAGAATTGTCACATCAGCCGATGCACCGTTCACATTCAACGGGCCAGACTGCGTCCCACCCAGGCTCGTCGTACCGTTATTCACATTGATCGTGCTGGAAAGGTTCGAACCGCCGCTTGTAAGCAACGTTCCGCCATTCACCGTGACAACGCCCGTGACATTCCCGCTTGTCAGGTTGGCTGTGCCGCTATTAACTGTCAGGCCGGTCAGGCTGCCGCCAGTCTGGTTCAGATTTCCAACTGACAGGGATGTCAGACCTGTGACCGAACCACCGCTCACCGTTGTTGTGCCGTTGGTAACGTTCAGGATCGTGATCGAACCGGCTGAAACGTTCAGCGTGGCACTGCTGTTGGCTGTACCAGCAACCCCGCCCGCAACCACGTTTGCCGTGCCCGTGCCGCTCACGTCCAAAGACGTCAGAGTCGCGGCTGAAATCAGGGTCCCGCCGGTGACTGTGGCAGATGTTGCCGAACCGGCCGTCACGTTGGCAAGACCAGCTCGCACCGCAATCGACCCGCCCGAAACCGTCACGTTCGACAGCGTTCCAGCCGTCAGAAGTGTGCCGTTGGAGGTCGTGTTCGCAACCGTTCCAGCCGTGATATTGGCTGTGCCTGGGCTGGTCACGTTCAGGGCTGGGAGATTAATCGCACTGATCAGATTTCCGTCTGTCACGGAAACCGTTCCCGCACTGCCGGCCGTCAGGTTGGCCAAAGCCCCTGGTGCCGTCACATTCAGGGTATTCAGGCTACCGGCTGAATTCAGAGTGCCCGTGCCGGAAACGGTGGACGTACCCGAAACCGCACCACCGGATTGAATCGTGGCCGTACCGGCCGAAACGCCCAGCGTGCCACCAATCGTGGCGTTTGATGTCAGAGCACCACCGGAAACCATGAAGTTGCCGGCTTGTGTGGAGCCTGTATTGAGTGTCAGGCTACCAGCCGAAACCGTCACAGGGCCCGCAATCGTGCCGCAGCTCACAGCTGTTGTGCCGTTCACAACCAGGCCGCTAACACGGCCACCAGTTGCAATCGACAGGTTCCCGCCCTGCCCAATCAGCGAGTTGCTGACATTACCAGAACCTTGAACATTGACCGCCCCTGAACCACCCACAGACAGGTTGGCCAGGCTCACGTTCACGTTCAGCGTGCCACCCGTAACAGACAGATCACCCGTCTGAACCGATGTCGGTGTCAGCGACAGGCTGCCGCCTGAAAAGTTAATCGCCCCTGTGATGGTCCCATTATTTGTTCCGGTGCCGCTCGACTGCGTGTAAGTCCCAGTCAACGTGCCGTTGTTTGTGAATGTTCCACTCGTAACACTCACGTTGCCACTCAGGTTTATGCCAGAATTGATCGTGGCACTACCGCCCGAAACCAGAATCCCGGAGTTGGTGCGATTTGTATTAATCGTCAAGCTACCAGCTGAAACCTTGTAAGCTTGCGTTAGAGATGGAGCAAAAGTGAGATTTGTAGTGGCTGAATCGGTATATGAAACACCACCACCATTCAGCTCAATACCTGTGGTATTTGGGCCAGCACCCGCCAAAATGAATGATGTTGTCCAAACAGGTGGGTTATTATTTAAATCAAACGGTGTCGATATAACGAGCGACCCGGAATCTATCCTGATAGCCGAACTGCTTGTTGGTGCTACCAGAGTTACTGCACCAGTTGTTGAGCCACCAACCTGCAATGTGATATTCTTGTTAATAATAACACTTTCCGTAAATGTACCCGGCAGAGGTACAATTAGTGACCCTGAACCACCAAGCATAACCGCCTGATTAATGCTGGCTGTGTTACTGACTGAAACAACGCTCGCATTCAGAGCAACAGTTGGACTTGCAGTAAAACTAATAAGCTGTGTCAGTTGATTAACTCGAAAGGTTCCTGCACCTGCGCCTGTAATATTGGCGATTGGCAGACCTTGGCCATCAATCACGGATGACCCGGTAAAGTTTACAATTCTTTGCCCAGAATTTGTTGTGTTAATCAGAATGGTATCGAACGCGTTACCCGTAGCTCCCGTTGGTTGTGCACCATTCACGGTCATGGTAGCACCATCGTAAAACAAACTAATTGGTTCTGGTGCCGTCGATGTAATATTAAGCGTTGTTCCTGTGATCGAAGAAGTCACCGCCATCAACCGACGCTCTTCCAAATTGTCGTCCAGCATCGGCTGAAAAGCCTGCTTGCGGCGCTGCTTCATCGACTCCTGACGAGCGGCTTCACGGTAGTTCCGGACAAACGACACCAAGGAATTGCGGGATTTGCTACCGTTACTCATGATCAATTCACCTTTCGCAAATGATGCAGCACTGTACGTTCACGAAGACTGTTGTTCGTTTAGGGAAAGTAGATACGCGAACCTACTTTCCCGTTATATGACCTGCTAGTTGAACAGAACTTAGGTAATCTGTCAAGCGAACCAGAACTTTTATGTTGTTTTTCATAAACACTCCTATCCCCGTGAATTACAACACGATAAGCCGAATCATTCACGGTTTTTTGCTCCGCTGAATATAAGACTTAATCCGCTTGTAACATCTATCTCGATTCTATAGGGTAAAAACCGCCTATCACCCAATTGTCACACGTGTTAAGTCCCTCATAAGGGATCCATTTTAACCCACTTAAACCACCCCTGAACACAACCAGCATCCCCACCGCTCGACTCGTTTTCCCTATCGCTTTTCGTGCGATCACAGCGGACAAAACACCCCTGCAAAACCCGTCTCCTCCTGCTCTGTTTCAAAAAGACATCAGCAAATCGTTTCTGCATTTCCGTATGTTCGCATTTCCGTATTTTTCACCAGAATCTCATCGGCCCTGAACCAGGCCGCTCATCCAGCTCCCCGACCACTCTCACACCACTCCCCCTGCCCTGCCCACCAACCCACAAATCACCTCCATCCCAGATTCCCCATCCCTCCAGAACTGCCCGCACCAAAATCGCCCGCCACAAATCACCACCCAGACACCTCCCCCTCAACCCACTCTTCATCTTCAGACCCCACCGCTTATCCTCAGACAAGGTTTCGGGCATCCAAAACTTTCATTTTTATTCTCCTCACAACAGATCCTTTCAAACCAACCAAGCATGCAAGATTTTCCAGAGAATCTTTTTTGTCCTCCAACTATGATACATTTGAACACTATAATACCCCCTCCCCTGCCCTGCCCCTCTCCTCACCACACACGCCCAAAATCGCCCCCCAATTCACCACCTCCAGGCCATCGCCAGAAATACGGAAATACCGG
>Ga0209829_10003517_pt1 | contig 11383 bp, 5 predicted proteins | sample C_140205_EF_Meta_FD_187311 | JGI IMG/M metagenome (GOLD analysis project Ga0209829, IMG submission 187311) | Freshwater microbial communities from Lake Croche, Canada to study carbon cycling - C_140205_EF_MetaG (SPAdes) (version 2) | ecosystem: Environmental > Aquatic > Freshwater > Lake... | reverse complement strand
GCGCCCGACGAGTCGAGCCGGTAGCCCACTCCGCGCACGGTTTCGATGGTGTGGGTGCCGAACGGCGCGTCGATCTTGCGGCGCAGGTATCCCATGTAGACCTCGACGACGTTGTCTGGTCCGGTGTAGTGGTCGTCCCAGACGTGTTGCAGGATCTGCGTTTTGGTGACGGCGATATCCCTGTTGCGGATCAGGTATTCCAGTAGTCCGAACTCGCGCGGGGTTAGGGCAATCGGGGTGTCACCGCGGTGCACGACGCGCCGTGCCGGATCCACCGACAGATCACCGACGGTCAGGACCGCGGGGCGTTGCGGTGCCCCTCGGCGCATCAGCGCTCGGAGCCGAGCGGTGAGCACGATGAAGGAGAACGGTTTGGTCAGGTAGTCATCCGCACCGAGATCGAAGGCATCGGCCTGCTCATGATCGCCGTCTTTGGCGGTCAGCATCAGCACCGGCGTCCACACCCCGGCCGCCCGCATCTGGCGGAGCACCTCGTAGCCGCTCAGGCCGGGCAACATGATGTCGAGCACCATCACGTCGAAGGAATTTTCGGTGGCAAGCCACAGTCCGTCGGTGCCGTTGTCGGCGGTCACCACCACGAATCCCTCCGCGCCCAAACCCATCTGGAGGGTCTTGGACAGCCGCGGTTCATCTTCAACGACAAGCACCCGCATGGATCGGGTCCCCTTCCCCGTTGACCGCCCGTGCTGGGGACGGCGCAGTAGCCGTCCCCAGCATCGAGAGTGACGGTTGCTGGTTCCTAGTCTCCGGCATCCGGAGTATCGCCGGGCTCGGGTAGGTCGGGGACCCCGGGGGCGTCAGGACCGTCGGCGGGCTGCTCGCTGCTGGCCGGGGCGTGCCAGAGGTTCCCCGGGTTGGCGATAGCGACGGCACCGGCGGCGCCGAGCACGACCGCCGATCCGGCCAGGACTGCGGCAATCTTCCTGCGTGGCGACATGGATAGTTCCTTCCGTTGGGCATCACCGACTCGGTGACGCGTGACATCTCGGAGGTTGGCCCCGCACCGCTGTGAATCCACTGAGACCACCGGCAGAACAACGGTGGCCCTCAGCGATTCCTCAGCGGCGGCCTGTCACCGTGGCATTCATGCCGATCACGCGCCGGATGCTCAGCAAGGTTCCCGAGGTCACCCTGTGGTTCTGGATCATCAAAATCCTGTGCACCACCGTCGGGGAGAGCTTCGCCGACTGGGTGGCCACCACCGTCGGTCTGGGCCTAAACACCACCACGCTGATCTTCACGGTCATTCTCCTGGCGGTGTTGGCATGGCAGATGAGCCTGTCGCGCTATGTCCCGTTCGTGTACTGGCTGACCGTGGTGGTGCTCAGCATCACCGGCACCCTCTATACCGACATCCTCACCGACGCCCTCGGCGTCCCACTGGCCCTGAGTTCGGCGGTGTTCGCCGCCATCCTCGCGGTGGTGTTCGGCATCTGGTACGCCCGCGAGCGCACCCTGTCGATCCACAGCATCATCACCACACCGCGTGAGGCCTTCTACTGGCTGGCGGTGCTGGTCACCTTTGCCCTGGGCACCGCGGTCGGCGACTGGACCCTGGAGCTGACCGGATGGAGCCCCGGGGTGGCCGTTCTGCTGCCGGTCGGGCTGATCGCCGCGATAGTGGCGGGCTGGCGTCTGGGCGCCAACCCGGTGCTGTCGTTCTGGCTGGCCTACATCCTGACCCGACCGCTCGGCGCCAACCTGGGTGACTGGCTGGCCCGCTCGACCGCGGAGGGTGGTTTGGGACTGGGCACCGCCGGCACCAGCGTGGTGTTCCTGCTCGCGATTCTGGCCACCGTGATCTATCTGAGCATCACTCGCGCCGACGTCATCGACAACCCCGACGCCGAAAAGCCCGTCGCCGTGGCTCATCCGCGGGAACGGGTGATGCTCGGCTACTTCGCCGCGCTAGCGGTCGGCACCGCCGCCCTACTGGGGTGGGCCTCAGCACAGCCACACGGCACCTCCCCGGCCCTGGCGGAAGGCCCGACAGGTCCGGTAATCGACGCGATGCCCGCCGGCCAATCAGCGATCGCGAAATTCCCGCCCGCCGACGTGACCGCATTCCGCAACATCGTCACCGACACCCAGACCAAAGTGCAGTCCGGCGACCAAGCCGGTGCGGTCGCCCGCATCACCGACCTCGAAACGGCGTGGGACGACGCCCAGGACAGGTTGGAGCCCCTCGACCCGACCGGATGGGGATTCATCGACGGCAAGATCGACCGCGCCCTCAAAGCCGTGCGGGCATCCGCGCCCGATCCTGCTAAAGAGAGGCAAACACTGACCGAACTGTTGAGCGCACTGCAGTAGAGAAGCGAGGCCCTGCGGGTTACCTCGTTCACACAGAAGTAGATCAATCGAGACAGCGAAAGGTGTTGAGCATGATGGCGAATATCAGAGTGAAGACGGGGACGGTGGCGGTGCTGCTGTCCTGGACCGTTCTGGTCTCGGGATGTAGCTCCACCCCAACTTCCCCACCGGCAACAAGTGGAGCAGGTACAGGCCAGTCTGCTGCGGCCCCGAGTGCCGACACCGGACAATCGGCGACCGCGAAATTTCCACCGGCCGACGTGACCGCGTTTCGCACCATCGTCACCGACACCCTCGCCAAAGTTCAGACCGGTGACCAAGCCGGTGCGGTGGCCCGCATCACCGACCTGGAAACCGCGTGGGACGAAGCGCAGGACAGGCTGGAGCCCATGGACCCGACCGGATGGGAATCCCTGGATCGCAAGATCGACAACGCACTCAAAGCGGTGCGGTCAACCTCCCCCAACCCCGCTGCAGAGAAACAGTCCCTTAATGAGCTGTTGAGCGCACTGCAGTGAGGCTTGGGCTACAAAAAACGGTTGACGGGGTAGCCGGTCGCGTTCCGTCGCCGCGGGCCTGATTCTCGGAATTAGTGAAAACCTCTGTGCGACAACGCCGCCCGCTCCCCACTCCGCGGAGTTACCCGCAGAGCTTCACAACATGCAGGAGACGCAGCCTTAAGTTTGGGCATAGCACCTGTTCAGAGGCATCTGTTGTTGGGTTTCTATCTAGTCGTGCCCTCTACGTGCCCCGGTTTTTCGGCGCCGCCGCCGTCGGGATGTGGCCGCGCCGACCACGGAATTTGTCTCATCAAACAGGCCTGCGACTACAACGCCAACCGATCCCGGCATTGAACGGCGGTTGGCGATCACCGGATCCAGACGGTGGGCGCGGTGCGGCACCGCCCCGGCACCGCACCGCACCGTCACCTCAGAGCCACACCCCCACCGAATGCGGATCGTCGACCTGCTCGCTCGTCAGGACCGTTCCGAGGACGGTGTTGAAGGTGCCACTGGTCGGGTCGATGTCGATCACCGCCACGTTGTCCTGGTAGTAGTTGGCGACATAGAGGAACTTTCCGCGAATCGTCACGCCAAGCGGCCCGTCAAGGTCCGGAGAGGCAATGGTGGTGACCGTGTTGTCGGAGGTCCTGATCACCGACACGCTGTCGTCGCTCTTGTTGGCGACGTAGACGTATGCGCCGTCCCCGCTGACCGCGACCCCGTGCGGCGAAGCCCCGACGTCGATGACGTCGTCGACGGTGAGGTCGGGTTTGATCACCACCACGGTGTCGTCTTCGGTGGCCACGTAGGCGTAACCCTTCTTGGACCCGGCCTTGCTGACCGCCACCCCGGTCGGGTAACCGCCGGTCTGGACCTCCTCGACCACGGCGTAGGTGTGCGTGTCGAACACCGTGACGTGATAGCTGCTGTTGTTGGTGACGTAAGCGTATTGGACGTCACCGGAGGCATCAGCCGGGCTGAACGCGATGGCGTACGGCAAGTCAAGGCTGGCGGCCGGGGGCGCGGTGCTGACGACCGACACAGTTCCGCCGTAGAGGTCGGCGACGTAGACATAGAGGCCGTCCGCCGAGACCGAGACTCCGAAGGGGGTATTTCCTACTGAGACGTAGGAGAGCACTGTGTTGTAGTTGGCGCTGGCCGGATCAGTGTCGACAACCGCCAACTTGTTGCCGGTGCTGATACTCACATAGACGCGTTTTCCGTCGGGGGACACTGACAACCCAGTCGGGAAGGCGAGCGGGATGGTCGCAATCACGGTGCGGTAGTCCGGGTTGAGTGGATCGGCATCATCGGTATTGATCACCGACAGCGAGTTGCCAGCGTTGTCGGTGACGTAGGTTCGGGTGCCATCCGGTGAGACCGCGACTGCGAACGGTTGGCCCCCTACCGGGATCGTATCGACCACGGTGTAGGGAGTTGCGCTGAGCGGATCGAACTCGATCACCGACACGGTGGCGCTGCTGTAGCTGGTGACATAGATAGTCCTATTGTCCGGTGACACCGCCACCCCGTACGGTCGGTCGCCGACGTCCACGGTATCGATCACTTGGTTGAGGTTGGGGCTGAGCGGGTCGATGTCGATCACCGACATTGTGTTGCCGTTGCTGTTGGTGACATAGGCCCGGGTGCCATCCGGCGACACTGCCACCGACTGCGGGGTATCACCCACAGGGATGGTGTCGACCACGGTGTTTGAGGCGAGGTCGATGACGGAGACGGTGTCACTTTGTTGGTTGGTGACGTAGGCGACGGAGCCATCGGGGTTCAATGAGACTCCCGACGGGCCCGAGCCGACAGGGATGTCGTCGATCACCCGGGGGTTGCGCGGATCGGTGATGTCGATCACCGACACAGAGTTGGAGCCCGCCACGGCACTGTAGGCACGGGTGCCGTCCGGAGACACCGCGACGTCAAGCGGGTACGTGCCGACGGGAACTGTGGCAATCTGCTTCGCAGGCCCGATGCCGTACCCATCGGAATACTCGCAACCGTTATCGCAGATGGTGGCAATCGTGTCCTTGGTAGCGGGGTCGATCACCGAAATCATCGAACCGTAGCTGCTCCCCCTACTGGCGACCCAGACGTAACCGTCAGCTGGGTTGACCGCGAGGCCCTCGAGGTAGTCGCCGTTGGCGACGGGGATGAAGGAGTCGACGATCTCATTGGTCGCCGGGTCGACGATGTAGACCTCGGTGGTGTAGCCGCTGACGTAGATGGCGTTGGCCTTGTCGTCAACGGCCACCGCGTACGGGTTGTCGTTGACGCCGCCCTCTCCCGCGTCCAGGAAGATCGGCGTCTGCGGTGTGGTGTAGTCCGCGGGGGCCACACCCACCGAATTGGAGTAGTAGTTGCTGACGTAGAGCACCGGGTTCGCGGGAGGGTTGGGATTGCCCGCCCCTCCGGCCCCGCCGATTCCGCCGGGTGTTCCGGCGGTTCCGCCGTTGCCGCCGGCTGCGCCGGAGGGTCCGCTGCCCGCACTGCCGGTTCCACCCGCACTGCCGGGATCGCCGGGATCGCCACTGCCGCCTTGGCCGCCGGGACCGCCCTGGCCTGCGTTGCCGCCGCTGCCACCGGATCCTCCGGTGCCGGCGCCGGTGCTGTTCCCGCCGGCACCGCCGGCGCCGCCGAGTCCGCCGGTGCCGCCGGTCGCGCCGGCGTTGACCGAGAGGGCGTAGCCCTCGCCGCCGGCGCCGCCTTGCCCGCCGCTGCCGGCGTTGCCGCCGCCGCCAGCCTTGGCTGCCGTACCGGCACCGGTGCCCGAGTTGCCACCCTTGCCGCCACCGCCACCGGCACCCCCGGTACCGCCGATCCCCGCGGGTGTCGTGGCGTCGGTGCTGCTGACGCCACCTTCACCGCCGGTGCCGCCGTTGCCACCGTTGCCGCCCTTCCCGCCGGCTCCGTTGGTGGAGCCGATTACGGCGGACCCGCCGTTGCCGCCCGCCCCGCCGGTGCCACCGGCGCCACCGGTGAAGCCGGGATCGCCCACGACTCGCTGATTATCGGCCTGAGCGCCGTTACCGGCGTTACCGCCGAGTCCACCGGCGCCGCCGTTACCGGAGATGGTGCCGCCCGTGCCGCCGTCACCGCCCTTGCCGCCGTTGCCGCCGGGGTCGCCGGTGGCTGGCACCCCGTCCGCGCCGTCGCCGCCCTTGCCGCCCTTGCCGCCGGTGCCGGTCGTGCCGCCGGTACCACCGGCGCCGCCGTTGCCGCCGTTGGCGCCGCTGTCGGCGAATGCGTTGCCGCCGTCGCCGCCGTCGCCGCCGATGGCGCCCGTACCGTCAATGCCCTGGGTCGCCCCGGTTCCGGCCACACCGGCATTACCGGCGTTACCGCCCTTGGCCCCGGAGGTGCCACTGATGGGGCCGGTGGCCACGCCGTCGACGCCGTCACCGCCGCGGCCGCCTGCCCCGGCATTCCCGCCGTCACCAGACTTGCCGCCGACCGAGTCGCCACCGGTGCCACCGTTACCACCGTTGCCGCCTGCGGTGGCCAGGAATTCCGCGGGGCTTCCGGTGTTCACACCGCTGTAGCCGCCACCACCGGAACCGCCGTTACCGCCCCGACCGCCGGTCCCGGCACCGGAGGCTTTGCCGCCGTTACCGCCGACGCCGCCGTCGCCGCCGAGGAACGATGACGTCGTCGAGGTGACACCGTTACCGCCGTTGCCGCCGGCACCGCCGTCGTTGCCCGCACCGGCGCCACCGGCGACGCCGTCGGTACCACCGCTACCGCCGGTGCCCTTGAGTCCATTGGCGCCGCCGGCTCCCACGTTGCCGGCGTTGCCACCGGCGCCGCCGTTGGACCCGTCGGAGTTGACGCCCTCGACGCCGTTGACCCCGTTGCCGCCACGACCACCCAGACCGGCACCGCCACCGATCCCGCCGTTGCCGCCGTTGCCGTTGGTGCCCGCGGCCGCGGTCCCGCCGCCAGCACCGGCGTTACCACCGAGGCCACCAACGCCGCCGACACCGCCGTCACCACCGGCACCGCCGGCCTTGCCCGGATCACCGGGATTCAGACCGTTCGCGCCCTGCGCCCCGGCGCCGCCGACACCACCGGTGCCCGCATTGCCGCCGTTACCGGCGTTACCGCCGACGGCATCGGAGCCCGCCGATCCACCCGAACCACCGGTGCCCGCCGCACCCTTGACGCCACCGGCGCCGCCGGTACCGCCCTTGCCACCGTCACCACCCGTACCGCCGACCGCACCGGGATCACCCGGATTGGCCCCGGCCGCACCGACATAGCCCCGACCGCCGACCCCGCCGTTGCCGGCGTTGCCGCCCGCCCCGGCGTTACCGCCACTGCCATTGACCCCCACCACACCATTGGTCGCCGAACCGGCGTTACCGCCGACGCCACCGGCGCCGCCCTTGCCACCGGCCGCACCGGCACCGCCGACACCACCATCGCGCGCGACCGCCGTGCCGTCAGCACCGTTGCCGCCGTTACCTCCGGCCCCGCCCGCCGCGCCGTTGCCGCCGTACCCGCCGTACCCGCCGTTGCCGGAGGTCGACCCGCCCTTACCGCCCGCGCCGCCGACACCACCGGCGCCACCGTCAGTTCCGGCGACACCCGCTACTCCCGCGGCGCCGTCGGTCACACCGTTGCCGCCGTTACCGCCCGCGGTCCCGGCCGCACCGTTACCGCCCCGGCCGCCCGCACCGCCGTTGCCGACCGCGCCGCCGTTACCGCCAGCGCCGCCCTTACCGCCCACGGCACCGGCCGTGGTGGCGTTGAAGCCGTTCCCGCCGGCCCCGCCGTTGCCGCCCGAGGTGACCGCTGCGCCGCCGCTGCCGTCCTTACCGGCGACCCCGCCCGAACCCTTACCGGCCACACCGCCCTTACCGCCACCACCGGCCACACCGGGGTTACCGCCGTTACCGCCCTGCCCGGCATCAGGGTGCCCGGCCGTGCCGTCCGCACCCGCGCCGCCGTTACCACCGACACCGCCGGACCCGCCGTTGCCGCCATCCCCGCCGTCCCCGGCCGGGGCGGGCGCCCGGAATAACAAGCCCCACCGGGCGTACCCGCCGTTGCCGCCCGCACCGCCGTTACCGCCGGTCGCCCCCGCACCACCGGCCTCGCCGTCCTGCCCGCCACCAGCACCATTGCCGTAATCAATGACAAAATTCGGGTCACCCGCCAGACCGGTGTTACCCGTGGTCCCGACCGCCGCGCCATCCCCACCACGGCCGCCCTTACCGCCGGCACCACCCATCCCGATCAGCAGGCTGCCCACCCCGCCATTACCGCCCAGACCACCGTCGCCGGCCACCGCCCCAGCACCGGCGTCCCCGCCGCGGCCACCCGCGCCACCGACGCCACCGCGACCGACGATCCAGCTGCCCGCTCCGCCGTTGCCGCCGTTGCCACCGTTACCGCCGTTGACGGTTGCGTTGTTATCCGCAGCGCTGTTGCCGCCGGCACCACCGGCGCCGCCGGCGCCCCACACCGAGAGCAGACCGGTGCCGCCACCATTACCGCCGTTGCCGCCCGACCCGCCGGCCTCCAGGGCCGCGCCGCCGTCACCACCGGCGCCACCGCGCCCGATCAGCAGACCACCCCGGCCACCAGCACCACCGTTGCCGCCACCGGTGACACCATCACCGCCGGCCGCGCCGTCACCCCCGATACCCCACAGGGTCAAGAAGCCTGAATCGCCGCCCGCACCGCCATTGCCGCCAGCACCGGTTGCACTGCTGCCGCCGGAGCCACCATCGGCACCGAATCCGATCAGCGAGGCCACCGCGCTGTCGCCGGCCGCACCGCCGTTGCCGGCACCGAAATAACCGTCGCCACCGGCACCGCCGTCGCCGCCGGCGTTGAGCACCGAGAGCAACCCGGCGCCGCCGCCGTCACCGCCGTTTCCGCCGACGCCGTAATAGCCGTAGCCGCCCGCGCCACCGGTACCACCGACCCCGAACACCGAGATGATTGCGGCCTTGCCGCCAGTGCCGCCGGCACCGCCGTCGCCGTAGTAGCCGCCGTCGCCGCCCGCGCCACCGGCGCCGCCGGTGCCCCACAGGGCGAGCACGCCCGAATTGCCGCCCGCGCCACCCGCGCCACCGTTGCCATAGGTACCGCCGACACCACCGGCACCGCCGGCGCCGCCCTTGCCCCACAACGCGATCGCACCCGAAGTGCCGCCAGCACCGCCCGCGCCACCATCGCCGTCATAGCCGCCGGCGCCACCCGCACCACCGGCACCGCCACGACCGTTGAGAATTCCGCCACGCCCGCCGGCACCACCGGCACCACCATCGCCGCCACCGAAGCCTTCAGCACCATCACCACCGGCACCACCGGCGCCACCGGTGCCGAACACCGACAGGAATCCGGTGTTTCCGCCGGCCCCACCGGCACCGCCAGCAACACCGCCCCCGGTCGCTACCGCCCCCGCACCACCGTTGCCGCCGTTGCCCAGGAACAACCCGCCGCGGCCACCGGTGCCACCGGCGAGGCCGCTGACCCCGGCGCCACCATTACCGCCGTATCCGAACCAGCCCGCAGCTCCACCGTTACCACCGTTAAAGCCGTTGCCGCCGTTGCCGATCAGGCCCGCGTTGCCGCCGTTGCACGCACCCGAGGTGCACGCACCCGCATAGCCGGTGTAGCTGTAGCCGTTACCGAGAAGAATGCCCGCGTTCGGGTTGGCCGCGGTGCCGTTGCCGATGAAGAACCGCAGAATGCTGCCCGGCTGCCACGCACCGATCGCCGCCGCCGACGGCGAAGCCACACTGGCCGCCGACCCGATCAACGACGCCGTCGCAGCCACCGGCTCACCACTGGACACCACCGCCGCCGCCGCCGGCACCGCACTGTCTGAGCCGCCACTGATCTCACGCCGGGCCGCCGCCGCAGCCGCCCACACCAGCGGCGCCGCCGCCGGGGAATCACCGGAACCGCCAGAAGCCAACCACGCCAACACATCCGAGCCCACACCACGCACACCATCAGCAGCCGCAGCCGCCCGCGGGGCGGTGATCACCGGAGCCGACGCCGCCGCCGGAACCGACACCACCGGAGCCGACACCGCTGCGGGGGCCACCACCGCAAACTCGGGAACCGCCACAGACTCTTCAACCACCGCCGGCGTGGAGTCGCTGCCCCCTTCCGGGGCCACCACCGAGCCCCGCGACGGCACCGACACTTCCACCGAACCCGGACTCATCCCCACCGCACCCGGGGCCACCGCCACACCAGCCCGACGATCACGCGCCTTACCGGCCGACGCCCCCGCACCCACACCTCCACCTCGCGCACCCGAGACCGCAGCAGCGGGAGACTCATTACCTGCCGAGTCATCAGCCGACTCGCCACGGGAGGACGCGCCACGGCCCACCCGCGCCGGACCCCGCGACGACGCCTTGGTCGACTCCGCCGCCGCCGACCCCGACGCAGCAGAATCCGACGAATTCGACCCCGTCGAGCCCGCCGAGCCCGTCGTGTCCGCCAACGCCACCGGCACCGACGCCACCGCGGAGCCCACACCCAACGCCACCGCCAACGCACCCACCCGCCCCACATACCGGGCGTAACCGGCAACCGCGAATCCGGCGACCGTCACCGCACGACGGCTGGGCTCAATCGCCCGCACCGGCCCCTTCGCGACGCGACGGCGATCCGTGGACGCAGACGATGACAGAGCAGCAGACATGCGCAATTTCCTTCATGGCATTGCGCGGGTCCTCAACGCCCACGCTCGGGCAATTTTGTATCACACCGCAGCCCTATTCAGAACCGAAATCCAGGCAAAAACGCCGAGCGTCAGCAAATTTTCCGATGGTAACCGTAGCTTCATCCGGCATTCAGTCATCACCGCTCCGGGGATGCCTCGAATTGACCGGCAGTACGTTCGCGCGGGCCCCGCGGTGTCCGACCGGGTCGGTACGGTCGCGGTGTGGCCGTAGCGGATTCCGACCATGCTGGGTCCCCGCCCACCCCTGACGACCCCGCCGAGATTTACGTCTGTCCGGAGCAAGATCCGACGCCCGACGGCAAGTGCGTGAACCCGCACCGACTGGGCAGTAGCCCCGCTCAGCCCCGCGCCAACGCCCGCTCCACCGCCAGCGAAACCTGCTGCAGCAGAGCCGTTTTCGCCTCCTGCTGCGGGACTCCCCAGCGGGATTGCCAGCCGAGCGTCACAACATACAGGAGACGCAGCCCTCGACTTCGGTTCCCTCCAGCGCCAACTGACGTAGCCGGATGTAGTACAGCGTCTTGATGCCCTTGCGCCAGGCGTAGATCTGCGCCTTGTTGACCTCGCGGGTATCGATGGTGTCCTTGAAGAACAGCGTCAGGCTCAGCCCCTGGTCCACATGCTGAGTGGCCGCGGCGTAGGTGTCGATGATCTTCTCGTAGCCGATCTCGTACGCGTCCTGGTAGTACTCCAGGTTGTCGTTCGTCATGTACGGCGCCGGGTAGTAGACGCGGCCGATCTTGCCTTCCTTGCGGATCTCGACCTTGCTCGCCACCGGGTGGATCGAGCTCGTCGAGTGGTTGATGTAGGAGATCGAGCCGGT
>Ga0209829_10003516_pt1 | contig 11384 bp, 9 predicted proteins | sample C_140205_EF_Meta_FD_187311 | JGI IMG/M metagenome (GOLD analysis project Ga0209829, IMG submission 187311) | Freshwater microbial communities from Lake Croche, Canada to study carbon cycling - C_140205_EF_MetaG (SPAdes) (version 2) | ecosystem: Environmental > Aquatic > Freshwater > Lake... | reverse complement strand
CCCTTGATGGTTTCTCCGATGGTGGGGGAGTCGGGCAAAGAAGCCAGCCTTTTTTCGTTGACCACACCAATGACTTTGAGCTTGCCTGCACGGATGAAGGCCAGCGAAGAAGGCGTGCTTTGCACTGATAAAGGCACTTGACCACTCACCACATCGGTGGCCGCACCGGCTGCGCCTTTGTAGGGAATATGCTGCAACTTGATGTCCGCTGCTTTTTGCAGCATCTCACCAATCAGATGATTCATCGTGCCGTTGCCAGCCGATGCATAGGGCACTTGTCCAGGTTGCGCCTTGGCGTAGGCGATGAGCTCGGCCATGGTGTTGGGTGGAAATGCAGGATTGGCCACCACGACATAGCCCGCCTTGGCAAGGGGGGTCACCGCATCAAAATCCTTGACAGGGTCAAACCCAGTTTTTTGATACAAGGCTGGATTGATGACTTGGGCACTATCGGCCGTCACCAAGATGGTGTAACCATCGGGTTTTGATTTTGCAACGAGTGCCGTCCCGACATTGCCTCCAGCGCCTGGATGGTTGTCCACCAAGAAAGTTTGACCACTGGTCTCGGTGAGCTTTTGAGCAATGACACGTGCAATGGCATCATTGGCCCCCCCAGCCGCTTGAGGCACTAAAAAAGTGACGGGTCGACTCGGGTATTTATCCTGAGCAATGCTGGCTTGCACAGAAACCAAGGCAACAACGCCGGCGATCAAAGTCCCTAGCAGTTGGGCTTTACGTGACATGACATTCTCCAATTGAAAAAAGGCAATTGATGGGTCTAGGTTAATCAGAAACAAAGGCCTTCGTTGCTAGGGTTTACGCTTGATTGGATTGCTTGCACGGGTCATGGACAACACCAAGGGCAATTCTGTGCGAAACCTTTAAAATCCAAGCAATGACCATTGATAAATTGATCAAAGCCAACTTGCCCATCTTGATTGGCGTCTCGCTCATGCTCACACTGAGCATGGGGATGAGACAAAGCTTGGGGGTGTTCATGCTTCCCCTGACCAAAGACACTGGCATTTCAATTTCTGAATTCACATTGGCCATCGCCATTCAAAATTTAACATGGGGATTTTTACAACCCTGGGTGGGTGCGTGGGCTGGCAAACACGGCTATCGGTATTTGTTGATGTCGGGCTCCTTGCTCTACGTTGCCGGATTGACCATGCTCGCCATGGCACACAGTTTTCTGATGGTCTTGATTGGCGCAGGGGTTTTGATCGGCTTGTCTTTGTCCTGCACGGGCTCCGCCATGGCCATGGCCGTCGCCACGCGGTGTGTGTCAGCGAACATGCGCAGCACCATTTTGGGTGTTGTATCAGCTGCAGGATCGATCGGCGCACTCATCGCTGCACCCATTGGTCAAACGCTCTCACAGGGGGATGGCTGGAGAATCGGCGTGATGGGATTCATTGCCATGGGCATCTGCATGATTCCAGCCACCTGGTTTGGCTCGAAAGTTGATCAGCTACCGATCCCCCCAAACCCAGGTTTTGACAACAAGAATGCGGGGGTTGTGGCCATGCATGCACTCAAGCATCCCCCCTTTTTGGTGATGACAATTGCTTATTTTGTCTGCGGCATGCAACTGGTCTTTCTGACAACACACTTGCCCACTTATCTCGAGATCTGCGGCCTTGACCCCATGCTCAGTGCAAAGGCATTGGGCACCATCGGCGGCTTCAACGCGCTTGGCAGCTTGTTCTTTGGCTGGCTGGGAGATCGAAGCAATAAGTTGTTCGTCTTGGGCTTGATCTATATTCTTCGCTCCATTGGATTGGGTTTTTATTTTTACCTTGACCCGACACCGAACACGACTTTGGTTTTTGCCGCATTCATGGGATTTTTGTGGCTTGGGGTTGCGCCCTTGGTCACGGGCTGGCTCAGTATTGCCTTTGGGCTGCGCTGGCAAGCCATGCTCAGCGGCATCGCGTTCATGAGCCACCAGTTGGGCAGTTTTGTTGGCGCGCTGGGAGGTGGACTCATTTATGACGCCCTAGGCTCCTACAATGTGGCCATCCAAGTCGGCGTGTGGGTCGGACTGTTGGCGGGTGTGACACAATGCATTTTTGCTTTGACATGGAGGCAAGGCCCGCCCATGCTGGCTCCCTCTGTTGCCTGAGACTTCTTTGGTAAAACGTCGCTTTTGTCTTGCCACCCATGTGATTGCGTTTTGAGCTCAGACAGTAAGATCTGACTGTGGGTGAGTTTTGTTCAACTTGGCCGAAAATCTTGATGCTCTGCGTTAGGCCTTTTAAGAACACGTCATGACTATCAAAAATACAGTGTCACTCATTGTTGTGCTATTTGTTTTTTTAAAGCACACGTTCGCTGCAGACATCTTCATTGCAGTGGCGAGCAATTTTTCCGCCCCCATGCAAAAAATTGGTCCCTTGTATGAAAAGGAATCGGGCAACAAAGTGATCGTGTCTTTGGGGTCAACGGGTGGCTTTTATGCACAAATTAAAAATGGCGCACCCTATCAAATCTTGCTTTCAGCTGACGTTGAAACACCCAACAAACTGGCGCAAGAAGGTTTTGCAATCAAAGAGACCCAGTTCACCTATGCATCGGGTCGACTCGCGCTTTGGAGTGCCAAAGAAAATTATGTCGATGCAGCCGGAAATATCTTAAAAACACAGCCATTTGAAAAGCTCGCCATGGCCAATCCCAAATTGGCCCCTTATGGCCTAGCCGCCATTGAAACGCTTAAAAACTTGAATCTGCTGAGCCGCCTGGAGAGCAAAATCGTCCAAGGCGACAGCATTGCACAGGCCTATCAATTTGTCTCGACTCAAAACGCACCACTGGGATTTATCGCACTGTCGCAGGTGTTTCTCGATGGCAAAATTTCACATGGATCGGCTTGGATCGTGCCCCATCATTTGTACTCGCCCATTCATCAAGATGCGATCCTCTTGAAGACAGGCAAAGACAATGAAGCGGCAAAATCCCTGATGAATTTCATGAAAAGCGCAAGGACCAAGTCCATCATTGCAAGTTTTGGCTACGACCTATGATGTCAGCTGCGTTGAACGCCAAGCACACCAGTGCAAAAAAACTTGCGAATCCTTTTTTTCTCACCACCATTGATGTTATCTCAACGGCTTTACGGTAGCATCACTGATCAACCTGAGCCATTGATACCAAGACCTTATGATCACTAAAATTTTAACCACAGCATTGTTGTGCACTGCATGGGTTGTGACTTCACAGTGCGCGCATGCTGACTCTGCCTTTCCATCCAAACCAATTCGGCTAATCATCTACACACCGCCTGGTGGAGGATTGGACTACCTCGCTCGCACAGTTTCTCAAAGTCTCACGGAAAAACTCAAACAACCCGTCATCATTGAAAGCCGTTTGGGGGCGGCAGGGAATGTGGGCGCAAGCTCTGTTGCAAAATCAGCGCCAGATGGCTACACGATTGGGATGGCCACGATTGCCACGCATGGCATCAATCCCAGTCTGTATGGTGCTAAATTACCGTTTGATCCCATCAAGGATTTTGCCCCGATCACCCTGGCGGTGGAATTTAAAAATGTGCTGGTGGTCAATCCTCTGTTGCCCATCAAAACCGTACAAGAGTTGGTGGATTACGCAAAAACCAATCCAGGAAAGCTGTCCTTCGGTTCAGCGGGAACAGGGACATCACAGCATTTTGCCGGTGAAATGTTCAAAAGCGTTGCGCAAGTCGAACTCGTTCACATCCCTTACAAGGGATTGGCACAAGCTGTCCACGATTTGATCTCAGGTGAGATTCAAGTGATGTTTTCTTCTGTATCGGATGCCCTGCCCCACATTCGTTCAGGCAAGCTCAGGGCCATTGGCATCGCCTCTCTTGAACCCGCGTCTTCATTGCCCGACATCGCCCCCGTGGCCCAACAGGGTTACCCAGGCTTTGATGTGGTCAGTTGGTTTGGTTTTGTTGCACCGGCTGGCACGCCCAAGGACATCGTTGCGCGGTACAACCGAGACATCGTCGCCACCTTGATGCAAGCCGATGTGATTGCACGATTGGGCGGAGCAGGAATGGATGTTAAAACATCAAGCCCAGAACAATTCTCCGCCTTTATTTCTTCAGAAATTTCAAAGTGGGCACCGATTGTGAAATCAACCAAAACCGCTCTTCCCTGAGCTTGCCGAGTCCGCGCATTGGTTGTGGATGATGGGGGTTGTGTTGTGGATCACGCGCTGTGAGTCATCAATGAATTGCCGCTGATGGACTCCATGTTCCACAAACTCCAATACGATGCAGCTAGAACGCGCGCAGATGACGTTTTGTCTCTCTTCAAGACAATCATGTTAGAGTGTTGTACATTCGATAGTGAACCTGATTCTCAACTCTTTGGAAACAGCACCATGCACGACATTAACCGCAAAGTTTTTCTCCAACAAATGACAGCGCTTTTGGGCGCTGGCGTTTACGCACAAAACTCATTGGCTCAGTCCACTTGGCCCAACAAACCGATCCATTTCATTGTTCCATTTGCACCAGGTGGGGCCAATGACTTGATTGCCAGAGCGGGCGCCGAGGGTGCTGGCAAAGCGCTCAACCAAACCGTCATCATTGATAACAAACCAGGTGCTGGCGCCACAGTGGGAGCAGATTTTGTGGCGAAAAGTGCTGCCGATGGCTACACCTTCCTCATCAGTGCAGCGGGCATCATCTCCAACAGCATGATCAAAAAATCAATGCCCTACAAAGACTCTGATTTGGTCCCCGTTGCCATGATTGCATTGGCCCCATCGGTGATCATTGTTCCCGCCAATTCACCCTACACCACCCTCAAAGAGTTCATCGCCAAATCAAAAACAGACAAAGGCCTTAACTTCGCGACCGCAGGCACGGGCAGCACGCCACACTTTGTGGCAGAGTTGCTCAACATCAAAGCAGGCGCCAACTTGAGGGTTATCCCTTATAAGAGTGGCTCTGAATCATTGGCTGCTGTTGTGGGCGGTCAAGTGGATGCCACTTCTGAGGCCAGCATCGTGGTCATGCCCCACATCAAGAGTGGCAAGGTGAGAGCGTTGGCCACGACCTGGACACATCGCCTGAGCCAGTTGCCGGACGTGACCACGGCCTATGAATTGGGCTACACCGACATTCAAATTGCGCACTGGGCGGGTTTGCATGCCCCAAAAGGCACGCCTCAGGCCATCATTCAAAGCATGGCCAGTGCCATTGACGCGGCCATGAAAAATCCAACCATCGTGGAGCGACTCAAAAACGTGGCCATTGAACCCATTGGGGGAACGCAGGCGTCCTTTGAAGAGTTCGTAACCCAAGAGCGAGGCCGATTACAATCGGTGGTCAAATTAACAGGGATGACTGACGAATGAGCACACCTTTAGGAACCCGTTTAAAAAACCGTTTACAACAAAAAAATGGCCTCATGGTCCCAGGAGCGGCCAACGCTTTGGCCGCGCGCGTGATTCACTCGCTTGGCTTTGAGGCTGTGTATTTGAGTGGGGCAGGTCTCACCAATACCTTTTACGCCATGCCCGATTTGGGCTTTATCAGCTTGAATGACATCGCGGCTCACACCCAGGCCATCTCTCAAGCGGTGGAGTTGCCCTTGATCGTGGACGCGGACACAGGATTTGGCAATGCACTCAACGTCATTCACACCATCAAAGTTTTAGAGGCTGCTGGTGCCAATGCCATTCAACTCGAAGATCAAATCAATCCCAAGAAATGTGGTCACTTCAATGACAAGGGCGTGATCAGTTGCGCTGAGATGGTGGGCAAAATCAAGGCCGCCGTTGACGCCAGACGCCACGACGACTTCCTCATCATTGCTCGCACGGATGCCAGAGCGGTGGAGGGCTTTGAAGCCGCAATAGACCGAGCCCATGCTTACCAAGAAGCTGGGGCCGATGTGTTGTTTGTTGAAGCACCCGAGTCAACCCATGAAATTCAAGAAATTCCCAAGCGCCTCTCCACCCCACAAGTCGTCAACATTGTGATTGGCGGCAAGACCCCCACGTTGGATGCGAGCGACTTCACGCGAATGGGTTTTGGTATGGTGCTGTATGCAAATGCCTCACTGCAAGGATCGGTCAAAGGCATGCAAAACGCATTGAGTGCACTCAAAGCCAATGGGCGTTTGGACGAATCCAGTGGCTTGGTTGCCACCTTCAATGAGCGCCAACATCTGGTGAGTAAAAATGAGTTCGATGCGCTAGAGAAAAAATACGCTGACCCTCATCGCGCTTGATGCGTTCTAAAACTCTCATTGGCCGCTGACATCAAAGAGCCTGCGCATGCGCGCACTGTAGGCGCGTCGCACATGCTGCACTGCAGCAGCTTGTGCGCGTTCCGCATCCCCAGCCTCCAAGGCCAACAAAATGCTTTCGTGATCGGTGATATTTTCCCGCGCACGTGCTGGATCGGACAAGTTGGACTCACCCAGCAGTCCCAAAGCATCTTGAAGTGGCTCCATGATCCGAATTAAAAAACGGTTGTGAGCACACAAAATCAAGGCTTCGTGAAACTGTCGATTTTTGAGAGCCAGCTCGCTGGCATTTCCTGAATGGATGAGCTCGGCATACTCTGTGTGCAGAGAACGCAGCCAAGACAATTGCGCCTCATCGGCCCCTTTGGCGGCGAGTCGCGCTGCGGTGCCCTCCAAGGCCTCGCGCATTTGATAAAGCTCCAAGAGCATCGCGTGATCGAACTCGATCACGGAAAACCCTCGGTGCGCATGCTGCTCGGCCAAGCCCTGGGCTTGTAGTCTCAAGAGTGCTTCACGAATGGGTGTTCTGGACAAACCCAACATTTGAGCGAGTTCACTCTCGACCAATCGGTCCCCCGAGCGGAACCTTCGACTGCGAATGGCTTGGCGAATCGCTTCATAGGCACGTTGCGCCAAAGACTGTCCTTTGTTGGCGGGCGCATCCTGGGTCATGACACCAACGCGGTCTTGGGACGGCTCATCCACAGCGAAGACAGCCCTTGGCACGGGGTTGCCCCCAGTGCTCGCTCAACCCAGACACCAGTGGCGTGCGAGCCATCCTCAGGTGCCTCGCTTGGCCACGGCGTCTTGACCTGCGGTTGTGCCGGCAATGCGACCAAAAACCGCGCCAGACACCAATCCCGTGCCGGATGGGTAATTGAAATAAAAGATTCCCCCCACCATCTCGCCTGCGCAATAAAGCCCAGGAATGGGTTTGAGATGCACATCCACCACCTGACCTCTGTCGGGCTGTGTGCGCAAGCCTCCAAAGGTGAAGGTGATGCCGCACGTGGTTTGGTATGCATCAAAGGGTGGCGTATCCAGCGCTTGAGCCCAATTGGTTTTGGGAGGCATGACACCATCCTTGGTTGATCGGCCATCTTTGACTGTGTGATCAAAGGGAATGTCGGTGTTGATGTTGGCGTTGAATTCCTTGGCTGTTTTCAAGAACTGCTTGGGGTCCACTCCTTCGAGTTTTTCCGCCAACTCTTCGAGTGTATTGGCAGAAACTTTGGTGACGAATTTGATGCGGTACTCATTTCTCAATTTGTCTTTGACTTTGGAGTCAAACACTTGCCAAGCGAATTGGCCAGTTTGCTTGAGCACTTCACCGCCGTATTTGGCATAGGTGAACGAATGGAAATCAAAACCTTCATCCACAAAACGTTTGCCTTCAGCGTTGATGAGCAGACCAAAAATATAGCTGTGCTTTTGGAACTTATCGCCCACGCTCACATCTCCAAATTCAGGGGCGTTTCTGTCCCAACCCGTGGCATGACAACCCGACCAGTTGCCATAGGGGGCCGCGCCAATGTCCAAGGCCATCTTCAGACCATCGCCTTGATTGAACCTGGAGCCACGCACTTTGGCCAACTCCCAGCCTGGACCCAAGTAGCGTGTGCGCATCTCTGGGTTGGCCTCAAAACCACCACAGGCCAACACCACGCTTGCCGCGCGAAACTCAACAGGGGCACCATCTCTCAAAGCGTTCACACCTTTGACATGGCCGTCTTCGTAGATCAAAGAAACGGTCCGGGTACTGTAGAGCACCTCGATTTGAGCCTTTTGGCTGGCCGCATCCAAGTACTCCACCAAACCCGCTCCACCCCCATTGACCTCGATGGGCAAGCGACCAAAAAAACGCCTTCTGCCGTTGACCATGCCCGACTGGCGACCGAAATTGGGGACGAACTTGACGCCTTTTTCCCTGAGCCAAACCATGGTGGGCAAACTTCTGCGCACCAAAATATCGGACAAGTCCAAATCGGTTCTGTTTTGAGTCAAACGAAACAGATCATCAAAAAACTCTTCTTCGGTGTTGGTGCCAAAGTCCGTCTCTTCTTCCTCTTTGGCCGTGATCTCGGTGACTTGCTTCAAGTCCTCAACACTTGAATAAGCAAACCGCATCACACCACCCGCAAAGCGACTATTGCCACCAGATTCATCTTGCGCGGCCGCCTCGAGCACCAAAACACGGGCGCCTTGTTCGTGAGCAGCAAGAGCAGAACAAAGCGCGGCGTTGCCCTTGCCCACCACGATGACATCGTATTGATTCATGTTCAAAATCCTTCAAAATCAAGTTAAAAAATACACCACATTAAAACGAAACAAAACACACTTTGTGCCAGGCTCACTTCAAGTGAGCAGCAAAAATTTTCTCCAATGAACCCGCATCACTTTGAGTCAATATCGATTCAATCCATTGATAGGCCAACTCAACGCCCTTGGGAGTCAAGACTTTTTGTGCACACAAATCGAATTTGGCTTTGAGTTGCTCCTTCGTGAGCGGATTTTTTGAGGTGCGCCCATGGGGCTGCAAGACCTCTGTCGTGAACACTTGGCCACCTTTCAAGGTGACACTCACGCGGGCTGCAAAATGGTTGCTCGCCTCAAACATGGTGTCATCGTACGCTTGCGCCTGCACCTTGGGCAAGAGGGCCAGAACTTCACTACTTTGAAAATCTTTGGGCTCAAAGTGTCCGATCCCCACACGACCCTCTAACAATGCTCGCACCACCACATACTGAACGCTGAATTTCGCATCCAACTCCGACTGTGGATGGGGACGATTGGTGTGGGTGAGGCGCCGGGCGTGAATCCAAATGTGTATGCGCTCAATATCTTGGGGGGCAAAACGGTGCTCTTGAAACAACTCAATGGCACAGTCCACTGCAGGATGGGTGCTGCCGCAACATGGGTACTGCTTGATGGCAATGCCAGGCTCCACAATGTCCCAAGGCCGAGCCCAGTGTGTGCGCGCTTTTTCTGGCGCATAAAAACCGGCCCCATTGAAAACTTCAAAAAATCCCTGCCCGTGCTCAAACACACTGAGTGCATTGGCGGTGTACCCCTCTTTGGCGAGCATGGCCGCCATGAGACCTTCGCGTGCACAGCGGCCCACATGCATGGGCTTGGTCATGGTGCCGAAATTGGCTTTGATGCCCGCTGCACTGGATGCAGCCAAGGCCAAGGCAACCGCGGTTTGCTCCACATCGAGGCCCAAGAGTTTAGAGCAAGCCGCCGCCGCGCCAAACACACCCAAGGTCGCCGTTGGATGCCAGCCCTTGGTGTAATGATGAAAATTGACCGTCATGGCCAATTTGGTCTCCACCTCAAAGCCTGCGATGTAGGCCACCATCAAGTCTTTGGCATTGACTGGATGCACCTTTGCCAATGCAAAAAGTGCAGGCAAGATGGGCGCTGAAGGGTGCCCACCCATGGTGTTGTTGCAATCATCAAAGTCCAGTGCATGGGCTGCGGTTCCATTGATATACGCCGCGTCCAATGCGCTCCCCACCCAGTGATGGCCCCAAACACTGGCAACGGCATTGGCGCTTGCACTGGGTTGGAGCTCGCCTTGAGCCGCTGCGGTGAGCCCAAGTGCCCTGGAGATCAACACTGCACACGGCTCGTGGGAACCGGCGAGTGTGACGCCCACTGTGTCCAAGATCCCCATGCGGGCCCAAGTCAGGGCCTCTTGGCTCAGATCTTCAAAGCGCAAACGAGCCACATGATCTGCAAAAAAATACGCCAATGAGCGCTCGATGTTGGACGGGTCTGATTTGCCAGCATTGAGCTCAGATGCGTGTGTGGTCTGGTTCATGGTGTGTTACTTTCAAATTCAATTGACAAAATGCAAGGCGATCCCCACGTCCTCGAAGGAGGCCGACGTTATTTTTAAACCTCATTCGCTTTTGATGCCCAACTCCTTGATCAGGCGTCTCCATTTGGCCACCTCTTTTTTGATGTGTTCACCAAATTCTGCAGCACTCCCACCCACTGGCTCTGATCCATCGATGGCCAAGCGCTCCGCCATTTCCGGCGTCTTCAAGATTTTGACCATGGCTTTGTTGAGTTTGTCCACCACGCTGGGTGGCGTTGCCGCTGGCGCCATTGCCCCATACCAACCGGCGACCTCATACCCTTTGACACCCGACTCATTCATGGTGGGAACATGCGGCAGCGCTTTGGAGCGAGTGAGGGTCGTCACAGCGAGTGGGCGCAGTCTGCCCGATGCAATATGGGCGTGGGACTGAATGATGGTTGAAAACAGCATGTGCACTTGGCCCCCAATCACATCGGCCATGGCGGGTGCACCCCCTTTGTAAGGCACATGGGTGAGGTCAATGCCAGCCATCGATCCCAACAAAGCCCCAGCCAAGTGACTGAATCCACCCAAACCGGAGGATCCATAGTTGAGCTTACCCGGGGAGGCCTGGGCCGCGGCGATGAGCTCGGCCACTGTCTTGAACGGCAGCTGCGGATTGACCACCAAGACATAAGGCTGGAAGGTGGCTTGGGTGATGGGGGCCATGTCCTTGATCAAGTCATAGGGCTGATGGCCTTGAAGTGTGACATTGACCGAGTGACTCGAGGAGATCATGGTGAGGGTGTAGCCGTCCGGGCTCGACTTGGCCACCATGTCCACGGCAATGGTGCCGTTGGCGCCAGGCTTGTTCTCCACGATCACCGGCTGGCCCCAGGCTTCGGTGAGTTTTTGTGCCAAAGCACGCGCAGTGATATCGACCCCGCCGGCAGGCGCAAACGGGCAGAGCAAACGAACGGGCTTGCTTGGGTAACTCAAGGCAGGATCGGTTTGCGCCCACAAGGACGGTGTGTCCAAGGCCCCCCAAATGCCCAAGGCGGCCAATCGAGCACTGTGCTGCAACCAGTCTCGCCGAGCTAGGCCGCAAGCCAAGTCGTGGGAAGAATTGCTGAGCGCCAAGGGTTTCATTTCATCGGACTGTGTCATGGTGGGTGATGCTTTTGGAAACGTTGCTTGTCAAAAGAGTGAAGTCAATGGGGTCTGTAAGGTCTGTGAGGTCAGTGAAGCAAGGATTGACACGGGGAGCGCAAAGGAGCCCCTGCCGGGAGTTAGGCCAAGTCTCCCAAATTCAAAAAATTCGGGGTCTTTTCCAA
>Ga0209829_10003515_pt1 | contig 11396 bp, 12 predicted proteins | sample C_140205_EF_Meta_FD_187311 | JGI IMG/M metagenome (GOLD analysis project Ga0209829, IMG submission 187311) | Freshwater microbial communities from Lake Croche, Canada to study carbon cycling - C_140205_EF_MetaG (SPAdes) (version 2) | ecosystem: Environmental > Aquatic > Freshwater > Lake... | reverse complement strand
CTCTCTCGTCCTAGTGCCCCCAACGGGGTTCGAACCCGTGTTACCGCCGTGAAAGGGCGATGTCCTAGGCCTCTAGACGATGGGGACGTTGAAAGGCAGAGGGCAAGGGTATCGGACTTGTTCGGTGCGGCAAAACTCGTTTAATTCCGCTCAAATCACGCGAAATATTTAAGCGATTGACCACCTTGCAACGATCGAGATGCTGACATCTTGTTGACCCAGGTCAATTTGTGTTGCACCAGCATCGCTCTTTGCCATCGCCATCATTACTGGAAATGGTGAAGGAGAAGAGGTCTCTTCTAAGTAAGTAACTTTGCCAAGTTTCACACCAAGCAAACGTGCATACGAAGTCGCCTTTGCTTTCGCACGCGCAACTGCATCAACGCGCGCTTTCTCGGTCGCACTGGTGTTGTCGTAAACATAAGGTGTGACACCATCAATAGTTAGCGAATCACCAACTGCGGCAACCACCGCATCAACAACAGTTCCGGCATTACCAGCATTGCGAATTACAACTTCAAATGATTGCGTTGCCCGATAGCCAACCAGCGTGGATCCTTTATCCGCGGTGTAGTTGTATTCTGGAAATACAGTAAGTGCGGTTGATTTAATATAAGTAGGAATAATTCCATTTGCCCCAAGTGCGGTGCGAAGTTTCGCAGCACCAGCCGAAGCACTTGTCAATGCATCTTTATTAGCACCAGCCACGACCGCAACCGTTGCATTTAGTCGGACGCTATCTGGCTTTACTTTCACCGTGCCGGTCGCACTGACACCGATGTAACGATCAGCTGCATTTGCCGATGATGCAAGCAGGCCGGTGCCCATCACGGTTAGAAGGGATAGTAGGGAAATTGCCATTACGGTTCTGGTTCGAGTTATTCTCATACGCTCACTCTCTCACAAAATCCCTGCAAGTTGCCTAATAATTTAATGAGAGAATTGTGGGATGTTCCTCTCCGAGTGCACAGCAGAGATGATTTCCAATGCTGCCCAAACGCTTAAAGATGGCGCACTTGTAGCCTTTCCTACCGAAACTGTTTACGGACTTGGCGCCGATGCAACAAATGCAAAAGCAGTAGCCCGCATATATGAAGTTAAGGGTCGGCCGGCTGACCACCCACTGATTGTGCACATCGCATCGATGGATGCAATCGGGGAATGGGCAATCGATATTCCAGAATATGCAATTAAATTAGCGCGCGATTATTGGCCTGGCCCAATGACTTTGATTTTAAAGCGCAGCAAACTTGCCCAAGATTTCATTACCGGAAATCAAGACACTGTTGGCCTTCGAGTTCCGGCCCAGCCAATCGCACTTGCCCTACTTAAAGAATTTGCAAAACTGGGTGGCAAAGGAATAGCCGCCCCCAGCGCCAATCGCTTTGGCGCAGTTTCACCAACCACTGCAGCTGCCGTAATGGATGAATTGATTCCTTACTTAAACATTGATGTAGACCGTATTCTCGATGGCGGCCCATGCTTGGTTGGGGTGGAATCAACGATTATTGATTGCACAAAGCCGGCTCCGCAAATCCTGCGCCCTGGTGCGATAACAAAAGAGATGATTGAAGAGACAACAGGGCTCGAAGTAATAAGTGAAAGCAAACCCGAGATCCGAGTATCAGGTGCTCTCGATTCACACTATTCACCAAAAGCCAGTGTTGTAATAAATGCGATGGCTGAAAGTGGCGAAGGATTTATTGCGCTCGCAACAATCACAACACCAAACGGTGCAATCCGACTTGCCTCACCAAATACTGTCGAGCAATATGCGCGCGATCTTTATGCCGCACTTCGTGAAGGTGATGCTCGTGAATTAACAAAGATTGCCGTCATCCTTCCTGAGGGCGGTGGGTTGGCCGAAGCAATCCGTGATCGAATTACCAAGGCTGCGCACGGGGATTAGCGTTTAGACACCTGCGCGCAAAGCGTTAGACTTCGCAGGAAATACAGGGGCCTCTAGCTCAGTCGGTAGAGCAACGGACTTTTAATCCGTGGGTCGTCGGTTCGATCCCGACGGGGCCCACTTCTTTCAAACCAAGAAGATGAGGGGTTTACCCTACATTTTCAAGCCCTGCGGGCCTAACTATTTATTGAACAGCAATTGTGCGTGTGAAAAACTTACCCAATGAGTTTGTTGAATTTTGGCGATGGCGATCATGGTCCTGCTGCGCCGCGTTCTAAGAAGCCTCTAAAACTAATCCTTGGAATTGGTGCGCTTGCCGGTGTAATTGCACTTGGCTCAACGCTTGCAGCAAATATAAATCTAAATACTGGCGGCGCCGTTGAATTCGGCCAAGGAGTTGCACAGGCAACAGCATGTGACTCAAATGTAACAACCAGCCCAGTCTCTTCCTTCGCGCAACCACACGTTTTTGGCACCGTAAATATTGGACGTTCAGATCACCTTGCTTCAGAAGGCGAATCTCAAATCTTTATAAACTACGGAGCGGGCGGCCCATTTAATACTGGACTAGTTTTAAGCGGAACCGGAATAGCACCGGGTACAACTATCACTAACGCCCCCAATGGAGGAACCTGGCAGTAACTTCCAATTTCAAAACCATTAATTGGTTCAGTAACGAGTGCAACCCTAAGTTCACCTGGAAGATTTAAGCTCGACGGAATTAATTTTTCGGATATTGATACGTCTTCGTCACATTGTCAGGGAAAACTTTTTACAGTTAGTGCCTACCTTAATTCTGAAGCAACGCCGTTTAATACCTATCAAATAGTTCAGACTGGAGATTCTTTTGTCCTACTATCTTCATCACCTGGAATTCTCTCGCAAGCGGACAGTTCGTCATTCACGATAAATTTTTGTAATAGCAATGACCCTTATTACGTACTTATGCCCGGCCCAGGTCAATTTGGGTTTTGCTCGCCTTCAGCTAGTGAGCTAACCCGCGTAACGATTCAAACTTCAGATGCGACTTGTGAACAAGGCGGAACTTGTACAGTAGGAAATATTGGCCCGGGCGGTGGAATCGTTTTTTACTACAATCCTTCTGGCTTTAATGAGGTTGGGGCGCCATGTTCCCCAGTTTGTCACTATTTGGAAGCGGCGCCAACATCTGGTGACTCAAGGTGGACAGATATCACCGCTCCTTGGTCCGGAAATACATCCAGTGCACTGGTAACTGGAATCGGAAGTGAGATTGGTGCTGGATTTGCAAATTCAAATGCAATTGTTAGTCAAGAAAATGCAGGAAGTGAAAATGCAGCTGCACTCGCCCGGAATTATTCTGGACCAAATAGTAAACACGATTGGTTCTTATCCTCGAGTGATGAACTGGGAATACTGCTTTCAAAAGAAAATATTGTAGACATCGCACATACCTTTGTTGAATATTGGACTTCAACTCAGTGGGCACGATCTCCAGAACTCTATGCGATGGCACAAAATGCTTTAAGCGGTGTTTATTACGGTGACTATAAAGATTCGGTTAGGTATGTTCGCCCAATTTGCGCCTTCTGACGAGAGGCGTATTCTTGGCCTGTGAACTCCTTTAATTTTGAGCCCGCCGGGAGTAGTGCTGCCCCAAGAAAAAGGTTTTCTAGATTATTGGTAATTGGCGCAATCGCCGGAGTGATAGCAATCGGTTCAACCCTTGCTGCAAATATAAATTTGAACACTGGCCACCCAATTGAGTTTGGCCAAGGAACAGCTGCAACCGTTAGCTGCCAGAGCAATCCGATAATGGTGAAACCAAAAGAGATGCTTCTAAATAGCACAAATACTTTTGTACTTTCGGGCCTTAGCATTCAAAATATTGACCAAGTCAGCTGCTTTGGATATTACTTAAAAATTTCTATCTGGCCAACCGCAGGGTCTCTGCCGCTGATGACCTTCGACATCACAAACGATTCGAAAGGTGGTTGTTGGAGAGTATCCGCAGTTAAAGCAAGTGACATTCTTGATTATCATGGCGCTTGCAGCTATACCGGAATCGAGTTATTCACCTTAAGTAATAGTAATTTTGATGACTCTGGTTTAAATAACATTCCAGCCAACAGCATTGGAAGAATAACAATTGAGTCTTCAGCAACCGAACCAACTTTGGGCTATGAAGCCGTCTACCCTCCGGGCAGATATCTAATTGGAAGTAATGGTCCAGGCGGCGGAAAAGTTTTTTATTTTAGTGCGGCAGAATTTACCGAATCTGGTTCTGCTTGCAACACACATTGTCACTCCTTAGAGGTTGCACCGTCGGGCTGGAATAACAGTGGATCGCCCGCTGATGATCCGAATCCGAATTGGTTGACTGGTGAAACTGTTGCAACAACTCAAGATTTAACACCCGCAAATCAAAGTGGTTTTGCAAATGAAACAGCCAACTGGGCGATTGGTATGGGCTTCAATAACACACAACTAATGATTGAACCGTCGGAATCTAAAGCCGCTGTTCTTGCCTACGCAGGTGGTCTAACTGCCGGGCAATGGTTTATTCCATCAATGAACGAATTGAATGAACTTTGTAAGTATGCCAGCGGACAAACTGCCGGAGTGCCCTCCGTGCCTTGCGCCGCAGGTGGAACGTTTGGCACGAGCGGAGCACGAACTCCGCACGATGGATTTGTCTTTGACACCTATTGGTCTTCTTCTGAGAGCGGTATAAAGAATGCACAAACTTTATCTTTTGGAGAAGCTATTCGAGATTCCCTACCTAAAGACCAATATCTCTTTGTTCGCCCAATCCACGCTTTCTGATTTGAATTCTGAGGGGTTTACCCCACTAGCTTGGTTCTCAATAGCCTAATTTGGGCTTGGATTGCTCTTTGGAGTATGAACAACTAAGCCCATGAGTTTGTTGAACTTTGGTGATGATACCTCTGGCGCGCCGCGTTCTAAGAAGCCTCTAAAACTAATTCTTGGAATTGGCGTACTTGCCGGTGTAATTGCTCTTGGTTCGACGCTTGCAGCAAATATAAATTTAAATACTGGCGGCGCCGTTGAATTCGGTCAAGGAGTCGCACAAACAGTTGTTTGTGGTGGTTCGGATGCTTCAATAACAATTACACCGAAAGCAAAGTTCCGTAATGAAGAAGGTGGTGGAACTTATCGCTTCTCCAGTTTCCTAGTGAGCAACATCCCTTCACAATGTAACGGGATTGACTTCACATTTAAGTTTTATGGTACGACAGGCGGTCCGCTCGATCCGCTTCAGTTTGACTGGACCGGCGCCGACTATCAAAGTAATTTCAATAAAACCGATATCAAAGTTCACTTTGCTGGCCTTGCGACAGAAGGAGCTGGCACTTATAACTTGTGGACCGATACTGACATTGGATTTCCATATAATATAAGTGGCGATTCTGTGATTGATGGATCTCCTGCAGACAGTCGGACAAGCTCAAGTTTTGAAGTTTTCTTTTGGTATGACCATAGTGCTGCTCCGGGACTTCTTGCAGATGACGTAAAAAAATTACTGTTGAATCAGGCGGCGGTTCTTTCTATTATCCGAGCGGACCTCAGGAAAATGTTGCAAAGAGCACCGTTACCAACGGTGGATGGACGCAATGTTGGAGTGGACTTTATGGTCAAGGCAACACAGCCAATGAATCTTTGAGTTTCATTCAATCTAGTTGCACTGGCCACTATTTGATGTACACCGGATGGAGAAATAGTTCACCAGACAACTTAATTATCCTTGCAGCTGCTCCAAGGACTGACGTTTTCAGAGAAACCGAGGTAGATACACCTGGACTTTCTCACGGCACATATTGGTATTACTCGCCTGACACCTCAATTGGATTCTCTGCATACCCCAATATCTATCAAACACCCTGTGACGATCCGCAAACACAAGATGACACACAGCGCCTTTGTTGGCACGCAAATTGGACTCCCGGTTACCTTAGTTGGGGATGGCGGTTGGGTTCAATCGATCACTTAAATACTGATTTATGGAACGGTAACAACGGCTCCCTTTACACCCGAGCTATTTACCAACACAACTAGTAAATGGCTTGTGCACAACTAGCATTGAATCGCGTTGGTGGGATCAACTACCCTTAGTCTGTAAGTGCTCACCCAGGGAGGGGTTGTACCGTGCCTCTTCTCAACTATGGCCCTACGCCTACATCTAAATCCCGCAAATCTTTAAAGTTTATACTTGGCGTTTGCGCAACTATCACCACAGTTATTTTAGGAACAACCTTCGCTGCGAATATAAATTTGAATACTGGTCATCCAATCGAGTTTGGCCAAGGTATCGCTCAAACGACAGCGTGTACCGGAAATGATTACTTAATGGTGACAGCGAATGCTGGTTATGTAAATGGTGTTGGTAGTAAGGATTTCAAATTAACTTCATTCTCACTTACGCACATACCAAATAGTTGTTGGGAAAAGTCCCTTCTATTCCAGGTCTATGGAACTTTTGGATCGGTTAGCACTATAAATTCCAGTGACACTTCGGTCTCCGCAACATATGAAGGCACGAACAGCTATTCCGGTAGCGGCACAATTTCAAATGCAACTGGCGAAAACATTCCTGGTTCCTACGGAACGCTAACTTTGGCGATTGCAGATCCGGTTGCGCTTACCACCGATATTTCTAGATTAGTTGTTCAGAGTTCAAATAATGGTTCAAACTTAATTTTGGGCAACTTAGATTTCTGGGTCGATGCTAGTAATCCAGCAAGCTTTACGAATTCGGCACCGAATACTTGGGTGGATTTAGTACATGGACATAATTTTGTTTTGCAGAATACTTCTTACAGCAGTGCGGGTGGCGGGAGTATCCAGTTTGATGGAACGGGTACTTCTTGGGCATGGACCCCAGATTCATTCACGCCAGCTTGGCCAACTAGAACATTAAGTTTCTGGGTTGATTTTACCGATACTTCTGTCTGCGGTTACGTTGATTCCTCCGCGGGAGGTTTTGGTATAACCGAAGACTTCTCTGGTGATAATTTTGAAACAATAGACTGGAATGAATCCTGTCAGGGTTGGGAGTTTGGAAGTTCAAGTTACCAAAAAACACAAAACTACCCCAACTCTTATTTTTACTCACCAGGTCATGCCCCGGCTCTTTTAGACAATGTCGGCGTTGGCTCTACCTATTTTCCGCAGCCGAATACTTGGGAAATGATTACAGCTGTCTACGCACCAGATAGTTACAAAATGTATCGAAATGGTTTTCTCTTTTATTACCTACCAAATAACTATTTGCAAAACTTTGATTTTCCAACGCAGGTAATTATTGGACCGCGGGATAGGGTAAATGGCTATCCGAGCGAAAACGCAAACGGCTCTGGAGGTATTAACGCCAAAGTAGGAGCCGCATATATATGGAATAAGAACTTAAGCGATAGTGAAGTAGTTAAAGTTTTTAATGCTACCAAGAGTCGTTACGGTTTGTAGTTGATGCGATATGCCCTTAATTAACTACGAGCCGACACCTCGACCTAAATCCCATAAATCTTTAACGTTCATTCTGGGCATCGGCGCCCTTGCCGGCATGATCGCGCTTGGCTCCACTCTTGCCGCAAACATAAATTTAAATACTGGCGGCGCCGTTGAATTCGGTCAAGGTATTGCAGCAACAACGGCTTGTGACTCAAACATAGTCATAACTCCCTTTCCATCGTTCACAAATGCCGAAGGTGGCGGTTCGTTTAAAGTTGAAACAATTAGGGTTAGCGACATCGACATGGCAGCCTGTTCGGGGAAAGATTTCATAATTAAGGCATATAGAACAACTCCATCAGCTCTGAATTTTATTGGAAATATTTCAACTATCACCGTAATTGATGACGGTAGCACTTTTAAAATTCCGACACTTGAAGGAGTGTTACTAAATTCTTCAGATAGTTCAAGTTTTAGCTTGGTAATCGATTCAGCCGACCCAACAACACTTTCTGCAAGTGATGTATATAGATTCACAATCGAAAGCCAGGTTCACGTTGAGCCATATCCAATCGGTTCAACCGGTCCGGGTGGCGGAACCGTTTTTTATCACAGCCCAGATGGATTTAATTGCGGACCCGACGATTTGAGCCGATGTCACTATCTAGAAGTCGCTAGTAATACTTGGTTTGGTGGCACAAGCGACCCGGGACTTCCATGGTTCCCGGGCGGAAGTAGCATGGATATTTTGACATTAGAAAATATCGATTGGGGTGGAAGTTATGCAGGTAACGCCATAGCCTTATTGAATAATGTTGCGCATCCAAGTACAGCACTTGGCGCTGGCTATTTAAATACAGTAAAAATAATTTCACCCTATGGGTCTTGCTTGCTAGCAGATTGCGATTATGCAGCGGGTGCTGCAAATGCATTTCATGGTAATGGTTTAACGGATTGGTATCTACCAAATGCAACCGAACTGGGAGCTCTATGCCAATGGAGTCGCGGGCAGACACCAGTATTAACTTCTCAATGCGGCAATGGTGCTCCCATGATTCAAGGTGGTCTGCTCGCAGATAATTATTGGACGTCGAACGAAAAGGAATGGTCAACGGCTCATTATGAATATTTCCAACCAAGTTCTGGCGCGGATGGCGTGCTTGGTTACACAGATAAAGCAAATCCCTTGCACGTACGCCCAATTCGAGCCTTTTGACAGCAGGCGTATTCTTAGCTCGTGAACTCCTTTAATTTTGAGCGCGCCGGGAGTAGTGCTGCCCCGAGAAAAAGGCTTTCTAGATTATTGGTAATTAGTATCACCGCTGGATTACTTGCAGTCGGGTCCACTCTTGCTGCAAATCTAAATTTGAATACCGGACACCCAGTTGAATTTGGGCAAGGTGTATCACAAGCAACGGCATGCACTGGAACTGATTACCTAACGGTTACAGCAAATACTGGATACATAAATAGTGTTGGGAGTACAGATTTCAAGCTAACTTCATTTACCCTGGACCATATTCCAAGCACTTGCTGGGGTAAGACTTTTATTTTTCAGGCACACGATGTGAGCGGCCCGGCAATTTCTATAAATTCTGCGGATACTTCCGTTTCTGCCACTTACGAGGGTTCGGATAGCTCTTCACAGGATGGTTCGGTCACAGGGGCTATGGGTGATAACACTGCGGGCTCCTATGGAACCTTCACACTTTCGGTGACCAGCCCGGTCGCACTTGCAACAAATGTTGCTCATGTATTTGTACAAAGCATTGATAAAAATAATTGGAAATTGCTGTACAAAGTTATTGATCCTCACTTAAATGGGTACAGTGTTCAGTACACACTGGGATATGGAATAGGTGCCAATGATGCAGCGGCGCACTTTTCAGGCAAGGCTAGTCAAATTCGATATCGGATGGAATTGAATATTCCGGGTGAGCCTGTTAGGTATGCGGACGTTAAGTTCAACGCGCCAATTGTTTCTAATTTTTCTGCAGCAATGCAGAGTTTTAATGGCGATTGGACACCGACTGCCCATAATTTACAAGTCCCAGCACCAAATTGGAATCAAAGTGGCGCATCAAGTTACGTGCTGCAGGCAAACGTTACCAATCTTTCAGTTCAATCAAATATGCCAGGTATTGTTAATGGATCAGGCTTTCTTGGAAGATTAGAAATATGGCCGGGTAATTATTCCCAGAACGTCAGTGGCTTGTTAGATTCTGGCGGCAGAGGCGGGGATTCTGGAAGTTACGATTGGGATGACGCGGGAATGAATAATGGCCCGGGGTATGGCTCATTTCAAGTAGCAAATGTTTCAAATGAAAATGGCGTAAGTCCACATATTATTTTCGCTTGGAACCGCTGGTATGACTCGACTTCCGACATCGGATTCGGCACAGATCCTCATGGAAATCCTGACTGGACATTCGATGAGAGCAATGGCCAACTGTTACGTGGAACTCCTGGAGCCAGCTGGAATCTTCAGATTTTCGTTAAATAAATAGATATTCATTATGCGGTGCTTTTATTTTTTAATTCGCTGGGCCATTATTATCGGATGATAAATCAGCGCAATGCAGTAATTCTGGCGATAACACTCACTGCCTTAACGTCAAATGGTGTGAGTCCGGCAAATGCTACAACCCCAAGTGCTGGAAAGAGTTGTGCGAAGGCTGGCACCAGTGCGATTGCAAACTCAATGAAATTCACCTGTGTTAACTCAGGCAAGAAGTTAATTTGGAACACTGGTACTAAAGTTTCGCCGGCACAATCAAATTCACCTTCAAGAACTACACCAGCAACAAGTACCGCTTCGGCTCCAACTCAGAGCACAGCACCAATGAAAACCGAGTTAAAGGCGCCGATCCCAATTGCTTTGCCAGTTACCCAAACTGGGGCCGTCACATTTGCAAATGGCGCAACAGAATTCGCAAAGATTCCAGAAACCGCCTGGAACAACGTTCAAAGTGCAGTGGCCGCAAATGAAAGTGTGAAAGTTCCGATAACGCTACACATCGGACCAAATACAAATACAACTGAAGATTTAATGACTCCCGCAATAAACCGTGAATTTAAGATGTTCAACGGTTTCATGTTGCCACCTTCATATACCGCCGTTACATATTCGGCTGCGGATGAACCGTGGGCAGAAAAGAAGTGGATTGAGATCGGCACAAAGGCTAAATTCCAAAACGATCCAGCGCACTACATAAACCATATGCACGATACTTGTAATATTGAAAATAACGTTGCCAAAGAGTGTTATGGTGGCTACACAACAACAATTCCAGGTTCTGATGCTGCGTATGTTTTTTATGGTGTACAGAATGGAAATTATTGGTCAGCGAGCTCTAATAATTTAGGACCGATGACTCAAGTCGCCCACGAATTAACTCACACAATTCAATTTGCACAATTTATTAAGGTACCGGTTCATGCCGGAGACAACACAAAATCAGATACTGCACACCGTGGATACCCTTGTTGGTTCGCTGAAGGTCAAGCAAATGCGATTGGTATTCCACTTTTTATTACGAGTCTGCCTGCTTTCTTAAATGCTCGTGATGACAGCATTACAAGAGGTGTTGGAAATCGATCGACTAGTCTTACGGATTATTCAGCAGCTTCATTTACAAAGTTCTTAACCGGGCAGAAACTTTCAAACGGTCCAGAGAATGCTGGCTGTTACAACCCTAGTAATGGTGACTACCAACTTGGGTACTCGGTTGGGTATGCCGCCGCCGAAGCACTCGTCGCAATCGGCGGACCACAATCAACAATGGCGCTAGTTGCACGTACTGCCGATGGCGATACCTGGGAGCAAGCATTCGAGAAGGTTTATGGTATTTCTTGGTCAGAGGGCGCAACTGCCCTGGGCAAGATTTTGGCTGCCGAATACGCCATCAAGCCGCTTCGGAACTAACCACTACAATGGTTAATTTCATGCCCCTACCGCTCGTCTCTAATACAGAGACGGGCGGTTTTTTACGCTCAAAAATCACCCCGCTTATAACGAAAGCGTGACCAACCCGACCTA
>Ga0209829_10003513_pt1 | contig 11399 bp, 7 predicted proteins | sample C_140205_EF_Meta_FD_187311 | JGI IMG/M metagenome (GOLD analysis project Ga0209829, IMG submission 187311) | Freshwater microbial communities from Lake Croche, Canada to study carbon cycling - C_140205_EF_MetaG (SPAdes) (version 2) | ecosystem: Environmental > Aquatic > Freshwater > Lake... | reverse complement strand
GACAAGATTCCATCTTGTCGAAGGCATGTGCAAGTTGAAAACTTGCACCCACGGGTCAAAAAACTTGCACCCACGGGTTGAAAGTGCGCGGCCGTGCGTGGCCGGCTTCGTGCGTTCCATCTACCAGTAGATGTATTGCAGGAATCGCTCCCGGTCGGGCCGCGGCAGGTCTGCGACACGCCTGATCACCCACTGGTTTTCCTCGGTGTCGACCAACATCTTGCCATCCACTCCGTAGTCGACGGCCTGGCTCTGAGTCCAACGGATCGTGAAAGCCTGCCGCCCGACGTCGGTCTCCACGTCGAGATCCAGGTAGCCATGCGCGAGCTTGGCGTCGTGCACACGTTCGATCGAACGCACCAGCGAACGTCGGGCCAACGCTGTCCGCACGATGTGTTTATCGGAATCGCTCCAGTCGGCGAGCTCGCGGATCATGCCCAGCTCGACCTCATCGCCCGAGTCGGTCCAGCCCCGCACCGAGAGATACGCCTCAGGATGCATCGCCGGAAACGTACGCATCACGAAAATGCCCGCCGCGACACGCGCCGCGGTTCTGCCATCGACCCGCCCCTGCGAGTCGGTCGGCCCCTCACCGTCGAGTCGCCCGAGCTCGATCCGGTCGTGCTCGCCGATGGCGAAGCGGTGGGTGTGCGGGTCAAGCCACTGGATGTTCGCAGCCGTGGAAGGCGTCGTATTCGCAGCAGCCTCTCCCGCTGGTTCCGCCGTTGCCTGTGTCGGCTCGGCATCGGGCGGCGGATTGTCCTCCAGCAGGAGGGTGTCGACGGTCGGCTGCTTCGAGACCTGCGTTTGAATCCGCACCAGCCGGGCGTAGATCCCGTCGGCGGCGAGCAATTCGGCATGCGTGCCCTGTTCCACGAGCTGTCCCCGGTCGAAGGCGAGGATCCGGTCGGCGTTGCGCAGGGTCGAGAGCCGATGGGCGATCGCAATCGTCGTCCGCCCGCGGACAAGCACGGCGAGCGCCTCCTGGATGCTTTTCTCCGCCTCCGCGTCGATGTTGCTCGTCGCTTCGTCGAGCACGAGCACTCGCGGATCGTAGAGGAGCGTGCGCGCGATCGAGAGCCTTTGTTTTTCCCCTCCGGAGAGGCCGGCACCGTGTTCTCCCAGCAGCGTTTCGTAGGCCAGCGGCTGGCGGCAGAGAAAGTCATGCGCGCCGGCGGCCTGGGCCGCCGCCAGCCCTTCCTCGATCGTGGCCTGCGGCCGGCCAAAGGAGAGATTTTTCCAGATTGTGCCACGAAAAAGAAACGATTCCTGGAAGACGATGCCCAGCTTCTCTCGCAAATCGTGCATCGCCAGGTCGCGGATATCGATTCCATCGACCGTGATGCTCCCCTCCTGCACGTCGTGGAATCGCGAGAGCAGGTTCACGAGCGTCGTCTTGCCCGAGCCGCTCCGGCCGACGATCCCCACCATCTCTCCGGGCCGTACCTCGAAGGAGACATCGCGCAGCACAGGCTGGTTGCGGTCGTAGCCGAAGGTCACGTTGTCGAAGCGGATCCTGCCGCGAACGTGTTCCCACGGCACCGGCTGCTTCGGCTCCATGATCACCGCCGGCGTGTCGAGAAGCTCCAGCACCCGCTGGCTCCCCGAGAGGAAGCTGGTCAGCCAGGTGGTGAAGTTCGACAGCGCGCCCAGGGGCGCGTAAAACATCGCGAGGTAGGCGAGAAACGCGATCAGCTGTCCAAGCGTCATCTGGCCGCCGATCACGTCGCGTCCGCCGACATACCAGACGATCAGTCCGCCCAGGCCGAAGACGATCTGCATCGATGCGGCGTAGGTGGTGTTTGTGTGTTCGACCCATTGCCGCCAGTGGCGAAGGTGATCGCTGGCGGAGTGGAAGCGGGCGCGTTCTCGCGGCTCCTGGGCAAACGCCTTCACGACCCGGATGCCGGAGAGCATGCCGGAGAGCGCCGCCATCTGCTTGCTGGAGGCATCCCAGAGCCGATAGTGCCGCGGGTAGACGTGCCGCCAGAAGATCCACGATCCCAGGATCACCAGCGGCACGGGAATGAGCGTGAAGAGGGCCAGCTTGGGATTGATCCAGACGAGCATCGCCCCCACGCCGAACAGCTGCACGATCTGGAGGAGAAAGCCTCCCGTGATCTGGTGCATGAGTCCATGCAATGCCTCGCTGTCGTGCGCGACGCGGCTGATCATTGAGCCGACCTGATGACGGTCGTAGTACGCGATCGAGAGGCTCTGCAGCTTGGTCACCATCTCATCGCGGAGCGTGGCCGTGATACCGGTGCCGATGGCCGAGGCGAGGCGGCCCTTGGCCACGCCCACAATCGAGAGCAGCACGCGGGAGAAGGCGAGCGCGAGCACCACGACCAGCAGCGCCGTCTGGAAGTCGGGCGGGATCTCGGCACCCGGCTGGAGGTCGGCCGCTGCCGCAGTGGCCCGTCCTGAAAGAATGTCGTCCACCATGTATTGCTGCAGCTTGGGTGGCGCGAGTTCCGCCACGACGCCCAGAAACGTCAGCAGGCACAGCAGCACCGCTCCCCGGGTGTAGGGCTGCAACAGTGAGGCCACCCGCCGCAGAATCTGTCCCTTCTGCATGCAGCGTGGGCAGGAATCTTCACGGTTTGAGAGGCGGAGGCGGCACGAACGACACCGCGGCGGATCGAGCGGGCCTTCCCGCGGATCACCCTCGCTCCAGCCCGGCAAAACCTCGGGGCTGTCTCCGGCAGGAGCGGCATTTCGGGCCTGCTCAAGTGCCCGCGATACCTTGTGAAACCGAGTCGCCATGGCATTGGAGTATCGGAGCAGATCGACCCAGTCGCCCCCCTCGCGGACCTGCAGGGTTCCGCCTCCCGCGCCGGCGGCCGTCCGCACCTGATCGACGCCGCTCCACGAGACGCTCCTCAGGATCCCGCTGGCTGTGTCAACGGCGGGTTTGCCGACCACCGAGAGGTGGTCGGACGTGACCACGAGCCACTCGCTGCCGGGGCGTCCGTCGAGCGACACGTCGGTGTCGATCGACAGCAGAATATGACTGTGATGGAGGCCCGCCCGATCAAGCGACTGCAGCACGGAGAGCGGCAGCGGCGGGAGGGAGCCGGCTGGCGGCACGGTTGTCGTCGTGGCCCCGGCGGGCGTATGCTTTGGCGGTTCTGCGGCGAGCGTGGGAATTGCGGTGTCCTTCACAATCCTGGAATCACGGAGCTTGTTCATGGCATACGCACGGTGCTGGGGCTTGGTTCACGGCCGAACTCGTCGCGTCAGGGCGTGCCTGATTCTGTTCGTGCTGGTCTGCATGACGCCGGCTGCCGCCGAGGAGCTTGGGTTCACGAGCTTGTTTGATGGCAAGAGTTTGGCAGGCTGGCAGGCGAATGAAAACCCTTCCAGCTGGCAAGTCGTCGACGGGCTGATCGTCTGCCATGGACCGCGCAGCCACCTCTTTTATAGGGGCCCCGACGCCGATCGGCCGGCAGCCTTCACGAATTTTCATTTCAAGGCCGACGTGATGACGAAGCCCAGCGCGAATTCTGGAATATTTTTCCACACCAAGTTCCAGCCGGAAGGTTGGCCCGCGCAGGGCTACGAACTCCAGGTCAACAATTCCCAGAAGGATCCGGTGCGGACCGGCAGCATCTACAACGTGGTGAAGAACTTCGTTGCGCCGGCTGCCGACAACGAGTGGTTCACCGAGGAGGTCATCGTGAACGGCAAGGCCGTCACCGTGCTGGTGAACGGAAAAGTGCTGTTCGAGTTCGTCGAGCCCGAAGGGATCACGGGAACCCGCAAGCTTTCCAGCGGCACGTTCGCGCTGCAGGCACACGATCCGGGCAGCGAAGTCCACTACAAAAACATCCGCGTGAAGCCCCTGCCGTAATCAGCCGGAGTGGATTGTGGCGTGTGGCAGCAAGGTTTTGGCAACGCACTCGCGGCGCGAGCAGGCTGTGGACAAAGTGCATGGAGGACTTTGTCCACGGGCAGCTAGAAAACAGGCAGTCCGGCAGCCATTCCGACCTTTACGCGACCTGTATCACAGGTTTATTCTCAAAGTCTGACAGGTGGCCCTCGCGTGAGGACTTCCTGCAGTCTCGTTCACCGAGGTGCCCCTATGACCATGTCCACTCTGCCGGCAGGAATTCGTGACGATATCACTCAGTGCATCGGACGGACGCCGCTGGTCCGCCTGCGCCGGGTGACCGAAGGCTGTGTGGCGTCAGTCGTCGCCAAGATCGAAAACATGAATCCCCTGTGGAGCGTCAAGGACCGGATTGCCGTGGCCATGATCGATGCGGCCGAGCGGGATGGGCTGATCGGCAAGGACACGATCATCATCGAGCCCACGAGCGGCAACACCGGCATCGGCCTGGCGTATGTGTGCGCGGCCCGCGGCTACAAACTGCGGGTTACCATGCCCGAGAGCATGAGCCTGGAACGCCGGCGGATGCTCAAGGCGCTGGGCGGGGAGCTCGTGCTCACGCCGGCTGCGGAAGGCATGCCCGGCGCCGTGCGCCACGCGGAGGAGATCACTCGCGGCAGCAACCAATTCTTCATGCCGCAGCAGTTCAAGAACCCGGCCAACCCCGAGGTGCACCGGCGGACCACGGCCGAGGAGATCTGGGCCGACACCGAGGGGCAAGTCGACATCCTGGTATGCGGCGTCGGCACCGGTGGCACGATCACCGGCTGCGGCGAGGTCCTCAAGAGCAAGAAGCCGGGACTCAAGGTCGTGGCGGTCGAGCCGGCAAACAGTCCTGTGATTTCGCAGAAGCTCGCCGGCGAGCCGATCAAGCCAGGACGTCACACGATCCAGGGCATCGGTGCCGGCTTCATTCCGGACATCCTGAATCTCAATATCATCGACGAGGTGGTCAAGGTCGACGACGAGGATGCGATGGAGACGACACGGCAGATGGCCAAACGTGAAGGGCTGATGTGCGGCATCAGTTGCGGAGCGGCGGCATGGGCCGCCCTGCAGATTGCGAGGCGACCAGAAAATGCCGGTAAACTCATCGTCGTGGTGCTCCCCGACCTAGGCGAGCGTTACCTCTCGACACGGCTCTTTCCCGAGTGACGCAGGCAGCGATGTCGCGCACGCCACATGCCCCCTACCGCCGCTGACTGAAAAGCCAGTCGAGCACGAAGGCGTTTCGGTAGGCGTGGTTCCAGGAGTCGTGGCCCACTCCGGTGAGTTCCGAGTAGATGGGCCGCCCACCAGCCGCTCTCACGGCTGCGATCATGTCACGCGACCGCTTCACCGGCACGGCCGTGTCGGAGTCGCCGTGAAAACACCATAGTGGCAGCGTCGCGATGCGGGCTGCCGTCCGTTCGTTGCCGCCGCCGCAGACGGGAAGGATGGCGGCGAACCGGTCGGGTAAGCGGGCCGCGAGATCCCACGTGCCATAGCCGCCCATGGAGAGGCCGGTCAGGTAGATCCGTGTCGGATCGACCGCCTCGCTCGCCATGACTTCTTCGAGGGCCTGCACGGCTGCGGCCAGATCAGCGGTAGGGGCGGGAGGGTGCGGAGTGCTCTCGCCGTCGGCCCACGAGACATCCACCCACCGCTCGTCCGGCCGACATTGCGGTGCGAGGACGAACGCCCGGTGCCGTGCCCGCACGGCCGGATCGGCCAGCCACGTCGGAAGGTATTTGAGCTGCTTGGAGTTGTCTGTGCCGCGTTCCCCGGCGCCGTGCAGGAAGAGCACGAGCGGGTGCTTCTCGGCATCCCGACCGTCACCGGCGGCGGGCTCTGGTCGGAGCAGCCGATACTGGAATTCGACGGCCGTCCCGCCGTCCTGGATCCGTGTGGATCGTTCCTCGTAGAGCATCGCGACGCCGGAAGCGTCGGCAACGGCCTTGGCTACAGTATTCACGGGCGACTCCTCGGCGCAGGTGGGGGGCAAAGCACACATGGAAAGCCCTGTCAGACAGACGGCAAATCCTGTGCCTACAAACCATGAACGATTGGGCTGGGGCAGATGTGGCATTTTTCTGGTATCGGGGTGTTGGGGACAGGAGGCTTGTTTCAAATGCAGGAGGATGTCGCCGGGCAGCATTCCTCGGTTTCATTCAGTGCCGTCACCGATCGCCAGTTTCACTCGCCGCGGCAGTGACATCCGCGAAAAGAGCCCGACGGCTCCGGGGGGCAGTCCCAGAAACTCAAGCTGCGCGAACCACTGCGGCGTTTCGGTGGCGAGTTTGCTCACGGCGGTGCCCCGCAGGTCGAGGGACCGGAGGTTCTTGAGCCCCTTGAGTTGCAGGAGCCCCTCGTCTGTCAGCCTGCCGCCAGCCAGGTCGAGCCGGGCCAGATCCTGGAGCGAGTCGGCGCGGAACCCGAGCAGGATCGCGAAGATGTCGTCGGCGGCCGGGCCGCGCAGCCGCACGGCGACGAGTTTGTCGGCCACGTGGCCAAAGTCATCGCCGAACGACTTTCGGAGCCAGTCAGACTCCTCCATCTCCGCTTCGCCACCACGCTCGATGGTTTCACTCACCACCTCCTGCTGCTGCGAGTAAGCCTCGATCTTCGACGCCAGCCATTCCAGCTTGCCAGCCTTCAAGCGGACGAACTCATTGGCATCTTCGAAGGCCTTCTGCAGCCGCATGAATTGCTGCGGATCGCCCCCGCGGTCGGGATGCAGCGTCATCGCCTTGGCAAGGTAGGCCTGCTTGACGTCCTCGAGCGTCAGCGGAAGCGAGAGTCCCAGAATCGCCAGGCAGGGGGGGCAATGCGCGTCCGGGCGGTCTGAGTGCCCAGGGGGGGCTGCGGCGGCGGCGGGGCCTGGCGGGGCATCGCCAATCAGAAATGGCCGTCGGAAAGGGGACGTCATGGGCGGCGTGGCCGGGGTGAAGAGAAGGTGCAGGGTAAACCGACTGCAGCACTCGTGCAACGCTCGCCTTGATCCAGTGTGTCGGGTCACCTATTTTCAGTGGATTGTCAGCAGATGCCAAGGAGGGCGCCAGAATGAGACGAATTGGGCAGAAACTCTCGCGCTGGCTAGGCCAGAATCGCTCTGGTTGGACGAACGGGCAGCCGCGCCGGCTGGGCCGTGAGATCGCCGCCGGCGTGCTTGTGATTGGTGTCTGCCTTGTCTGGCGTGGGCTTTCGCGCACGCCGCAGGCCGACGCCCAGCCGCCGGCCGCAACCGCCAACGCCAAGGGGACTGCCACCCCCGCTGCCGCGGACCGCGTGATGGCGATGGTCAACGGTGCGGAAATCGGTCACGCGCAACTGGCTACCGAATGCCTCGGCCGCCACGGCAACGCGGTCTTGGAGGCGATGGTCAACCGGCAGATCATCGCGCAGGGCTGCAGTCGGCAGGGAATCACTGTGACGCCGCAGGATGTCGACGCCGAGGTCGACGCCATGGCGAAGCGGTTCAGCGTGCCCCGCGACAAGTGGATCAGCCTCATCGAGCAAGAACGCGGCATCTCACCCCGGCAGTACTCGGAGGATATCGTCTGGCCGATGATCGCCCTGCGGCGCCTGGCCCATGCGAGGATCGAGCCGTCGCCAGAAGAGGTGCAGCAGGCGTTTGAAAACCAGTGCGGCGAGACCGTGAAGGCCCGTATCATCGTCGCCCGTTCGCAGCTGGAGGCCGAGCGGTTGCGGGCCCAGGCGCTGGCGGCGCCTGCCGAGTTCGGAGCATTGGCGAGGCAGCATTCCGTCGATGTGGGCAGCGCGAGCGCCAACGGCTGGGTGCAGCCGATCCGCCGTCACTCCGGCGATGCACGGTTCGAGCAGACGGCATTCGCGCTCCAGTCCGGCGATATTTCGCCGGTGGTGCAGGTGGCCGACCAGTTTATTGTCATCAAGTGCGAGGATCGTTTGCCGGCCGCCGATGTGCGGCTGGAGGACGTACGGCCCCGCATCCTCGAGGACCTCCGCGAGCGCAAGAGCCGCTCGGCCTCGGGCGAGATGTTTCGCAGCTTGCAGGACGCCTCGACCGTGGAAAATGTGTTCAATGACCCAGCCAAAGCCGCGGCCAGTCCCGACGTGGCGGCACGCGTCAATGGCCAGCCGATCAGCATCGCGGAAATTCAGGCCACATGCATTGAGCGCCATGGTCACGACGTGCTGGAGATCCTGATCACGCGCTGTCTCATCGAGCAGGCGCTCAAGCGGGAGCAGCGGAGCGTGACGCAGGCGGACATCGATGCCGAAATCGCCCGGGCTGCGGAATCGATGGGATTTCGAAGGCCTGACGGCTCGACCGACGTGGCGGGGTGGTTTGAGCGAGTGACCCGCGACGAGAAAATCCCGATGCAGCACTACATCGAAGACATCGTGCAGCCGACGGTGGCGCTCAAGCAGCTTGTGGGCAAGGTGCCGGTGACGCAGGAGGATCTCGACAAGGCTTTTGAGGCGACGTTTGGCCCGCGGGCACGGTGCCGGATCATCGTGCTCGACAGTCAGCGGCGGGCCCAGGAGGTCTGGCAGCTGGCGAGGCAGAGCCCGGCGGCTGAGCGGATCGGCGATCTCGCCGAACAGTATTCCGTCGATCCCACCAGCCGTACGCTCCGCGGGGAAGTGCCGCCGATCCAGCGGTACGGTGGTCAGCCCACACTTGAACGGCAGGCCTTCGCGCTGAAGCCGGGCGAACTGTCCGGCGTCGTGCAGGTCGCGGATCGCTTCATGGTGCTGTTCTGCGAGGGATATACCGAACCGGCGCAGGTGACCTTCGCAGAGGTGCGGAACGAACTCTACGACGACATTCACGAGAAGAAACAGCGCATCGAGATGTCGCGGTATTTTTCCCATCTGCGGGAGGCTGCCGCGATCGATAATTATCTTGCCGGGTCAAGCCAGTCCCCGACTCGCCCGGCCCAGTCTCCGGCCGTCCCTTCCAAGCGGGGTCTTCCGGGACCGCAGTCCCCCGGGCTTGCCGTCGACGGCGAGCGAGCTCAAGCCGCAGCGGTCACCAAGGGCGCTGCGGCCACGAGGGGCACATCGGCCACCAAGGGCGCAGCAGCGGAGCCGATCCTGCCACGCGCCGGCAGTCGCCGGATCTCGCCGCCGCCGACACTCGGCCAGCCAGTCGGCTCGGGAGTTGTGCCTGCTTCGCTCGATACACCGGCTCGCTAGATGTACGTTGGAAAAGTCATCCAGGTACTTTCCCCACTTGAAAACCTCCGGTTTTTACCGGTTCTTCGCACCCGGGACCGCATCGTGCGGTCCATCGCACCGCGTAACCGCTGCCTGCTAGCCCGCTCTGCGTGGGCTGCCATGAGCCGGTGGCGGTCCGACTTCCCTGCCGAGTAGAATGGGTTTCCCCCTTGGAAAAGTTCATGACACTACCACTCGGTCAGACACCCCCAGACAGCCTGTCCAGCATTCCCGAGCATCCGGATCCGACGGAGCATGCGGACGACCCCGCGAACATTCAGCGGCCGTTTGAAATTCGGGTGGCTGATCGCATCGCCACGCTGCCGCCCTATCTGTTTGCGCGAATCAACCAGCTCACCTACCAGAAGCGGCGGGCTGGGAGCGACATCATCGACATGAGCATGGGCAACCCCTCCGATCCCCCTTCGCAGCGGGTCATTGAGAAGCTGTCCGAGTCGGCCAACGACCCGGGCAACCACGGCTATTCACCGGCGCTTGGCATTATGAGCCTCCGCCGCGAGATCGCCTCCAAGTATCTGAAAAAATGGGGCGTGCGGCTCGATCCAGAGACGGAGGCAATCTGCACGCTCGGCTCAAAGGAGGGCTTTGGTCATCTCTGCCTGGCGGTCATCGGCCCCGGCGACAGCGTGGTGGTGCCGGCGCCGTCCTATCCGGCCCACGTCTATGGCGTGGCGCTCGCCTCGGGCAATGCCGTGCTCATCGACACGACCGATCCGTCACGTTACCTCTCCGACATTGCCAAGGCCTGTGAGACCATTCGGCCGAAGATGGTGATCGTCAACTTCCCGCACAACCCCACCGCCACGGTCGTGGGCCCCGATTTCTATCGCGATGTCGTGCAGCTTGCCAGCCGCTACGGCTTCATGATCGTCTCCGACCTCGCCTATGCCGACGTCACCTTCGACGGCTATGTCAGTCCGAGCATCCTGGCAGTCGAAGGGGCAAAACGGTATGCCATCGAATTCACCACCATGAGCAAGGGCTACAACATGGCCGGCTGGCGGGTTGGGTTCGCGGCCGGTAACCGCGAAATCGTACGGGCCCTGGGCACCATCAAGACATACTACGATTACGGAATGTTCCGGCCGATCCAGATCGCTGCCATCATGGCCTTGCGCCACGGAGAGGCCGATGTCGAGGCCCAATCGAAGGTGTATCAGAACCGTCGCGACGTGCTCTGCGAAGGCCTGTCGCGGATCGGTTGGCGGGTTGACGTGCCGAAGGCGAGCATGTTTGTCTGGGCGAAGATTCCTGAGCCCTTTGCCAGTCGCATGGGCAGCATGGATTTCGCGACAAAGCTCCTCGAAGAAGCCGACGTGGCCGTGAGCCCAGGTGCCGGATTTGGGGCCGCGGGCGAGGGCTACGTGCGGCTGGCTTTGGTTGAAAACGAAAACCGTTTGCGACAGGCCGTGCGGCAGATCGGTCGGTCGCTGGGCGACGAACTGAAGAACGTCCAGGATCACCAGAAAGACGGCTAGCAGGCACTTCCCCCGACGGTGGGCGATTCCCGCCCGCCGGTTCGATCCAGCGGCAGCCTTATTCGAGCTCGGGCAGAACCGACTCCACAGCGGCTGCCTCACGCAGCTTTTCCAAGGCCTTCGCCTCAATCTGGCGAACACGCTCCTTCGTCACCCCAAGCGATGAGCCAACCTCTTTGAGGGTCTGTGGCTCGTGCAGATGATCGAGTCCGTATCGACGGATGATGATCGTTTGCTCCCGCGAATCGAGGCGATCGAGAAACTTGCCCACCTGCTGAAGCCGATCGCGCTCCACGAGCCGCTGTTGGTATTCATCGGTCCGGCGGTCGGTCGTGGTTTGCAGCAGCTCCATGTCGGCCGCCCGGAAACGATCTCGATGGCGATGCTCATCGGGAATGGTGCGGGAGTAGTTTTTCATGATCGCCCACGAGGCGTACGTGCTGAACTTGTTGCCGCGTGCGTAGTCGAACTTCTCCACGGCCCGGATCAACGACATGTTGCCGTCACTAACGAGGTCAAAAAAGCTGTCGGAGGGCGACACTCGACGTTTTGCGATCGACACGACGAGCCGAAGATTTGCCCGCACGATCCGGTTCTTCAACTCGACGATTTCGCCATAGAGCCGGTCGATCTGATCCATCACCCTGCAGTTGGGGTGTTCCATGTCAAGCTGCGACCGCAGCGTCGAAGCCTTGTGCTTGAGGTAGTTGAACTTCCGGAACAGCCAGACCTCCTGCTCCCGGGTCAAGAGCGACACCTCGTAGAGGCTCGCCAAGTAGGCCGGGAGGCCGGATGGTCTCCGCGCCCGCTTGGCCGGCTCGATG
>Ga0209829_10003512_pt1 | contig 11399 bp, 9 predicted proteins | sample C_140205_EF_Meta_FD_187311 | JGI IMG/M metagenome (GOLD analysis project Ga0209829, IMG submission 187311) | Freshwater microbial communities from Lake Croche, Canada to study carbon cycling - C_140205_EF_MetaG (SPAdes) (version 2) | ecosystem: Environmental > Aquatic > Freshwater > Lake... | reverse complement strand
AAAAACACACTGCCCGACTTCAGGTTGCCATGCACCACTTGCCAATCGTGAAGGGTCGCCAGCACTTTCGCGAGTTCCAGCACGATGGGCCACGAGCTATCGCCAAGAAAGCTCGCGATCCGGTTCTGGAGATTTCGCGGGGTTTGATGGCCCCCAAGCGAGGTATCTGCGAACCACGGCATCACCAGCACCGCCGCGCCGGCCTCGAAGTCAGCGGAAATCACCGGCACACCCCACCGGGCCATCCAGCAGCCTCCAAACGGGCGGTCGCCTTCGACAAGAGCGAACGGTTGATCCCCAGCGCTTGGAAAAGCTTCACCCCACCGGCGTCCCCGACTCACCCTTCGCCGCGTAGACATTTCCGCACGGTCCCGAACCCACCAGGCCCAGAATCTTCAAGCCTTCGACACGTGGAACTTCCATTGACCCCCTCTTTGATAGCCGGTCGAACGCCCGACGCCAATCCCAACCTTCTCGATTTCAAAGAGTGGTAGTTCAGCCTGCTAGATGCCAAAGAGCGGCCCGCAAGCCAGTCGCCGGTTCCCGCAGTCGTCAAACGCTAAGGCATCTCTCATCTTGCGTAGTAGGTTCTGTCCACGCTAAAAGGCCCTCATCTGCCTGTCGTGCCGAATACCCTGCATTCCACCCTCCGTGATTTGGGATTTACCCGCGCACGGTCCCGCTCCAACATATGGACATGAGCAATGAAACAACCTTGTGGCAAGGACGTCCGTCCCAGTGGCTGAATCTCCTGCCGTTCTCGATCACGGTGATCATCGCCATCGGAATCGGAGTCGGCGGGGTTTTCTTTTCCCCGGCCTGGGCCTTTCAAATCGTGCCGTTGCTCTACATCCTCTGGCGCTGGCTGTTCGTCCGGGCGACCCGCTTCGAGTTGACCAGCGAGCGCCTGCGCGTGACCGAGGGCATTCTCAACCAGAAGATCGACGAGATCGAACTCTACCGGGTGAAAGACATCGCCATGGAACGTCCGCTGTGGATGCGCATGACCGGTCTCGCTTCGGTGCTGTTGGACACCTCCGATCGTTCAATGCCGAAGCTGACACTGCCGGCCATTTCAAATGGCGTCGAACTCCGCGAGCAGCTCCGCAAACAGGTCGAGGAAATCCGTGATAAAAAGCGTGTCCGCGAGGTGGACATGGAGGAGCCCCATAACCACGACGGCATGACCGGGGATCACTCGGCTTGATCATTCGTGCTTGGGCCAACGCCAAGTGCGCTCGTAGTCGAGCGTGAAGCCCACTTCATTTCCGAGCTGGTTGTCCCAGCCTTTGGGACTGTCGAAGCCGCGGATCTCATGGACCAGCCGCTGGGTCTCCTCCGCATAGGACCAGGGCCCGATCACACCTATATCAAGCACGAGAGAGTTCCTCACGTCGGCGTTCTTCCAAACGACACCGACTCCCAGATACAACCAACCGGCATAGGGACGGTCGGTCCGAATCAGTGTGGCGGTGTCGGTGTCCACCGGTGTGTAAACGTTCTGGCCCAGCGCAAAAACCAGATTCTTCTGATAATCGGTCTCATTGATGTAGGGGAGCAGATTGAAAACGGGCAGCAGCGGATTCGCATACGGTGTATCGCTCCAGCGTGCCAGATCCGGGGAACTCCAACTGAGTTTCACGCCGCTGGTGTAATGCTCGTCCGTGCCGGCGAAGAGGTCATTTTCGAAATAAAGCCCCAAGGTTCCACCCGTGTCATAGGTCCCTTCCGCGCGGGATTGGGAAACCAGAACCGGAAGCAATAGGCAGAGGGCAAGGCGGGAAGCGGACGATGGTGATTGGATGATACGCGTTTTCTCGTCGTTGAATGATGAGAGACGCGGACGGACGGAACAGGACGGTCGCTGATCAATGATGTCAAATGGTCATTTTTATCGAGATACAAGACTGGGAGACGCAAGACGCCAGAGGAGATAGGAAGACCTTGCCAGATGGTGAAGAGCCCCCTGAAGGGAGGGACTACGAACGTCAGACTTTGAACAGCCCACCGCGTTTTCCACCTAGAACAGCCGCGCCGACGATGGCGACTGAGAGGAAGGCCATCGACCAGACACCGAGGGCGGCAGCAAGTTCAGTGCCGTTGCCGAGTGTGCTGAGCAGGGTGTAGATCGCCTTGGTGATCGGGAAATGCTGGGCCTGTTGGGCGAGGATCAGGCTGTCACTGACCTCCAGCATGGCAAAGGCAAACGCAAGGATCGAACCGGCAGCAAGGTTCGCTCCGATGAGCGGGATCGAAACACGGCGAAGGGTGCGCAACGGATTGGCTCCCAGGGATGCGGCCGCCTGTTCGAGCATGATGTTGCTCTGCTGGAGCCCGGCCACCGCAGATCTCACGATGTACGGCAGGCGTCGTATTCCGTAGGCAATGACCAGCAGGAAGAACGGACTCCCCCCTTCGCCAACAAGAAAGTGGAAGGCCTTTCCTTCCTGCGACAGCGCCAGATAGCCGAAGGCCATCACCAGACCCGGAACGGCCAAGGGCATCATCACCATCGTGTCGAGAAATCCACGGCCTTTCAGGTCGCTCCTCACCACCACCCACGCCACGCCGAGTCCGATGACCAGCGCCAGCAAGGTCGCGCACGACGCATACATCAGGCTGTTCTGGATCGATGGAACCACCAACCCGTTGCCAAGGGCCTCGTAGTAATGGCGCATCGTCAGGTGCTCGGGGATGATTGAACCATACCAGGTTTCCGAGACGGAAAGCAGCAGCACGCCGAGATGGGGAATCGACGCGGCGAGAAATACGAAGGCAAACGCACCGGTGCAGAGCAGCCCTTTGACTCCACCGATCTTCTGCGTATTCATCCGTCCCTTCGGCCGGGGGGCAGTGCCCAAGGGCGAGCGACCCATGACGAGCTTTGAAAAGGCGAACACCAGCGCCGCCACGATCAACAGGATGGCCGTGAGCGCATAGGGGATCGGGTTCTTGTCGAGGCCCTTGATGCCGTCGAATATCTGCACCGGAGCAACACGAGTGAAATCGAAGACAAGAGGAACGCCGAGTTCCGTGAACGCCCAGATGAACACCACCGAGGCACCGGCGAACACTCCCGGCATCGCCAAGGGCAGCGTGATTTTCCAAAAACGCCGGAAGGGCGAGCAGCCGAGATTCTCCGCCGCCTGCTCCATCGCGGGGTCGAGGTTCGACAAGGCGGCCGCGATGTTCATGTAAAGAATCGGGTAAAGGTGCAGGGCGTTCATCAGCACGATCCCGATGAATCGCCCGTTCGCGAGCCAGTCGTAGGGCGCGTCCGCCATCATCCAGCCGAGCTTCATCAACAGGGCATTAAGGGCGCCATCGACGCCAAGCATCTGCTTCACTCCCACCGCACCCACGAACGGGGGCAGGATCATCGGTGCCAGCACCAGCACGCCGAGCGCGTTCTTGAAGCGGAAGTCAAAGCGATGGCCGATGAGTGCCAACGGAAACGCGATCACCAAGGTGGCCACCGTACTCACCACGCCGAGGATGAAGGCGTTCCACAAGCCCTCGCGGTAGATCGGATTTCCAAATACCGCGCCGAGGAAGTCAAAGGTGAACGCGCCATCGGAGGGACGAATGAAGGCCTGCTTCACCACCATTCCGGCCGGATAGAGGAAGAACACGGCGAACAGGAGGCTGGTGACCAGCGCGATCAGGATGGCGGGACCACGTTTCATGTCAGCGGGTGGTGGAGAGTTTCGGGGCTTGCTTGGCCAAGTGCTCGGCCATGCGGTAATTCGCTCGGAACCACTCGCCCAGTTCGGCGGCCTTGGCGGCGGCTTTCAATGGGTCGGAACCGTCAAGAACAGGATCCCCCTTGCCGACCTTGTCGTAGGAAATCGCGGAGACATTGGAAAATGCCGTCATCGCTTCCTCAGGAAATCCAGCGGCCTTCATGGCCATCCACGCGTGCTTCATTTCCTCGTGCGAGTCGATGCAGGCGATCTTCACGATGTTCCGCAGCGTGTTGAAGGATTTGCCGGTCAGTTCCTTGTTGTAGGTGATCGCGCCTCCATCGGTGTAAGGATTGCTCTCAGGACTGATTGAATTGGCCAGATTCTCCGGCGTGTAGACGTCGCGACGAATCGGCGATCGATAGAGTGCATGCGTCTTCGGTCCTCCCGGTGTTCCGGGCTTTCCAGACCACAAGGTCTGTCCTTTCGGTGAAAGCACGAACTCAACAAAGGCTTGCGCGATGTGCGCATGTGGAGCGCCATTCAAGACCGCAATCGGGTCAGCACTCAGCGTTGCCCCACCGACCGGCGACCGCCAATCGACACGCGAGGTGCCGTCCTGTCTGATCATTTCCTGATGATAGGAGCGCCCATAGAAGTCAATGCACATCCCCGCGGCCGCGTCGCCCTGGCCGATGTCGTGCGGAACCTTCGACGCGCTGTCGGTGAAGTAACGGGCATTCGCTCCCATCTTCAGGATCAACCGCATGCCATTGTCCCAACCTTCGGACTTGGCCTTCTCAAGATCCGGACCGGCATTCGCGAGCGCGCGCTGCATCTGGTCCTGCACGACGAGTTCAAAGGCGCGGGCGACCGAACCGCTCTTGGTGGGATCGGCCAGTGCGACCGCTCCCATCAACTTTGGATCGCCCAGATCATCCCAACGCTGGGGAATCGGTGCTCCGAGGCGCTTCAAGACGTCTGGATTGTAGGCAACACCGAAGCGCGACACGCAACAACCGACCCAGACATGATCCGGAGGATAATAGGTCTCACCCGTGAAGCCGGGCTGGATTGCCGACTGCTCGCCAAACCACTCGGGATGTTGATTGAAAACATCGAGTGGAGCCAGCCGCCCCTGCTTCGCCTGAGAGGCAAAGTCCGGCTCACCACCACCGAAAAACACGTCGATGCCGATCCCTTCCCGTTTGGTCTCCTTCGCGGCTTTGAAGCCAGCATCAAGCACCATGCGGATTTCAGAAGTTCCTCCGGGAGTACGCCAGTCGACGTAGATCGTGCGACCGGTTCTCTTTTTCCACCAGCCTGCGAAAGCCTCCCCGAATTCCTCACGGATCGACTCATTGTGAGGCGTGATGATAACCAGCCGATCGTCCGCCTTTTCAGGCGAAACGGTGACCGTCTCGCGGCGCATCGAGATCGGCAGCGCGACGATGAGAGCCAGCAAGCCAAAGATGATCAACGCACGCTTCATGACTTCAAGATCACCACATCATCATGACGGCACTGCACAATCACCGGCGTCTCGCCAGGCTCGTGGATGACATGCGGATTGAGCTCCACCACCTGCTGTCGACCCACTGCGGTCTCGATCCAGTACTGGATGCGCTGGCCAAGATAGGTGCGTTCGACAATTTTCCCTGACAGGTGATTGTCCATTGCCGTTCCGAGGCGCCAGGCTTCCGGACGGATGGAAAGCGTGACCTTCTCTCCCGAAACCGGCGGCCAGTCGGGATCGGACACGCGACCGACCAGCGGCCCAGCAGCGGTATTGACCATCGCGAATCCACCGCGGAACTCGATCACTTCTCCGGGGATCAGATTGGTCTCGCCGATAAAGTTCGCGACGTAGGCACTGCGCGGCTTGCGGTAAATTTCCTCAGGCGTCCCGAGCTGGCCGATCTTTCCATTCGACAGCACGGCCATCCGGTCGGACATCGCTAGAGCCTCCTCCTGATCGTGGGTCACATAGATCGCCGTCAGCCCGTTCTCTTTCACGATCCGGCGGATCTCCCGGCGCATCTCAACACGCAGTTGGGCATCGAGGTTGGAAAGCGGCTCATCGAGCAGCAGACACTTCGGTTGCACCACCAGCGCCCTCGCCAAAGAGACCCGCTGCTGCTGCCCGCCGGACATCTGGTCGATCGAGCGGTCACCGAATCCGACCAGCTTGACCATCTCGAGCGCCTCGGCCACCCGCGTGCGGATTTCCGCCTTCGGAACCTTCCGCTCCTCCAAGCCAAAGGCCACGTTCTGGCCGACGGTGAGATGAGGCCACAGCGCGTAACTCTGGAACACCATCGCCGCCTCACGCTTGTAGGGCGGGAGCTTCGTCACATCCCGGTCACCGAAATGGATCGTTCCGGAGGTGGGGATTTCCAAGCCCGCAATGCAGCGCAGCAGGGTCGTCTTCCCGCATCCGGAGGCCCCCAGCAGGAAAAACAGCTCCCCGGGCGCAATTTCCACGCTGACCCCGTCCAGGGCGCGGGTTCCGCCGAATTGTTTGACCACGCTGTCGACACGAATGGATTCCATAATGAGCAAGGCTCCATGCTCAGGCACAGGCACACCGAAGCAAGCCGTAAGGGTGCCAATCCTTCGGCGGAATTTTCGCAAAGATTCTCTTGCCAAGGATGAACCCCCGTCATACATCCGCGCCGCGACGGTTTCATCGCGGCACCTGCTCGGGTGGCGGAATTGGTAGACGCGCTAGACTAAGGATCTAGTAAGGCAACTTGTGGGGGTTCGAGTCCCCCCTCGAGCACTTATTTTGAAGAAATAATCAGTTGGTTGCTTCTCGCAGCATCTGCAGATAATCCTCCCGCTTCACTTCGTATCCCCCGAACGTGGCGATGTGAGGTGTCAGCCACTGGGTATCGAGCAAAACAAAGCCCTGCGAGGTGAGTCGCTCAACGAGATGGACCAATGCGATCTTCGATGCATCGGTCTTTCTTGAAAACATGCTCTCCCCGAAGAATGCGCGGCCAATCGCGACGCCATACAGCCCGCCCTGAAGCCCCTCCGCGTCCCAGCATTCCACCGAATGCGCGAAACCGAGCCGATGGAGCTCGCAGTAGCTTCCGAGGATCACGGAATCGATCCACGTGGAATCGCGTTCGGCACAACCGAGCATCACCTCGCGGAACGCCGTATCCCAGCGGACTTCGAAAGGCTTCCTCCGCAGGGCCTTCTTCAGCCCGTGCGGAACGTGAAAATCTCCATTCAGAGGAATCAACCCGCGGAGCTCAGGCGAGAACCAGAGGATCTCGCCTTTCTCTGCCATGGGGAACACTCCCTGGACATACGCTCCAAGGAGTGCCTCCGGACGGATCGCCTTCCGACTCACGGCATGTCCGACGCCGGCTTCGCGGGTGCAGGTTTCCCTGACGCCGGCTTGGAGGAATTCGGCTTGTCAGCGGCAGGTGCCTCGGCAGGCTTATCAGACTTGATTTCCTTGAGCATCTTCTGGGCCTCCACCTTCTGTTCGGCGGTGAATTTGGCATCGAGTTCCTTCGCAAGCTTCGCGCCATCTTCCTGCTCACGCTCAGCGGCGAGAGTGGCCAAGGCCCATGCCCTCGGAAGGTCCTCCTTGGTGCCGAGCCCTCGGGCGTGAAGGCGTGCCAGCGCCAAGGTGGCGGGACCGTTGCCCTGATTGGCCGCAAGCGCGTAGAGCTGTCCGGCACTGGCGTAGTTCTGTGGCACGCCAGCTCCGCGCTCAAACATCGTTCCTAGGTTGTTCTGCGCCGGCGCATAGCCGCCTTGGGCAGCGCGGGTCAGCCAAGCAGCGGCCGCAGCGACATCCGCCACACCCAGTTTGCCGGATAGATAAAGCAAGGCCAGTTCGTTCTGGCCTTCCACCAAGCCGCCGTTGGCCGCAGAGAGGAGGTGGCCGTAGCCGACCGTGTAGTCCGGCTTCTCACCGGCCAAGCGGATGACCGCCAGGCGCAGGTGAGCCGCAGCACTGCCGGCCGTGGCCGACTTCTCAAGCAACTTGATGCCGCGATCCTCATCCTTCTCGGTGCCCTTGCCTTCGAGGTAGGCCTGCGCGGTGCGAAGCGTGCAATCGACCTGCCCGGCATCATCGCCCTTGCGATAGATTTCGAGCGCCGTCTTGGGGTCCTTCTTCACGTTCTCCTCAAAGTCACCCAACGCCAGGTAGGCCGAGTATTCCTTCGCTTCCGCCGCCTTCTTCAGCCAGTCGCGGCCTTCCTTTTCGTTGCGCTGCGCTTCGGGGCCATTGAGCAAACGCGAGCCCAGTGCGACCATCGCTCCGGCATCGCCGAGTCCGGCGGCCTTGCGATAGGTATTCATCGCCTTGGCCAGATCTTTCTTTTCCGGGAACCCGAACTGGCCTTCGTAAAGACGTGCCATCAACAGCAACGAGGGCTGGTCTCCGGCGTCCGCCGCACTGCTCCACCAGAACAGAGCCTTGTCAAAATCCGGGTCCTTGCTCAAGCGGCCCTTCAGCCAGGCCTCGCCGAGAATCCGTCCGGCCACCGCAGGATCATCCTTGGCAGCGGCCTCCAGCGCCTCACGGCCCTGGGTGCGCTCCTTCTCTTCCTCAGACGCGAGCAAGATGAAGGACATCCGATAGGTCGCGTCCTTCTGACCATTCGCCGCCGCCTTCTTGTAGTATTCCAGCGCCTTGTCACGCGAGAGCTCAACTCCCTTGCCAGACTCGTGGGCGAATCCCATCAGGTAAAGTGCATCGCCATTTCCCTGCTCAGCGAGGGGCTTCGCCAGCTCAACAGCCTTGGCGTGTCGGCCATCCTTGAATGCTTCCATGGCTTCTTTCGCCGGCCCCTCAGGAGTCTTCGTCACTCCCGCTGCAGGATCAACAGGAAGGGACGTGGCGGCCATCAACGGAACTACCAAGAAGGACGAAGCAACCAACACAATCAACGCAGGCTTAAAACGCATGCCGCGACGTTAGGGGCCTCCCTCGCGGTGGGCAATACAGAATCGACACCCGTTTTTGGGGCCGGATTCTGTCAGGGAATCTCGATATTCAGGAGCTTCAATCGGGAATGAGACGACCCGCCCTGCGCCGCCCGGTCACGCCAGGCACTTTGCGCTGGCGGATGGACTGCCGCCTTGTTAGCCAGACAACCAAGCCCTCCTCCACTCTCCAAACCACTCATGATCGATCCTTGGCTGACAGGTGCGCTGGCACTGGTTACCGGCGTCACAGCCCTGGCCCTGCACCATCGCTCACGCCTGCGGAAAGCATTCCTGCCGACACACCACCTCTGGAGCCGCGGATTGGCCCTGCTCTGCGACCACAACGGCGGAATCGATTTTGTCAGAAGCCAAATCGGAGGACAACCGCCCCCGCACCTTGATCCGCATGAGTTCGAACGGGTAAAGGACGGAGATCTGGTTTGGATGCGGGCGAGCTTCCTTCCGCAGTTCATTGACAAGGCCCTGCCCCGCATCGCAGCACGCTTCACCCTCGTCACCGGCGATGAGGACTGGAGCATCCCCTCGGACTTCGACCGCGCTGACCAGCTTCTGGAGGACCCAAGGCTGCTCTGCTGGTTCGCTCAGAACCTCGACGCCACGAATTCCAGCCCGAAACTGCATCCTCTGCCGATCGGTCTCGATTTCCACAGCGTCGCCAACAAAGACATGTGGGGCGAGTGGCCGGCACCTCCCCAACTCCAGGAGGAGGACCTTCAAAAAGTCATCAAGCGGGCCAGACCAAACCGCGAGCGACTACTCCGCGTGCACTCCGATTTCCATTTCAACAAACCCGTCCATTCCCACCCTTGGGAACACCGCGAGGAGATCCATCGGAAGATCATGGGAAACCACGATATCCACTTTCCAAAGCGCTTCCTCCGCCGCCGCTGGCTCTGGCAGGAGAAAACGCGGTATGCTTTTGTGATCAGCCCCCATGGCAATGGCCTCGACTGCCACCGCACCTGGGAATCGCTTGCCCTCGGCTGCATCGTCATTGTGAAACGCTCTTCACTCGACCCGCTCTACGAAGGCCTCCCCATCGTGATCGTCGAGGACTGGGATGAGATCACGACCGAGAACCTGCGCCGCTGGCACGAACAACACCGTGATGCCTTCGACCTCCCGGAGGTTCAGGAAAAACTCACGAACCGGTATTGGATCGAACGCATGCGGGTGATCACAGCGGAACGGATGGGGTGATGGGCTGGCAGGAGGCTGAGAAACACTCGACATGTTCCGATGGAGAACGTCAAGGGTGTGGCACGGCGGAGATTGGGCTACCAGAGCGCAGCGAACGAGAGACGTTACCCGCCGTTGCCACCACCGTCTTGTTCGCCCATCTTTGGTCTTGTTTGCTCATCGGGAATTCATTTTGAGACGCTGTTTATCGGTCACGATCCCATCTTCTGAAAAAGTGATGTCCATCAACCAGCGGTCGTGGCCGCCATCAGCAGATTCAACAGAATACGCATCCTTCAAGTGATACTCTCGCTTAGATTCATCATACTGGATTTTTTTACTCTGAATCAACCCGGGAAAATCAAACACAGAATCACCTATTTGCAATACAGATGAACCATGAAAAAACTCCCGGATCTTCTCCGAGGTTCGCCAGATGTCGCGAATTCTTTCCTTTTGGTCTTTCGTGCGCTTGGTCGGTGATATTGCCACGAGTGATCGAAGCTCACTGATCTTGGTGTCTTCCGCATTTTGAACGGGATCCGCTCCGTAAAGAACGACGCCTGAAAAGAAGAATGTGATCAACAGGACTGCTATGTTCATGTATTTGGCTTTTCTTGGCGAACAGTGTTGTTGAACGACCGGTCGGGTTTGGGGGTTACTCACCGACCGGTCGGTGAGCAAGGGGCAAAGGCGACCCGGAAGTGCAGAACTCTACCCAGCTGTTCATGAGGATTTTTTTAACCGAGTCATGGAGCGTGGCCAAGCCTGAAATCCATGACGAGGGCCACTCCCCTCACTTCTTCTTCGCCTGCTGGATCGCTTGGGAGAACCAGTCGTTGCCCTGCGGCTGCGGTGGGCCGGACTGGCGTTGCGGCGGACGACCACCGCCTCCGCGGTTGTTGTCGCGGTCTCCCGGCGCACTGCGGCGGCCATCGAGATCGGGATTCGACTTCATCGAGAGCGCGATGCGGTTCCGTGGCAGATCCACTTCCATGACGGTGACATTGACCTTCTGCCCGACCTTCACGACCTCGCTGGCATCGCGGATGAAATGGTCCGCGAGCTGCGAGACGTGGACGAGTCCGTCCTGATGCACACCGACATCGACGAAGGCTCCGAAGGCGGTGACGTTGGTGACGATGCCCGGCAGCTTCATGCCCGGCTTGAGGTCGGAGGGCTTTTCCACGCCTTCCTCGAAGGAGAACAACTCAAACTGCTTGCGGGGATCGCGACCCGGCTTCGCAAGCTCGGCGAGGATGTCCTTCAGCGTCGGCAGACCGACTTCCTCGCTGACATATCTCTGGAGATCGATCTTCTTGCGGGCGGCCTCGTTGGTGAGGAGATCCTCGACCTTGCAGCCGACATCGGCCGCCATCTTTTCCACCAGGGCGTAGCGCTCCGGATGAACGGCCGAGGAATCGAGAGGATGCGCGCCGCCACGAACGCGGAGGAAGCCGGCTGCTTGTTCGAAGGCCTTGTCGCCAAGGCGCGGGACTTTCTTCAACTGATCGCGCGAATTGAAAGCGCCGTTCTCATTGCGCCAGGCGACGATGT
>Ga0209829_10003509_pt1 | contig 11410 bp, 10 predicted proteins | sample C_140205_EF_Meta_FD_187311 | JGI IMG/M metagenome (GOLD analysis project Ga0209829, IMG submission 187311) | Freshwater microbial communities from Lake Croche, Canada to study carbon cycling - C_140205_EF_MetaG (SPAdes) (version 2) | ecosystem: Environmental > Aquatic > Freshwater > Lake... | reverse complement strand
TGATTGCATAGCGAGTACATTTTTAGAACTAAGGCAAAGAACAACTTTTGGATCATTTGCTAAATCGTCTAAAAAAGTAAAGTCATTGATCGATGAATTATCACTAAAACAATCAATCATTACAAAATTGAGGTTGTCTGATATTGACTTTGCGGCCACATATCCACTATCTTCAAATATTGGAAAATAGGTGCTCTTATCATCCGCCAATTGCCAGGTTGCAGGATATACAATTACTTTAACCGTACCTGGCAAGGCAAAATCAAGTAGTTGATTGCCTGTAAAAATATAGTCAGCGGCCATATCGCTGATAGCCCATTTGTCTGAACTTTCATCATAGGTATAGCCAACACGCTGTAAATGAGCAGTAGTAATTTTATCTATTTTACTTAGATCTGCAATTACCACAGGCACCTGCTTTCCACCCAAATTATTAACTGCAAAAGTTTCCCTTCGCTTATATTCAAAAGGAGAAAATGGCAATTTTTCAATAGCAGGAATTTGCTTTATATCGTTAACGATTAAACGCTTTTGAGAGTAACGCTTCACGATATCTTTGCATACTGGGATTTCTAATTCTGGGTCTTCAGTAAGACTAACTCTGATTGTATCTCCAATACCATCTTCCAGTAAAGTACCAATTCCAATAGCAGATTTAATTCTACCGTCTTCTCCATCACCAGCTTCAGTAACTCCTAGATGCAATGGATAGCATTCTCCAAACTCGTCTGTCATATGACTTACCAAGAGGCGATACGCTTGAACCATCACCAGTGGATTGCTACTTTTCATACTCAATATAATGTTATGAAAATTCTCTGCCCTAGCTATCCTTAAAAATTCCATGGCACTTTCTACCATACCCATAGCAGTATCGCCATATCGACTCATGATTCGATCACTTAGTGAACCATGATTGGTTCCTATTCGCATAGCAGTGCCATGTTGTAGACAGATTTTTACCAAAGGAGTAAAACGATCTCTTATCCTCTCAATCTCTTCAGCATACTCTGCATCGGTATAATCAATTTGTTCAAACTTTTTCTTGTCCACATAATTACCAGGATTAACCCTCACTTTCTCTACAATAGTAGCTGCAATCTCAGCAGCATTGGGGGTAAAATGAATGTCTGCGATTAAGGGCACATCGTAACCGCGTCTTTTTAACTCATTTTTTATATTCAATAAATTTTCTGCCTCCTTTTTAGAAGGTGCGGTAATACGAACCAATTCAGCACCTGCTTCAATGCAACGAATCGTTTGCTCCACAGTGGCCATGGTATCCATCGTGTCTGTGGTAGTCATAGTCTGTACTCGCACAGGATGGTTATTACCCAATAATAGATTTCCTATTTTTACTTCCCTAGTCTTTAGACGTTTGTATTCCGTCATTGATTCACAATACAGTTGCATAAGTTTAAAATTACTCCAAAATAACAACAAAAATAAAGGGCTTGTTGACCAAGGAGATATTTATTTTAATAAAATCTGTTAGTCCACAAAAAATGATTGATTCTTCCATGTTTTAAATAAACCAATCATATCGTATACCCTATAATTAATATTCAATAAGTTGAATTCGGAATTCTGTAACCGCTAGCTGTCATTACCAGTCTTTCTCTGGCTTCTCTGGTGATGCTGCACCCACTTTTCTCAATTTGTCCTGTAATTTTTTCTCTTGCTCAAACAAGGCTTTCAATTTTTCCTCTGCTTCTTTTTGGGTCATTTTAGATGGCTGCTTTTGAGGAGTATCATTTTGCTCTTTATTTTCTTTGGATTGATTGGAATCCTTTTTCTGTTCTTCTTTTTTATTTTTTTTATCTTTTTCTTTATTTTCTTTTTGCTCCTGTTGTTGCTGTTGCAATGCCTGCTGAAGATTAATTCTTGCATCCTCATCAGCAGGATTCAAGCGAAGCGCTTCTTTGTAAGCTGCAATACATTCAGGTATTTTTTTTGATTGTTGCAAGACCACTCCTTTGTTGTAAAAAGCACCTTGTTTTTCAATCGGTAACTTACTGTTTTGAATTGCTACATCATAGGCAGTTAAAGCATCGTCGGACTTTTTGTTTCTGTACAAAGCATTTCCTAAATTATATTGAGCTTTTGAATTTATTGGATTCTTATTGAGTGCCTTTTTATAATTTTCTTGCGCTAACTCATACTGCTTATTATTATAGGCTTCATTTCCCTTTTTAATCAGTCCTTCCGAATTTTGAGCAGTAGCCTTAAATGAAAATAAAATCAATAAAAAAAAAGGAAAACGAAGTTTTGGAAGCAGATTAATAAATTTGAACTTTTGAACAGAAGAAACTTCTGTGATAAAAAAATCAATGACCAACAACAAAAACACGATGGCTAATAAAAAGTAAAAGAAATATTGATAAGTGAGCATGGATTTTTCAGTAATCGGCTTTTGATCCATTCCGTTTAACTGCGACAGCAACTGATTCACCACAGCATCTGTGCTAGAATACAATTGATAAACCCCCTTGCCATTGACTGCAATACTTTTTAATTCAGCTTCATTCAATTTTGTAATCACTGGATTGCCTGCTACATCCTTTTTGGGTGAGTTGGTTTCTGCATCTAAAATAATTGAACCCTCTGGTGAGCCAATACCAATTGTATTGATCATTACCCCTTCGCTAGCAATTGCCTTAGCCAAAGCAATTGCATTTTCATCATGGTCTTCCCCATCGCTAATAAGAATAATAGATCTGAATTTTTTTTCCTTTGCATTGAAAGAATTGTAACACATTTTCAAAGCATCTCCAATAACAGTTCCTTGGGTAGGCACTATTTCGGGAGTAGCAGTTGATAAATACATTTTAGCAGCCGCATGATCTGTCGTGAGGGGCATCTGTAAATAAGACCTACCAGCAAATACCACGATTCCGATTCGGTCGTCCCCTAATTGATCAATTAATTTAGACAACACCTGCTTCGCTCTTTCTAATCTATCAGGCTTTATATCCTGCGCAAGCATACTCTTACTCACATCTAGTGCAATCATGACATCTATACCACTTCGATTAACCTTCGTATTGCCCATAGGTAAACGAGGGTTTGCCAGGGCAATTACCCCTATCGTGAATGCAACAGAAAAAAATACAAATTTTAGGCGAAATTTTTTAGAACTATACTCCCGTATAAGTTGATTTACCAATTCAGGATCTCCAATTTTATCAATGGTTTTTTTCTTCCAGCGAATAACAAAAATATATAGCCCAATCATCATTGGTAATGCAATCAATCCGATTAAATACTCGATATGTTGAAACTGAATCAAAGAAAGTTTTTTTAATTACCCTTTACAGATTTTATTCATTGTACAGTCATTAGAAACTTTATTAGCAAAATATAATTTGACCTACATTTTTCCTTCAAAAAATCCTAACTTTTTTAATATTCCTTTTGTGATTTGTAAACGAATTTTATCGATATCAATATTTGAATCCATTGATTTTACGAAGGTCACAAAAAAATAAGGATGCTTATTTTCTTCAATCCAACCAATGACCCAAGCAATTCGGTTTCCTTGTTGATCCCTATTCCAACCCGTCTTATATGAAAGAGAATACAATGTATTTTCCTCCTGTTTCATCACATCCCTAACAATTTGTTGCGTTCGTTTTTGAAATGGCAGTTGATCAAAGTATAAACGCTTCATCAATCCAAGTTGTTCATCGGGTGAAATCTGTAAGCTTTGGTCCACCCAAAAACTATCAACCTGCCCACCCAAATTCATGTTTCCGTAATGTAGACTATCAATCCATTGTTGCATTGTATCCTTTCCGATTCTTCTAGCAACCTCTTGAAAATAAGGCTCTGAACTTACCTTAAAAGCATCTTCCATAGTCAAGTCGCTATTCCAAGATGCTGGTTCACGCGTAACTCCATCCCATTTTATCACCATTTTTTCATCCGAAATTTTTCCAATTTCCAAACCAATCAATGCATTTACAATCTTAAAGGTAGAAGCAGGAGAAAATCTAGCGGTATCCAATGCCATATTGTATACAGTCACTTTTCCATCTGAATTATTCAAAAGAGTAAAACAACCTTCTACTTTATTTTCCTCAAAATACTTACCTAGACTATTGTCAACCTTGGCTCTATTTACAGAGCAAGAAGTAAAAAATACCAATAAAAGAACAACCGCTATCTTATTTAACAAACTAATAATTTTTTTCATTTTTAATTCTTTGATATAAAAATCGTTTAAAATACCAACACGCTAAAGACCAATGATTAATTAGGATCCCGACTTGACGTGCTTTGCGGACGCATCTAAGGCTTCATAAAATTCAGTTCCATATTTTCTAACCAACGCATCTTTCAAAAAAACATACACAGGTACTTTTAATTTTTTTCCCAAATTACAGGCCGCACCACAAAGATCTTCCCTTGGCTCATAATTAACGAATTCAGTTTTTTTATTCTTGCTCAATTGAACCCTAATTGGAAAAAGATGACAACTAATTGGTTTTTTCCAATTCACTTTTCCATCATTGTAAGCTTGCTCAATACCACATTTAACAATCCCCTTTTGGTCAGTTATACCATATACACAAACCTTACTTTCAATAGTAGGAGTAACCCAACCAAATTCCTTGTCATAAACATATTTGCCTTGCTTGAGCAATTCATTTTTATTTTCTTCACTGAGGTATGGAATGACTGCATCATACACCTCATTTAAATGTAACAGTTCTTCTGAGCTCAATGGAGCACCTGCATCTCCATCTACGCAACAGCCTCCTTTACATTTATTAAGGTCGCAAACAAATTGTTCTTCAATAATTTCATCGCTAACTAGCTTATTATCTATTACTATCATATCTATTACAAAAGTACTGACAAACAATTAAAAGGGATTTAAAAAATACAATGGACATTTAAATCAAACCATTGCTTAACAAAATTTTATTAATTTTTCCATCTAAAAGTTTGTAGCATATGATTAATATCTATTTGAATGAAGTCTTGGATTGGTTTTAGCGAATCTACATTTGGTGCAACATCAAAATACAATGCCCCTCTAAGAAAATGCCGACTGGTGTCGGTAAGGAAAAATTGTTTTGCAGTAGCAGCGTTACCGCCTACCTTAAAAAAAACTCCTCCAACTCCATTTTTTGTCTTGAATAAACTGTCACTAATTGAATTGGATACTACATTGTTTTTGTTAGTCAAGGTGTACGCATCATTAACCAATTTGTCATAAATATTTATTGCTTTTAAATCTGAATAGCTCCCATCAGCTCCTTTAATTTTATATATTGAGGTGCCGCCAACTGACTTATAACTCAAAAATATTTTACTATGAAACTGAGCAAAATCAATATTTATCCAATATGGACTTTCAGTTGAAACATCGAAATAGCTGCTATCCTTCACTATCTCTGCATAAATTGGGTATTCAAAACTAAAAGGGAAATCCTTTACATCAAATTTCCTATAGGCATGCTCAGGTAATTCAATTTTGAAATAACCTCTTTTCTTTGAAACGTAGGGCGAATTGCAAGAAATCACGAAAAGACAAGCAAGCAAAGGAATAAGATTTTTTTTAAACATTTCACCTAAAACAAAATATTTTATATGCATTGTAAATCGTTCGAATTTTTAAAATAGATATTAAATACTGATCTCAATTTTATTTTCACTGCGGATGTAATCCTTTAAAAAATTATAAAACTCATTGGTTTTTTCTGATAAGTACTTTGACTTTATCAATTCTATTTTTATTAATTGCCAGTGTGATAAAAGTAAAATCGCCGCTAACCACCGCCTCTTCCACCTGAGGAAACTCACCTGCTATTTCTAGAACAAGTCCGGCAAGTGAATCACTGTCTCCCCTAACTTTTTCAAAAATATCACCTGGCAAAAACATTGCCTTGCACACATCGCTGATCATTGTTTTACCTTCAAAAATATAAGTGTACTCATCAACTTTTGTGAATGCACTCTCTTCATCATCAAATTCATCCTGGATATCCCCAATTATTTCTTCCATAATATCTTCCAGCGTTACAATTCCAGAAGTACCTCCAAACTCATCCACCACAATGGCAAAATGAATACGCCGATTTCGAAATTCTTGCAAAAGGTCTTCTATTTGCTTTTGTTCATGTACAAAAAATGAAGGACGAATTAAGCTATGCCAATCATAATGATCTACTTTACTTGCATTGACATAAGGCAACAAGTCTTTGGTATGAAGCATTCCTTTTATCTCATCCAGATTGCTGTTGTAAACTGGTAAACGAGAGTAATGTAGTTCTTCTACTTTTTTAATCAGTTCTTCAAAAGAACTATTGTAATCGATGCCACTCACATCAAGTCTTGTGCGCATAATTTGTTTGACCGTCGTGTCACCAAATTTTCGAATGCCTTTTAAAATCTGTTTTTCTTCAATGGTAGCCTCATTTTCTGGCAATAAATCAATAGCATAATCCAATTGGCTATGATCGATCATGGAAGCTTTGTTCTGGGAAAATTTCTCCTCAATACCATCACCAAAACTTACCAATCTTTTACTCAGTCTATAAAAAAGATTATTGAAAATTTCTATGGTAAGTGAAGCGGTAGAGGCAAACCAAATTTTATGATGGGTGGCCCAAACTTTTGGCAATACCTCTCCGAAAAGAACAATTAAAAAAGTAACTACAATAACTTTTATCAAAAAAATAAACCAAAAGCCAAACTGAAATACCTCCAGTAACCCGTCCATCAATTCGTTTGATATTAAAATAATACAAATATTCACCAAACTGTTGGTAATAAGCAAGGCTGCCAACAAGGTTTTAGGCTGTTCCAATAAAGTTATAATTCGTTTAAAGGAAGGCTGTTGCTTAGTCTTAAGCATATTGATATCCTTATAAGTAAGGGAAAAAAAGGCAACCTCAGAGCCGGATACAAGAAAAGAAATGATAAACAAAACTACCGCTAAAAAGACAAGCACCGCAGAGGCGGAAGGAGTTATACTAATTAATGTGAAGTGAAACAAACCGGCAGTTTCCATAACCGAATGGTAATCCAAAATTATTTTTTTAGTTAATAATATTTCTAATGAATCTAAGCTTACTAGTTTTTATGAATCTCTTTTAGAGATTTAATAATTAAAAAGGCAATATTTCTGCACCATCTTCATCGGTTGAAATATTTTCCAAATCGTCTCCACCTTCTGTCGCTCCTGAAACCATGCCACCTTCACTTTTTTTATCAAGCATAATCAAATTATCGCCTACAATTTCTGTTGCAAATTTTTTATTCCCTTCCTTGTCCTCCCAGCTTCTAGTTTTCAAACGGCCTTCTATATAAACTTGGCTTCCCTTGTGTAAATACTTTTGGGCAAGCTCCGCTAATCCTCTCCACAATACAATTGTATGCCATTCAGTCTGCGAAATAAGTTTGCCACTTTTATCTTTGAAAGTCTCGGTGGTTGCTAAGGAGAATTTAGCAACAGCAATATTGCCCTCCAAAAATTGCATGTCTGGATCCTTGCCTAGGTTGCCGATTAACATCACCTTATTAATACCTCTCATTTTTGATAAATATTATTTTAAGAATTAAATTACCTTATGCTAAAACAGCATTAAAGGTACATTTTTATCCGTTAAATAGTTACTGATAAATTTAGGGAAAGGCAGTTTATCAAATGCCTTTTTACTTACCTTTTTGTACCCCTTTAATTCAATTGGATTGGTGATTGTAATTTTTACAAATTGCCCATAAATTGTTAGGTGAGTTAATAAATGCTTATAAACAGGTGAAATATGCAACAATTTAAATTTATTTTTCCCTAACAGTTTTTTAAAATGAGATAAGTCGTTCATTTCAGCAGGACCATCAGATTCTATCAGTACCAATTCATACAAATTTTCCCAGATATCATTGGCTCCTCGTTTTCTCACATAAGTATTACCCTTGTAGTCAATTTGAAGGTAATATAACCACCTTGTTTTTTTGACAATGGTTTTTTCCTTGATCGGTAAGAGCTGAACGATACCAGTTGAAAAAGCTTTACAATTTTTACTCAATCCACAACTGTCGCAAAGGGGCAACTGAGGCTTACAGACTACTGCACCAAAATCCATTATTGCCTGGTTGTATTCGCCGGGCTGACGTTGATTGAGTAATTCATTTGCCAAATTACCAAAAACTTTCTTTCCTTCTAGGCTGTCAATAGGAGTTGAAATGCCAAAATGCCTTGCTAAAACCCTAAAAACATTGCCATCCACTACAGCATAAGGTAGTCCAAAAGCAAAAGACCCAATTGCAGCTGCTGTATAAGGCCCAATCCCTTTCAATGATAATATGTCTTGATACTGATCTGGAAATTTTCCATTTAAATTATTACTAATATGTTTTGCGGTGGCGATCAAATTCTTGCATCGAGTATAATAGCCCAATCCTTCCCAGAGTTTAAACACTTTATTTTCTGGAGCATTTGCTAAATGTTGAATAGTAGGAAACGCAGCTATAAAACGATGGTAATAATTTAATCCCTGGGCAACCCTTGTTTGCTGTAAAATAATTTCACTAAGCCAAATTTTGTAGGGGTCTTTTTCACCTTTCCACGGCATTTCACGCGTATTTTCATCCCTATTCCATCTAATAAGGTTCTTTACAAAGTATTTTTGGCTAGCTTCCTCTGTCATTATTATTCAAATGTCTGTTAAATTATGAACTAGTAAAACTTTGTTATCAAGGTTAGGGTGATCATTTAAGAATTTAAACAAATAAATAACAAGATTTTAGCCTTAAAAGGTTTATTACTAACTGATAATCAATTAATAATGTTGCATTTATCGAATTTATTAATTAATTTGCTCAAAGAAAAATTTAAACTTTAAATAATGAGAAAAGCAGACCTAATTTCAGCTATTTCAGAAAAAACGGGTATCCCTAAAGTGGATGTTATATTCACTTTGGAGACCATGTTTAAAGAAATCAAACAGTCCCTTATTGCAGGCGAGAATATCTATATCCGTGGATTTGGAAGCTTTATAACCAAAAAAAGGGCTGCAAAAATTGGAAGAAATATCAAGAAAAACATTGCAGTAGAAATTCCAGCTCACAATACTCCTGCTTTTAAGCCTGCCAAAGAGTTTGTGCTTGAAGTAAAAAACAAAAAATTAGCCTAAAACGTCTAGCCCTAAACGCTTACCTTTGCGCCTCAATTAATTTTTGTGAAAAAACAACAAATTATCCTTTTGGCAGGAGGTCTTCTAATTTTTGCTAGCCTGTTCTATTTCGGCAAAACAGTCGCAACAAAGGATCTCTCATCAAAGGGTGAAGCCCCAGGGCCAGCAGCGGCAGCTGCTTTCAACATTGGCAAATATATTCAAGATGCTAAATCTAAGCTTAGCGTTTCTCAAATAAACTACATTAACTCTTTGGAAAATAGCATCTCCCGAGGAGATGTCGCGGCTCAACAAATAAAGGTTTATAACCAGCTTGCCAGCTTTTGGGCAGATTCTGTTCACCAGCAGGAAATATATATATTTTACACTTCCCAGTCAGCTAAGTTGGTAAATTCTGAAAAAAACCTCACCTTTGCTGCCCAATTGATTTTAGCTGATCTCAGAAATGAGTCTGATCTAGCCAAAAGAGGTTGGAAAGCAGAGCAGGCAATTGAGTTATTTGAACATGCTATTACACTTAATCCTAACAATCCAAATCTGCAAGTAGGCTTGGGAAGTTGTTATGTATTTGGAAAAGGTATGGTAGGTAATCCTCAAGAAACCATGAAGGGTATCCAACAGCTTTTGCAGGTTGTACGCAAGGACTCTTTAAACATGCAGGCTCAATTGGTACTAGGAATTGGCGGGGTGATTTCAAATCAATTTGATAAAGCCATTGACCGTTTATTGAATGTATTGAAATATGAGCCCAGTAATCTAGAGGCAATATCTTGGTTAGCTGATGCATATGCTGGTAAAGGGGACAAGGCCAACGCTTTGAAATGGTATGAAATTAGTAAACGGATGATTAACAATCCCGTTTATACAAAAGAAGTAAACGAAAGGATTAAATCGCTGAAATAGATTGATTGGGTGTTAACCAACTGTTATATTTCATTAAATATTTATAAAATTTTTATTAACAAAAAAAAGACTAGGTATGCCTTGTGGTAAAAAAAGAAAACGTCATAAAATTGCAACTCACAAACGTAAAAAGCGTTTAAGAAAGAACCGTCATAAGAAGAAATAATTTTCTTTTTAACATAAGTGCCGGCTCCCTCAGGTCGGCACATCTTTTTATTTAATAGGCATTGAAGGTTATCTAGGAATAACACTTTGTGCCTCGTTGTACGTTACCTTTTCGTGCTGTACCCGTCTGTATTAAAAGCAAAATTAGTGACAAAGGAACTGATTATAAATACTACTCCGCAAGGCGTTGAAATAGCCTTGTTGGAAGATAAAAAGCTCGTGGAATTGCACAATGAAAAAGCTGATGCAAATTTCGCTGTGGGAGACGTGTATCTTGGAAAAGTCAAAAAACTTATCCCAGGTTTAAACGCCGCATTCGTAGACATCGGATTTGAAAAAGATGCCTTTTTACATTATACAGACCTAAGTCCTTATGTTAAATCAATATTGAAATTCACCAATATTGCTATCAATGATCATTCAGAAAAAGGTTTTGATTTTGGTAAATTTCCAGTTGAACCAGAAATTGTAAAAACTGGTAAAATAGCAGAAGTTCTTGCAGGCAAACCAAATGTATTGGTTCAAATATTAAAAGAACCTATTGCTGCGAAAGGACCAAGATTAAGTTGCGAATTGTCTTTACCAGGTAGATATGTAGTGATCACTCCGTTTAATAATATCATTGCGGTGTCTAGAAAAATCCATTCTAGCGAGGAAAGAAAAAGATTGCACAAAATTGTTGAATCGGTAAGGACCAAAAACTTTGGAGTAATCGTGCGTACTGCCGCAGAAGGAAAAAATACTGCAGAGCTTCATGAAGACTTACTAAGTCTTTTAAATACTTGGAAAACCATTCAAGCAAATTTGAAAGGTGCTGTTCCACCTTCGAAAATCTTAAGTGAACAAGGGAAAGCAAACAGCATGCTGCGCGATTTACTCAATGAAGATTTTAACCGAATTGTAGTAAATGACAAAAATATTTTTACAGAAACAAAAAGTTATATCCAAAGAATTGCCCCTGAAAAGGTGGAGATCGTTTCCCATTATAACAATAGTGCTCCCATTTTTGACAGTTTTGGTATTACCAAACAAGTAAAAGCTGCATTTGGCAAAACAGTCAACCTTCCAAGTGGAGCCTACCTAATTATTGAACATACAGAAGCCCTTCATGTAATTGATGTAAACAGTGGTTATAAAAGCGTAAGCAATAACCAGGAAGAAAACGCCTTGGAAACAAATTTAGAGGCTGCCGAAGA
>Ga0209829_10003508_pt1 | contig 11412 bp, 6 predicted proteins | sample C_140205_EF_Meta_FD_187311 | JGI IMG/M metagenome (GOLD analysis project Ga0209829, IMG submission 187311) | Freshwater microbial communities from Lake Croche, Canada to study carbon cycling - C_140205_EF_MetaG (SPAdes) (version 2) | ecosystem: Environmental > Aquatic > Freshwater > Lake... | reverse complement strand
GCTTCCCGTCGATGAGGTTGCCAAGCAATCGGAGGACACGCTGCACCGGCAGTTTATCCACCACGTGTTGATGATGATCGACGAATCGGTCGCGGCAAGTGAGAAGCCGACGACCCCACATCAGCCGTGACAATGCCTCCATTGGCCTGTCTGCTTTTCATGTTTCTGCGGCTGCACCATCGCCCGACACGCCGCCATGCACACCACACATTCCCAGGGCCCAGCGACTTTCCCAGGAGCACCATCCGATGTCCGACCCGATGAACGTCTCGCCGGCACTTGAATCCAAGATCATGAAGCTGCACAGCCGCCTTGAGAAAGCGGTGACTCAGAATCGCCGGAGTCACACCATGACCGCCGTCGTGATGGGCTGCCTGCTGCTGGCGTCGGCAGGCTATTTGCGATACCTGTACACCACGGTCGCCGAATTCGCCGAGGCCAGCACACTCGTGGAACTGATTGCAACCCAGGCCGAGCCCCAGCTCAACATCGAGGCGGCACGGTTTGGAGACACCCTCGAGGCGCAGGCGCCGGCCGTGTTGGACCAGGCGGAGAAATTCTTGCTCAGCGCGCCCCCGCAAATGTCCCGTGCGTTGGAAGGCTATGCGTCGACATTCGCCGACGAGCAGCTCATGTCGCTTGAGTCGCAGACGTACGACGTGGTCAGCAAGACGCTGGAGGCGGCCATCTCCAAGGCTGAGGAGGACGGCGTCGATCTGACCGATGCAAAACAGCTGGATGCCTTGGTGGACTCAGCGGCACCGACGATGCGTGAGACGCTGAAAAAAGCGATCGACGAGTTGTATGCCGAGTATACGGAGGGCGCCGACAGCGTGGGCAGCTACATCGAGGAGCTCACGGCACCCGGCAAAGAGAAGCAGTTGACGCCTCTGCAGCAGAGCCAGCGGGAAATCCTGCTGACCGGCCTGGCGATCATCCAGCGGATGGAGTCAGATCCGTGCCGGGCGCCGCTTCAGGGCGTGCTGGACATCACGCCGTAGCGGGTGGAGGTCGAGTCGAGGGCCGCCCGAGCCCTCGAGTGCCCGGCTGAAAGCTGAAATCACGGCGTCGAACCGCCAGGTGTGACATCGCGGGTCCGCGATGGCCACAAGAGTTCATCGTGTCGGACTCACTCTTTCCTTGTGGCGACACGATCTCCATCGTGTCGGATTCAGCAAGTTAAAAACTCGCTGCCACAAGATTCAGCACGTTACAAACTTGCTGCCACAAGAGGCTGGGGCCTCCTCACTCTCCTCCCTCCCCGTGGCGACACGATTTCATCGTGTCTCTTGTGGCGACGAGATCTCCATCGTGTCGGATTCAGCAAGTTACAAACTTGCTGCCACAAGATTCAGCACGTTGAAATCCCGCTGCCTACGGGTTTGTGCCGGCGTCCGAGGCGGACGAGCCTGATCCCGCAGCCTTGCGGCTGTCGCGTGCCCGAATCGTGGACATCACAGCCCGGCTGGCACGCTGAGCTTGCTCGCTCTCCGAGCCGTAGTGGTCGAGTGCGGCACGCAGGATCGTGCGGCGCAGCGACAATCCCTCGTCGATTCGGTCCGTCTGTTCAAGCAAGCCTGCCAACGCGTTCATGGTCGCTGTCATCTCGACCGCCGTCACGCTGCCCTGCCATGGCTCGGCGGCTGCGAGCACCGCTCGGAGCGTGCGTTCGGCGGAGTCGACCTGCCCCGACGTGTATTGCAGGGCGGCGTGACGGATTGCGACCGACTGCGTGAGCGAATCGGCGGGCCCCAGGTCGCTTAGCGCGATCTCCACGCCTTCGGCGAACAGTCGCTCCGCATCGGCCGCGAAGCCGTGGTGCTTGGCAGCGGCCCCTTGCGCGGCCGTCAGGCTGACGGTTGCCCGCCGCGTGGCGAGGTCGTCGGCACTCCCTCGGCCAAGGCAGTCGTCGAGGATTCGACGTCGCTGAGCGACGGCCTCGTCGAGTCGTCCGGACTCCTCCAGAATGCTTGCCAGTGCTTGCCGCGTGGCTGTGGCATCGACGGTGCGGCGCCAGCCGACCGACTCGACTGCCTCGAGCGTGCTGTTCAGGACACGGATGCCCCCTTCGGCGTCCCGCTGTGCCACGAGCGCAGAAGCGAGCACGATAGCGGCTCCCTGCGCCATCGGGTGCCATGCCCCAAGCTGTTCGTTGGCGGCCAGGAGGCTTTCGCGGGCCGAGGATGCGGCCGCCGCGGGTTCCCCGCGGCGCAGCGCCGCCCCTGCCAGCAGCGTGCGGCACCGCACGGTCGCAACGTTTCCCTTGCCGCAGCGGGCCTCCAGGTCAGCGGCAATGTCCCGGCAGATCGCCTCAGCCTCCGCGTACCGCCGCCGGTCGGAGAGCAGCGAGGCGAGCGAGCACTTCGCCATGAGGACGGAACGATCGTCGGCGGGCAGGATCTCGGCGATGCCATCCACGCCCATGCGCATGAACGACTCCGCGGCGTCGTAATCGCCCTGTGTGGCTCGGGCCCGTGACAGCTGGCTGAAAATATTGCAGCGGGGACGGTTCTGGACGGCGCGTCGGGCGGAGGCGATGGCGGCCGAGGAGTCGCCACGCCGATCGGCAAAACCCGCCATCCACATGTGGGCACAAAAGTTGTCGGGCCGCTTGGCGAGCACGTCCTCCCACATCGCTTCACGATCGGCGTAGACCTTGTTGCGTTCGTGCGTGAGCAGGCCGAGTGCAACGACGAGGCCGGCGACGAGGCCGGCCCCGATCCAGGGCACGGGCTGGCGGCCCACCGCGACGACGGCAGCCGACGGTGCCGGCCGCCATTTCGAAAGCAGCGTGGCCGCGCTGAGCACTCCGGCGGCGATGACGGCCGCCAGAGGGAGGTACATCCGGTGATCGGCTGCGACGGCCAGCACGGGCATGATGCTCGACGTAGGTGCCAGCGCCAGCAGGAACACGCAGCCCAGCCATGCCCACGGCCGCCGGTTCCACACGCCGACGGCGGTTGCCACGACGAGGCCGAGCACGGCCAGCAGCGGCACTGCGATTGCCGCCGCGGACGTTGCGATTGGCCAGCCGTAGTCGAGGCACAGGCCGAACGGCCATACGGCGAGTTGCAGGTAGTGGAGGATGACACCCGGCTGCGTGAGCGCGTAGGCCAGCGATCCCGGGCCTGCATCGTCGAACTCACCGTACGCAGACCGTTGCAGCCAGACCTGGAGGCCGACGATGACGGTCGTGGCCGCGATGGCGGCGTGCCAGCCGCGGCGGCTCCAGACATCCGCAGACGAGGATGCCACGAAGGTCCAATCATAGGTGAGCAGAATGAGCGGCAGGGCGACGGCGTTTTCCTTCGAAGCCATGGCCAGTGCCGCTGCGGCCACGCTGGCCGCAAGCCAGCCGCGTCTCCAGCCCTCCGAGGCGGCGCGGGCAAAACAGGCCATCGACACGAGGCAGAACATCGCCGCCATCGACTCGATCCGCTGGTAGACGTAGGTCACCGACTGTGTCTGCAATGGATGCACCGCCCAGACCAGCGCGATCGCGAGCGCGAGGGGTCGAGCGTTCGGGCCGAAACGAGCGGCCAACCGCGCCGATGCGAGCGTCAGCCGGGCCAGCTCGAAAAGCGCGATGGCTGCGATCAGATGGATCGCGATGTTGGCGAAGTGGTAGCCACACGGCGAGTCGCCCCAGAGGGCGTGGTCAACGGCAAAGCTCAGCGACGGAAGAAAACGCGCGGGCACGAGGTTGCCGACCGTCATCGCCTCCCATGGCGGCCAAAGGCGGTGTACGGCGGGATTCGCCTCGATCTCGAAGATGTCGTCGAAGACGAAGTCACCCCGGAAGGCGTTGGCGAAAGCGGCGAGGATGACACAGACGATGGCGATCCGCGAGATTCGGTTCATCAGGCGGGCGTCGTGGCCCGCGGCGTCCGGATGCTGCGGCGAGTCGTGGCTGTCCATCGTTGCTGGTCGCGGCGCAAGCCGCATGGCCGTGGGCTACGACGCTGCCGGCGGTCTTCCAGCAGGCGTGCGGCGTGATGGCACCATTGTATCACCGGGGGGCGGTGGCCGGCGTGCTGCGAGAATCGGCCGCGTTGGCGTGCGTTATTGAATTGGAGCTCACACCACCCGTCTCGTGCAGTGGCTCCAATTGCTGCCGCGCACCCCCCTCTCGCCGCGCACTCAAGTTCCTTACGGCGTGGCGCTCACTGCCGGCTGGCTGAGCGAATGGTGGGCCGACACCGTCTCGCATGCCCCTTGCCGCGGTCGCGGGCGTTCGCCTGACTCACCGCTGCATGTATTTTGATCCCTCGACAGCATTGAACGAACGTTGGATGACGACCGCGATCCGTGGAGGCGTCCGCGCGCGACGCGGTGCGTTGGTGCCAGGAACAGAAGCGGAGCCGCCAGACTGCCGGCAGGGCGGCATATTTCTCCAAAAAACAGCCGGTTTCGCGGCGATCTGTGCTGTCTGCACGGGAAGGTGCCCGCAGGGGGAGCGGGGCCGGCCGCCCATCGAGGCCACTCACACAATTCTCACCGATAGCTCACACCCCGCTGATTGTTCACCCCTAACGTGTGCACATCGGCAGGGAGAGCATGTGGCTCGCCCTGCGGAAGTCGACAGTTTTCTCAACCAAAGGATATTTCTCATGAACACATCCCTGTTCCTTGGAAAGCGACGCGGGTTCACCCTCGTGGAACTCCTCGTCGTGATCGCGATCATCGGCACGCTGGTGGGCCTGTTGCTCCCAGCCGTGCAGGCGGCCCGCGAATCGGCACGCAAGAGCCAGTGTGGCAACAACATCAAGATGATGGGCCTGGCGTCCCTCAACTACGAAAGCGCCAAGAAGAAGTATCCCACCTCCGGCGAAGGCAAGAAGTGGGACGGTACGACGTGGGGCACCGCCATGAACGTCGAGTCGTTCTACACCCAGATCCTTGGATTCTGCGAGCAGGCCGGCTTGGCTGCCAAGTGGAACCAGAAGGAGGGCTATAACAGCACCAACAACATGCCGCTGGCATCCACGAAGATCGGCACGTTCCTCTGCCCGAGCAACTCGGTCTACCAGGATTCTTTCGGCGGTACCTGCACCGGAGCCGTGGCCGGGGATTACCAATACTACGGATGCGCGGACTACATGCCCATCGTCTACACCGACCTGAGCCCGACCGACGGCACCAGGCAGACCACTGCGACCGTCCAGAGCAACATCAAGCTGGGACTGCTGCATTGGGACAACTCAAGCAGCACGCAGCACGCACTGGACGGCACGAGCAACACTGCCATCTTCTTCGAGGACTCCGGCCGCACCCAGCAGGACCTCGGCAAGTACGGCACGAGCGATCCCTGGTATACCACTGCCGGTGGCCAGGCCGTCTCCGTCACGTTCGCCGCGACTGATCTGGTGTCGAGCAAGACGGTGCCCAATCGATGGGCTGACAGCGACAACGGCAGCGGCGTGTCGGGGGCTCCGGACCAGCAGACCGCCAACCCCCGCACCCGCGGCATCATCAACAACTCCAAGTCGCCGGTCGGCGGATCCTCGGCGACCTGCCTCTGGACCAGCAACAACTGCGGCCCCAACGACGAGCCGGCCAGCTTGCACGCCGGCGGCGGATGCTTCGCCGGCTTCGGCGACGGCAGTGTCCACTGGCTCAGCGACCAGCTCAACGTGCAGGTCTGCCGCCAGCTGGCCGATCCGGCCGACGGCGGGAAGCCCCTCCAGTATGAGTGATGCCCGTCAGGGCAGGGCTCGATCGCCGTTGGCATGAGCCCTGCACGGCTGCAATCAACACGACACCCCCGGTCGCAAGACCGGGGGTGTTTTTTTGTCGCTGTCGACACGATATCGTCGTGTCGACAGCGACAAAACAGCGGTTTGCTCCTCAGTTGGAGCCCAGGCCCGTCGTCACGCTCACGCAATTCTCACCGACCGCTCACGCAACGCTCGCCTTCCGCTCCTAGGCTGAAAGAAGATCACGGGAAGGCAAGTATTTCCGTCGAAAAGATGTGACTTCTCCACACCAAAGGATTTTGTGCGATGCGCTTTCCACGGCATTCAGGCCGCCGCTCCGGGTTCACCCTCGTGGAACTCCTCGTCGTCATCGCGATCATCGGCACGCTGGTGGGCCTGTTGCTCCCGGCCGTGCAGGCGGCCCGTGAATCGGCCCGCAAGAGTGCCTGCGGCAACAACATCAAGATGATCGCCCTGGCCGCCATCAACTACGAAAGCAACAAGCACCGGTATCCCACCAGCGGTGAGGGCAAGAAGATCGATAAGGTCGCGGCTACGGTCACGGCGGCGATGAACGTCGAGTCGTTCTACACCCAGATCCTCGGATTCTGCGAGCAGGCCGGCTTAGCTGCCAAGTGGAACCCGAAGGAGAGCTATAACAGCGCCAACAACATGCCACTGGCATCCACGAAGATCGGCACGTTCCTCTGCCCGAGCAACTCGGTCTACCAGGATTCTTTCGGCGGCACCTGCACCGGAGCCGTGGCCGGGGATTACCAATACTACGGATGCGCGGACTACATGCCCGTCGTCTACACCGACCTGGATCCGTCCACCGGCGTGCGGCAGAAGGACAGTGCGACGTACACGAAGCTTGGCCTGCTGCATTGGGACAACTCAAGCACCCATCAGCATGCCTACGACGGTACCAGCCATACCGTGATCTTCTTCGAGGACTCCGGCCGCACTCAGATGGACCTCGGCAAGTACGGCACGAGCGATCCCTGGTATTCCACTGCCACCGGCCTGCCCGTCTCCGTCACGTTGGCCGCGACCGATCTGGTGTCGAGCAAGACGGTGCCCAACCGCTGGGCTGACAGTGACAACGGCAGCGGCGTGTCGGGGGCTCCGGACCAGGAGAGCACCAACCCCCGCACCCGCGGCATCATCAACAACTCCAAGTCGCCGGTCGGCGGATCCTCGTCGACCTGCCTCTGGACCAGCAACAACTGCGGCCCCAACGACGAGCCGGCTAGCCTGCACGCCGGCGGCGGATGTTTCGCCGGCTTTGCCGACGGCAGCGTCCACTGGCTCAGCGACCAGCTCAATGTGCAGGTCTGCCGCCAGCTGTCCGATCCGGGCGATAGCGAGAAGCCCCTCCAGTATGAGTGATTCCGCCCTGGCCGGGGCTTGCCACACCATTGGACTGGTGGCCGTGCGGCCGCTGCAGCCATCGGCCGCTGGACGGACGTGCAAGTCTGTGCAACCCGCATAACGCGACCATGGCATGGGTCGCTCATGCCATTTTGATCGATGACTCACATTGCGCTTACGTTCCATCTTTAGTATGCCCGCCATCTAACGGGAACGTAAGTATTTCCCGTCGGGTTTCGGAAAATTTCTCAACCAAAGGATATTTCTCATGAACACATCCCTGTTCCTTGGAAAGCGACGCGGGTTCACCCTCGTGGAACTCCTCGTCGTGATCGCGATCATCGGCACGCTGGTGGGCCTGTTGCTCCCAGCCGTGCAGGCGGCCCGCGAATCGGCACGCAAGAGCCAGTGTGGCAACAACATCAAGATGATGGGCCTGGCGTCCCTCAACTACGAAAGCGCCAAGAAGAAGTATCCCACCTCCGGCGAAGGCAAGAAGTGGGACGGTACGACGTGGGGCACCGCCATGAACGTCGAGTCGTTCTACACCCAGATCCTTGGATTCTGCGAGCAGGCCGGCTTGGCTGCCAAGTGGAACCAGAAGGAGGGCTATAACAGCACCAACAACATGCCGCTGGCATCCACGAAGATCGGCACGTTCCTCTGCCCGAGCAACTCGGTCTACCAGGATTCTTTCGGCGGTACCTGCACCGGAGCCGTGGCCGGGGATTACCAATACTACGGATGCGCGGACTACATGCCCATCGTCTACACCGACCTGAGCCCGACCGACGGCACCAGGCAGACCACTGCGACCGTCCAGAGCAACATCAAGCTGGGACTGCTGCATTGGGACAACTCAAGCAGCACGCAGCACGCACTGGACGGCACGAGCAACACTGCCATCTTCTTCGAGGACTCCGGCCGCACCCAGCAGGACCTCGGCAAGTACGGCACGAGCGATCCCTGGTATACCACTGCCGGTGGCCAGGCCGTCTCCGTCACGTTCGCCGCGACTGATCTGGTGTCGAGCAAGACGGTGCCCAATCGATGGGCTGACAGCGACAACGGCAGCGGCGTGTCGGGGGCTCCGGACCAGCAGACCGCCAACCCCCGCACCCGCGGCATCATCAACAACTCCAAGTCGCCGGTCGGCGGATCCTCGGCGACCTGCCTCTGGACCAGCAACAACTGCGGCCCCAACGACGAGCCGGCCAGCTTGCACGCCGGCGGCGGATGCTTCGCCGGCTTCGGCGACGGCAGTGTCCACTGGCTCAGCGACCAGCTCAACGTGCAGGTCTGCCGCCAGCTGGCCGATCCGGCCGACGGCGGGAAGCCCCTCCAGTATGAGTGATGCCCGTCAGGGCAGGGCTCGATCGCCGTTGGCATGAGCCCTGCACGGCTGCAATCAACACAACACTCCCGGTCGCAAGACCGGGAGTGTTTTTTTGTCGCCAACCGCCCCACAAGGCCATGCAGGCCATGCTCACCCGTGGCCTACCGGCCCCGCCACGCGGCGTGGCACGAGCCGGCCGGTGGTGTCGGTGACATGGGCCCCCCGGTCGCCGGCCTCGTGGTACTCGGCGTCTTGGTTGACGTTCCAAACGTCAAAGAGTTGCTCGCCAGCCAGGATGTTCCGGGCCGTCAGCATCGCTGTCATCATGGCGTGATCTTGGTTGTTGTACTTGTGCATGCCGTTGCGGCCCACCAGATGCAGGCCGGGAAAGCGGGCGGCAAGCTCACTGCGAATCGTCTCCACGTGCCGGGCGTAGTCGTCGTCGTAGACGGGATAGGCCTTGGGCTGGCGAACCACATGGCCGTCCAGAACGTCTCCGGTCGCCACGAGCCCCAGCGACGCAAGTTCTCGGGAGGCCAACGCCACGAGGTCCGCGTCGGAACTCGACCAGAGCCCATCCCCTTCGAAACAGAAGTATTCGAGGCCGTAGCAGGCCAGGCTCGGATCGGGCACCATCTCCGGCGACCAGCTGGCGAAGTTCTGCACCCGGCCCACCTTCACGCCCGGTTCGTGGATGTAGATCCAGTTGTCGTCGAACCGGCTGGTCGGACGGACGATGAGGGCCACGGTGAGGAAATCCCGGTAGCGCAGCTTCGCCGCCGCCTCAAGCACAGCCGCCGGCAGGGCCGGCCGGATGCATGAGGCCAGCTCCCGCATCGGGGCCGAGGAAATCACATGATCAGCCTCGATCCACTCCAGGGTGTCGCCGCCTTCTGACCGATCGCCAGCGGCGCCTGAGGTTTGGAAGCCCACCCGCCATCGGCCGCTCCCAGGGATGCGTTCGAGGGCCGTGACATGGGCCCCCATGCGGATCTCGCCCCCCTGCTTCCGTGTGCGGTCAGCCGCCGCCTCCCACATCATGCCCGGTCCCTTGCGCGGATACCGGAAGGTGTCGATGAGTGTCTTGATCGTCTTTGACCGGTCCGCGGACACCCCTTTTTTCTTCGGAAAGAGCGCCGAGAGAATCGCGGTGGACAGCGACAGGCCCTTGATCCGCTGGGCCGCCCAGTCGGCGGAAATCTCGCTGCAACTCATGCCCCAGACCTTCTCCGTGTAGGTCTTGAAGAAGATACCGAAGAGCCGCTTGCCGAATTTATTCGAGACCCAGTCCTCGAACGTCCGCGGGTTCTTCACGGGAAAGAGTCTGGCCTTCGCATAGGAGGCCACGCAGCGAAACGATTCGAAGAGGCCGAGATTCCGGAGGGCCTCAGCCGCCTTGAGCGGGTAGGCATAGAACTTGCCGCCGTAGTAGATCCGCGACGATCTGGGGCGATGGAGCAAGTCGTCGCCCAGCAGTTCCGTCCAGAGGTCCTCCACCTCCTGCGACTTGGAGAAAAACCGGTGTCCGCCAATATCGAAGCGGAAGCCCTGGTATTCAACCGTCCGGGAGATGCCACCGACATAGGTCGGGTCTCTTTCCAGCACGATGACCCTCGCATCGGACTGCGTGAGCAGGTAGGCAGCCGTCAGCCCCGCCGGGCCGGCACCGATGATCACGACGCTTTGGGACATGAACGTCTTCCTCGACTCTTGCGGTTTGGCGAGACGGTGCCGCGGCCGCCCATGAGGGACAAGGATAACCGATGGCTGGGAGGCCGTCCGTGGCGGCACATTCCGCCCAGCCCGCAGGCATCGGCCCCTCCGAAAAAGGCCGCATGGATCGGTATTATTTCTGCCAAAAGACCGTCCCAAAACCCCTCAAACGAGGAATCCGTGGCACATCAGAAACTCACACTCTCTTTGAGCCCCTGCGGGGTATATTTCCTCGAATTGTAGTGCGCTCGCAGCCACCAGCCACCAGCCACCAGCCAATTGGTCAACCACTGCGTCACTCGGGCGAGAGTCTTTCAAGCCGCCGCTCCGGCGGGCACCTACCATCACAGCGAGGTTTCGCTCATGGCTTCCGCAAAGGCTCCCACACAGGCTCGTCGCGAAGAACGCGAATGGACTCCCGCGCTGAAGGGCCGCCGCCGCAAGGCAGTAGCGTCCGTGAACGAGTCTTCCAAGGCGGCTGGCGCGACCATGGCCACGATCACGGACGTCTCTCGCCGTCGTGCTCATGGAGAGACTATTGATACCGCGTACTTGGCCAAGATCAGCCGGGCCATTGACCCAACCGCCGCTGAAAAACAACTTGCCGCACAGGCAGCGACCACCGTCCAAAAGTCGGGCTGGAAGATGGCTGCAGGACTGGGCGTGGTTGCCGCTGGCTTCCTGCTAGCGGCCTGCTTCACGCTGTCCTCGAGGGGTAACCATACCGTCAGCGGAACGTTCGTATTCCAACAGCGAGGTTTCGGCGACGCCGAACTGGTCTTCCATCCGGCCGACCCCGCCGCCACGAATTTCCGAGTCGTCACGTCGCCGGAAGGGGCGTTCAAACTCACGGGTCTTCCTGCGGGAATCTACAAGGTCACCGCGCAGACCACCGAAGACGCCAAGGGTGTACTCCCTGCCATGTACACGAAGCTTGAATCAACGCCTTTCAAGCTCGATGTCCAACAAGACTTGAATGGCCTTACCCTGTACGCCATGCCGCCCAAACGCCGTGCCGCCCAAACGCCGCTGCAGAGCGTCCAGTCGGCGCGTTGACGGCCACCGTACCGGCGCAGCTTTGAACGTCCGTACCTCGTCCATCATGCCTGCCGCATCAGCAGGCCGGCGAGCCGGCCTCCGAATACGACCGCCTCAAAGACAAAGCCGAGGCTGCCATCGAGAGGCGGCCGGGCAAGGGCCGTCGCAAGGCGAGTCGGAACGAGGGCCTCTTCAAACAGGTCCACACGTGCGTCTCGCTCCTGGCGGAGAACCCCCGGCATCCAGGCCTGCAGA
>Ga0209829_10003507_pt1 | contig 11412 bp, 12 predicted proteins | sample C_140205_EF_Meta_FD_187311 | JGI IMG/M metagenome (GOLD analysis project Ga0209829, IMG submission 187311) | Freshwater microbial communities from Lake Croche, Canada to study carbon cycling - C_140205_EF_MetaG (SPAdes) (version 2) | ecosystem: Environmental > Aquatic > Freshwater > Lake... | reverse complement strand
AGATGCAGTTCGACGAATGCGTGAAGCTGCCCTGTTCGGACGCGGAGGCCGAGCGCGCCATGCGCCTGTCCCTGCGCTGGGCGGAGCGCTCGCACAAGGCCTTCACCGGCGGGCCCGGGCGGGCGATCTTCGGCATCGTGCAGGGCGGGGCGGTGCATGGGCTGCGGGTGGAGAGCGCGCAGGCGCTGACCGCCATGGATTTCCCCGGCTACGCCATCGGCGGGCTGGCGGTTGGTGAGCCGCAGGAGATCATGCTGGACATGATCGAAACCGTCGAGCCCCATCTGCCCCGCGAGAAGCCGCGCTATCTCATGGGCGTGGGTACGCCTGACGATCTGCTGGAATCCGTGCGGCGCGGGGTGGACATGTTCGACTGCGTCATGCCCACCCGGGCGGGCCGCCATGGTCTGGCCTATACGCGCTTTGGCAAGGTGAACCTGCGCAACGCCCGCCACGCCAGCGACCCGCGCATGCTGGACTCCGAATCGACCTGCGGCGCGGCACGCGACTATTCGCGCGCCTATCTGCACCACCTCGTGAAGTCAGGCGAAATCCTGGGGATGATGCTGCTGACCTGGGTGAATCTGGCCTATTACCAGCACCTGATGGCGGGCATGCGCGAAGCCATCGCGGCGGGTTGCTTCGCGGAGTTTGCGGCCCGGACGAAGGCGGACTGGGCGCAGGGAGATGTGGGGGCGGTTTAGGCCAGTTCGACGCGTAAGGTTCTGCCGACCGCCGCCGCGGCGCGCCGCAATGTGTCGAGCGTGACGGAGGATGAGGCAGGGTCGAGCAGCCTGTCGAGCTGACGGCGGCTGGTCTTCATGCGCTCCGCCATCACCGTCTTGGTCAGTCCCTGCGCCTGCATGGCTTCGACGAGCTGGGCGGCGATGATTTCCTTGATAGCGTGATCCTCGCACGCCTCAAGCATTCCCTGTTCCGCGAGGAAATCGTCAAAGGTTTCGTCGCTGACGCGGCCTTTTTCATTGGTGGTCATCCCATCACCTCTCGTTTGCGCTTCAGAGCGAGGTCGATATCCTGTTGCGGCGTCTTCTGTGTCTTCTTGATGAACGCATGCAGAAGGATCATGTGGCCGTCGCCCATGCAAAAGATCACGCGCGCGATGCGGTTGCTATCGAGGTTGCTGCGCACCTCCCAAAGTCCATCGCCAAGGGGAGCGCAGTGCGGGCGGCCTAGCGGCCATCCAAACTCGACTTTCTGTATGTCTTTTCCAACCGTTCGCCTGTCAGCCATCGGTAATTCGAGAATCCAATCGCGAACCGGGCTTGAGCCGAGGCCGCCCTCATAGAATCGCGCGGGGAGCTTTTTCGAGCGATCAATCACAGCAGGGATCGTGCCAAATTCGACACATTATGTCAAATGCGAAACGCCCGCCGTTTCCCCTCCCCCTTGTGGGGAAGGGGTCGCGACGCATCGGCAATGGGAGGCTGTCGCAACAGCGCCATCGATCAGCATTCCCCGACCCCCACCCCGTCCGCTGGCGCGGCCGACCCTCCCCACAGGGGGGAGGGTTTGCAGCTAACGACCTGAATGAGCGAGGTGAAACGCCCCACGCCCACCCCCAAAATAAAAAGCAAGGCCCGATCTTTCGATCGTCCTTGCTCTAGTGTCCTTGTCTCGACCAGTTCCTTTTGTGACATCCGAGGGCTTTGGCCTTATGGCTCTTTGCCTTCGCTGCCGGGAACCGGGTTCCTCCCGCGACTTGGATTGTAGCGCGTGTCCGTTTGACCGGGCGCGGCCTCCTTTCGGATTAGCCATTAGAACCTAGCTAATACTTTCGGTCTTGTCGACACCTCCGAAACGCCGTTTCATACTTTTTTTACGTGTCAAAGCACCGGGAATTTCGATCTAAACATATGAATTTAATATCATTTTCAAAATTTGGTAAAATAATGTCTAAAATTTAGGCGTTTTAATGTCGCGGGAGCACCCGCATTTCGGCGAGTGTTTGTCGTTTTTCTGACTGCGGGAAGTGGCTTGCCATGTCCACGCTATGCCTCCGCGCTTGTCTTTCGCCGCGCCTTGCTGTTGTTTGGCCCTCATTGAGCGCTCATCGCGCGCGAATCGTCGGCTTCAACTCAGGTCCCTTCATGCGTCTGTCCCGCTTCTTCCTCCCCATCCTTCGCGAAAACCCCAAGGAAGCGGAGATCGTTTCCCACCGGCTCATGCTGCGCGCCGGCATGGTGCGTCAGGAGGCCGCCGGCATTTACGCCTGGCTGCCGCTGGGCCTGCGGGTGCTGCGCAAGATCGAGAGAATCGTGCGCGAGGAGCAGAACCGGGCGGGCGCCATCGAATTGCTCATGCCGGTGATCCAGTCCGCCGATCTGTGGCGCGAGAGCGGTCGCTACGATGATTACGGCAAGGAAATGTTGCGCATCGTGGATCGCCACAAGCGCGAGATGCTGTTTGGTCCCACCAATGAAGAGATGATCACCGAGATCTTCCGGGGCTATGTGCGCTCCTACAAGGATCTGCCGCTCAATCTCTACCATATCCAGTGGAAGTTCCGCGACGAGGTGCGCCCGCGCTTCGGCGTCATGCGCTCGCGCGAATTCCTGATGAAGGACGCCTATTCCTTCGATCTGGATGCGGCGGGTGCGCGCCACTCCTACAACAAGATGTTCGCCGCCTATCTGCGCACCTTCGCCCGCATGGGGCTGAAGGCCATTCCCATGCGCGCCGACACCGGCCCCATTGGCGGCGACCTCAGCCATGAATTCATCATTCTCGCCTCCACCGGTGAGAGCGAAGTCTTCTGCCATGCCGATTATCTGAACATGGAGGCGCCCCCCGCCGACGTGGATTTCGATAATCGTGATGTGATGCAGGGCCTCTTCGACGAGTGGACGCAGCGCTATGCCGCGACCTCCGAAATGCACGACGCAGGCGCCTTCGAGGCGCTGCCGGACGACCAGCGCGTCTCCGCGCGCGGCATCGAGGTTGGCCATATCTTCAACTTCGGCACGAAATATTCGGCGCCCATGCACGCCGTGGTGAATGGCCCGGACGGCAAGGAGACGCCCGTGCAGATGGGCTCCTACGGCATCGGCCCCTCGCGTCTGGTGGCAGCGCTGATCGAGGCCAACCATGACGAGGCCGGCATCATCTGGCCCGAGTCGGTCGCGCCCTTCCACATCGGCCTCGCCAATCTCAAGGTCGGCGACGCCGCCACCGACGCGGCCTGCGCCGATCTCTACGCCAGGTTCGAAAAGGCCGGGATCGACGTGCTCTATGATGATCGCGACGAGCGGCCGGGCGCGAAATTCGCCACGCTCGATCTCATCGGCGTTCCCCATCATGTCGTCGTCGGCCCCAAGGGTCTCGCCGAGGGCAAGGTCGAGGTCAAGAATCGCCGCACCGGCGCGAAGGAGGTCCTCTCGCTGGATGAGGTCATCAACAGGTTCACCGCTTGAGCGATCACGCACTGGAGACCGAACACGAAGTTGCGCCGCCCCGCCGGGCGACACGCGCCTTCGCGCCTTTCGAATGGATGATCGCGCTGCGCTATCTGCGGGCGCGGCGGGCGAAGAGTTTTGTCTCGGTCATTGCGGGTTTCTCCTTTGCTGGCATCATGCTGGGGGTCGCCACCCTGATCGTCGTCATGTCCGTGATGAACGGGTTTCATCTGGAGCTGATGAGCAAGATCATCGGCATCAACGGCCATGTGTTCCTGCAGGGCGTCGAGACGCCGCTCAATGATTATGATGCGGTGGGCAAGCGTCTGGAGCAGGTGCCCGGCGTCACCTCGGTCATTCCCATGGTGGAGGGCGCCGCAGGCGTCTCCTCGCCCTATCAGCAATCGGGCGCCCTGGTGCGCGGCATTCGTGAAGCGGACATCAAGCGCCTCCCCGGCATCGCGGGCAATGTGCGGCGCGGCACGCTGGAGGGGTTCGATACGGCGGGCGGCGTCGCCATCGGCGCCAAGATGGCCGAGCAACTCAGCGTGCGCGTGGGCGACACGATTTCCGTGCTGACCGCGAAAGGCGCGGCCACGCCCTTTGGCGTCGCGCCGCGCATCAAGGCCTATCCGGTGGTCGCGATCTTCCAGATCGGCGTGTCTGAATTCGATGGCATCTTCGTCTATATGCCGTTGGCGGAAGCGCAGGCCTATTTCAACCGGGAGGACGAGGCCAGCGTCATAGAGGCCTTCGTGCAGGATCCCGACGACATGGACGCCATGCGCGTGAAGCTCGACAAGGCGGTCGGGCGCCCCATGATCATGACTGATTGGCGCCAGCGCAACCGCTCCTTCTTCGAGGCGCTGAAGGTGGAGCGCACGGTGATGTTCCTGATCCTTACACTGATCATTCTGGTGGCTGCGCTGAACATCATTTCCGGCATGACCATGCTGGTGAAGGACAAGGGCCGCGACATCGCGATCCTGCGCACCATGGGCGCCACGCGCGGCGCGGTGCTGCGCATCTTTCTGGTCACTGGCGCCACCATCGGCGCCTCGGGCACCATCGCGGGGCTGCTGCTGGGACTGGTGGTGGCGCATAATCTCGAATCGGTGCGCCAGCTCATCAATCGCAGCTTCGGGCTCAATGTCTTCGATCCCAATCTCTATCTCTTGAGCCGCCTGCCCTCCGTGGTGATGATGAGCGATGTCGTTCTGGTCGTGTCGATGTCCCTGTGCCTGTCCTTGCTGGCCACCATCTATCCGGCCTGGCGGGCGGCCAAGCTCGATCCCGTCGAAGCGCTGAGGTACGAATGAGCGCGCCGCAGGACTATCCCGCCCTCTGGCTGCACGAGGTCAGGCGCAGCTATCAGCAGGGCGAAAGCGCGCTGGATATTCTGTGCGGCGCCGAACTGGCCCTGTGGCCGGGCGAATCCGTCGCGCTGATCGCCCCCTCGGGCGCGGGCAAGTCCACGTTGCTACATGTGGCGGGCCTGCTGGAGAAGCCGGACAGTGGCGAGGTCTATGTGGGCGGCGAGCCGACGGCGACCATGGACGACACCCAGCGCACCACGCTGCGCCGCCACGAGATCGGCTTCGTCTACCAGTTCCACCACCTGTTGCCGGAATTCACCGCGCTGGAAAATATCATGATGCCGCAGATGATCGCGGGACTCTCGAAGGCTGCGGCGCGGCAGCGCAGCGAGGAATTGCTGGGCTATCTGGGCCTCGCCAAGCGGGTGGCCCACCGGCCTGCGGAGCTTTCGGGCGGCGAGCAGCAACGGGTCGCCATCGCGCGCGCCGTCGCCAACAGTCCGCGCCTGCTGCTGGCGGATGAGCCCACCGGCAACCTCGACCCGAAGACCGCAGACCACGTGTTCAACGCCCTCGCCCAGATCGTGCGCGCCACGGGGCTGGCCGCGCTGGTGGCGACCCATAACCTCGAGTTGGCCAAGCGCATGGATCGACGCGTGACCCTGCGTGACGGGTTGGTTGTGGAACTGCCGTAGAGGCATGGAACCGAGCTTGGCTGTGTGCGTTGTCGTGGCGCGATGGTTGACCGTCCTGCATCGAACGCTCATGTCCCAACGCGCCTGCTGCGGCGCTTCGCATTGCTGTCGCTTGGGTTCTGGTGCGGGCGGACGGCGGTCAAGGCCTGGGGCTTCACTTTTGGCCTTTTCGCCGCGCTGCTGCTGAACCTTGGCGCCGCCGTCGCGGTGAACGGCTGGAGCAAGTTTTTCTTCGACGCCCTGCAATACAAGAACGAGCATCGCATCCTGCTGAGCATCTATCTGGTGCTGGGGCTGGCTTTGGTCAGCGCGCTGACCGGCGCCTTGCTGCAACAGGTGCGCATGCGTTTCCAGCTGCGCTGGCGCGAATGGATGACCAAGACGCTTGTGCGGCGCTGGATGGAGCGGCGGCGCTTCTATCAGCTCAGCATTCTCGACCTCGTCGATAACCCGGAAGCGCGCATCGCCGAAGACGGGCGCCTCGCCATCGAGCTCTTTGTCGATTTCACCGCAGGCGTCACCAACGCCGCGCTCACGGCGGCGTCCTTTGTGAGCGTGCTCTGGTTCATCGGCGGTTCGCTGACGCTGTTTGGCGTCGAGATCCCCGGCTATCTCGTCATCGCCGCCGTGCTTTATTCCGGGATCACCTCCTTCGGCGTGTTGCTCATCGGCCGCCCGCTGGTGGCGCGGGTGGAGCGGAAGGCGGCGGCGGAGGCGGACTTTCGCTATGAGCTGACGCGAACCCGCGAGAACGCCGAAACCATCGCCCTGATCGGCGGCGACGAAGACGAGCGGGTGAAGCTCGCCGCCAGTTTCGACACGCTGGCCTTGCGATGGTTGAAGGTGATAGGAAGCCAGACCCGGATGATGCTTCTGTCGGGCGGCAACAATGTGCTGGCGCCGGTGATTCCGCTGCTGCTGGGGGCGCCGAAATATCTGGCGGGGGAACTGTCGCTGGGCGATCTGATGCAGGCGGCGGCGGCTTTCGCCCAGGTGCAGAACGCCCTCAACTGGCTCTCGGACAATAGCCTGCGCCTCGCCGACTGGTTCGCCTCCGCCCGCCGCGTGGCGGCTCTGGATGCAGCCTACACGCGGCTGGACACATTGGCGGAAGGGCCGGGGGGCCATGCCATCGATCTGGGCTTCAGCGACGACGGCGCGCTGCATCTGCGCGGCCTCTCCATCGCACAGCATGACGGCAAGGTGATGCTGGCGGATGCGGAGGTGCGGATCCTGCCCGGCGAGAAGGTGCTGGTGAAGGGGGATTCGGGCACGGGCAAATCGACGCTCATCCGCGCCATGGCGGGCCTGTGGCCCTGGGGCTCCGGCCAGATCCTGCGCCCGCGCGACGCGCGCATCGCCTTCATGCCCCAGCGCCCCTATATCCCGCTGGGCACGTTACGCCATGCGCTCGACTATCCCCACGACGCCATGCCCATCGCGCCCGGTCGCACGGAGCAGATGCTGCGCGCCTGTGGGCTGGACCATTTCATCGAACGGCTCGATGATGAGGACCATTGGTCGGGCATCCTGTCAGGGGGCGAGCAACAGCGCCTCGCCTTCGCCCGCGTGCTGCTGAAGCGGCCCGACATCATCATCATGGACGAGCCCACCTCCGCGCTGGACGAGCTGAGCCAGACGCGCATGATGGAGCTGCTGCGCACGGAAGTCCCCGACGCCATGGTGCTGCATGTGGCTCATCGCCCGGGCCTCGACCGCTTCCACGACCGCGAAATCCACCTCAAACGCGAAGGCAGCCAACCCGCTACAGTGGAGGAGACGCCCGCCGACATCTGGCTGGCGGGGCGGCGCTGGCTGTCGAAGGTGGGGGCGCGGGAGCGGTGAGGGGGCTCACACGCCCCGCAGCCGCTCCATCACCTCATCGGTCGCGAGCTTGCAGTTCCAGAAGTCAAGCAAAGCCTCGCGGTTGAGGTTGGTCCAGTCTTCGAGCTTGCGAAGATCGGCAGGCGATAGGGTCGGGCCGTCGTGGATCGTGGCGGGGGAGGCGATGCAGATGGAGGTCATGTTGTCGGGCAGATCCGCAATGGTGCGAGCGACTTTCACCCGCGCAGCATGCCTGATCCCTTGCCCCGAACTGATCCAGACGATGAACGGCAGGCCGGCGTACTTCGCGCTCAGAGGCGCAATACGCCAAGGCTCGTCTGTCGTCCTCATCCCACCCGTTCCCATCCCGCCATGCCCAGTCGTTCCTGCGGGAGGAAGCGGGCCTTGTAGGCCATCTTGCGGGAGCCCTCGACCCAGTAGCCGAGATAGACATGGGGAAGGGCGAGCCGACGCGCCCGCTTGAGATGGTCGAGGATCAGGAAGGTGCCCAGCGAGCGGTCGGCGAGGGCGGGGTCGTAAAAGGAATAGACCATGGACAGGCCATCGGCGAGCATATCGGTCAGCGCCACGGCGATCAGCGGTCCTTCGCCGCGCCCGTTGATGCCGGAGTCCGGTCCCCGCCGGCGATATTCGATCACCTGCGTGTTCACATGGCTGTCCTCGATCATCAGGGAATAATCGAGCACGCTCATGTCGGCCATGCCGCCATCGGCGTGGCGTTGGTCGAGATAGGTGCGGAACAGGGAATATTGCTCCGATGTCGCCCGTGGCGGCATCACCGCGCCGATGAGGTCCGTGTTCTGATCCCATACCCGGCGCAGATTGCGGGATTGTTCGAACTCATCCACGAGCACGCGCACGGAGACGCAGGCGCGGCATTTTTCGCAGGCGGGACGGTAGGCGATGGTCTGGGAGCGGCGGAAGCCGGACTGGGTCAGGGAATCGTTCAGCCCGGGCGACTTGCGACCGATCAGATGGGTGAAGACCTTCCGCTCCTCCCGCTCCGGCAGATAGGGGCAGGGCGACGGGGCGGTCAGGTAGAACTGCGGTGCGTCGCGCGGTTCTCTGGTCAATCCTGTCATCCTCCGGTTAGCTTGAGCATGATAGCAGCAGAAAACCGATTCGGGAAAAATTTGCGCTTCATCAATTGGGGCGGCGCGTCACTACGAGGCCCGCCAGCATGTCGTGCAGGCAGCGCTTTTCGGGAGAAACGAGGGAAATCAGCAGGATCGGCGGGAACATCCAGCTGATGAAGAACAGCACCGCATGGGCGGCCGCATTCAGGAAGGGCACGGGCGCGCCGCTGGTCATGCGCACCTCCAGGTCCATGGCCCGCATGCCCGGCGTCGCCTTGCGCCGCCCCGAGATCGTCAGACCATTGTAGAAAAAGGCCACGATGGGAAACAGCGGCGGCAGCACGAACCAGAGCAGCCCCAGAGACAGGAATCCCAGCCCCAGCCATATGCCAAGGCTGAGCAGGGAAACGATGAAGAGATCCAGCAGTACCGCCGTCATGCGCCTTGTGCGCACGCCTGCGAGAGCGGCTGCTGGCAGGAGTGGGGCGTAGAGGATGGCGCTGCTCCAGGGTTGGCCGCCGAGACGAGGGTCGCTCATGGTCTTCTCCCGCCGCCGGACTGCGACACCAGATATCTGGTTGGTCTCCCGAAATTCTCAAGCCCCGGCGCCTCTTTTGGCGCAAAGCTTTTCCCCGACAGACTGTGCCCTGTGTCGAGGGGGTAAGCGGTGAGCTTCGCATGCCCTGGTCCAAAACTCTGGGCCGCATTGCGGGTACGGCGGTGTGTATCCACATCACCTTCCTCCTGTTTCTGGTCTGGATCGGCGCCAGCGCGTTGCGGCAGGATGGCGGCGACGCCGCCATTCGCAATGTGCTCTTCATCGTGCTGCTGTTCGGCTCCGTCTTGCTGCACGAGTTCGGCCACATCCTGACCGCCCGGCGTTTCGGGATCAGCACGTCCAGCGGGCCTGCTGGTGCGGGAAGATCTGATCGCAGCCCTTGGAGCCCGGCCCCGCTAGGCGCCTCTGGCCGAGGTCATGCGCGTCCCTGCGCCCACTGTGCGGCTCTCTCAGGATCTGGGTGAGGCGGGCGCGCTGGCGGTGCTGCTGACCTGCAAGACCATGGCGGAAATGATGATTTTCATATCCGCCAAGCCGGACTGGACCTTCAATCGGCGGTGGTGAGTTACAGCCCCTTCGCCAGCCGCTCCGCCACCATGGGGGCGAAATAGGTGAGCACCCCATCCGCGCCCGCGCGTTTGAAGCCGACAAGGCTTTCCACCATGGCGCGTTCCGCGTCGATCCAGCCGTTTTGCGCGGCGGCCATGATCATCGCGTATTCGCCAGACACCTGATAGGCGAAGGTCGGGCAGCCGAACTCGGCCTTCACCCGACGCACGATGTCGAGATAGGGCATGCCTGGCTTCACCATGACCATGTCCGCGCCCTGTTCCAGATCCAGCGCCACCTCGCGAAGGGCTTCATCCGAATTGTGCGGGTCCATCTGATAGGTGCGCTTGTCGCCCTTCAAGAGCCCGCCCGAGCCCACCGCGTCGCGGAAGGGGCCATAGAAGGCGGAGGCGTATTTCGCCGCATAGCTCATGATCTGCACATGTTCGAAATGCTCGGCGTCAAGCGCGCGGCGGATCTCGCCGATGCGGCCGTCCATCATGTCCGAAGGGGCGATCACGTCAGCCCCGGCGCGGGCCTGATTGAGGGACTGGGCCACCAGGGCGCGCACGGATTCGTCATTGATGATCTCGTCGCCGCGCATCAGCCCGTCCTGCCCGTGGCTCGTATAGGGGTCGAGCGCCACATCGGTGACGACGCCGATCTCGGGCACCTCTTTCTTGAGGGCGCGAACCGCGCGGCAGACGAGGTTGTCGGGGTTGTAGGCCTGGGTGGCCTCGAGGTCGCGCAGGGCAGGGTCCGTGTTGGGGAAGAGGGCGATGGCGGGGATGCCAAGCTTGGCCCCCATCTCCGCCGCGCGCACGGCCTCGTCGATGGTGAGTCGGTCAACGCCGGGCATGGAGGGCACGGGTTCGCGGCGTTTTTCGCCATCAATGATGAAGATGGGCCAGATCAGGTCATTGGTGGTCAGCACGGTCTCGCGCACCATCCGCCGCGCCCACTCGGTGCGCCGGTTGCGGCGGGGCCGATGGGACAGATCGAGGCGGGCCGCCTCCGGATCGGCGAAAGGCTGGAAAGGTGAAGTCATGGCGGGGTGGTCTCCATCTGGCGGCATAACTGTAGCGCGTCAGACCCTCCCCCTGTGGGGAGGGTCGCCCGCGCAGCGGACGGGGTGGGGGTCTGCGCATTCTGATCACGAGCGCGTTTGCACAGGCGCTCACCGGACGAAATTCGCAGACCCCAACGCCGCACCCCTCCCCACAGGGGGGGAGGGGAAGGCGGCTGGCGTTTCGTCCTGATAACCTAGGAGCGTCGCCTCCCCGCCTGCTTGAAACTGGTCAACTCTAGCATGGTCGGACGGGCGGCAGAAAGCGTCATCACGAAGACCGACCGGGAACCAGCTGCGCTTGCGCGCGTTGTCAGAGGCTTGCCCTGTAAGGTCCATCGCCCGAGGTTTACGCCAATGCCGCTCTATTCCTTCGAAGTGTCCTCAGGTCCGGTCACCGTGGCCCAGCAGACCGCTGTGGAGCTGGCGGATCGCAGCGCCGTCTGGGACCGCGTGGCGGAGCTCGCCCGCACGACGAAGGAGCCTGGCGCACGGCTGATCGTGCGTGATGAAGCCGGTGAAACGATCGTCTCCATCGGCCTGTGGACCGTCCGCAATCTCGTGCGCAAACCCGACCGCGCCGCCTGACCCCGTTTCAGCTGATCGAGGAAACGGATCAAGCGTCGCGCCATCGCTCCGTTTGAATCGGAAGATCAGCTCATGCCTATCTCCATGTCAGGACGCGCCCAAGCCATCATGCGGGATCTGAAAGCGCGCGGTCTTGTGGATGCGCCAGTCGCGCTTGTGGTGGCGCATCCTGATGACGAGACCATAGGGCTGGGTCCGCTCCTGAAACTGCTGCGCGGCGCCCATGCGATCCATCTCACCAATGGGGCGCGGCGGGATCTGCGCGGCGTGCATGCGGCAGGCTATCTCAGTAGATTGGATCTCGC
>Ga0209829_10003505_pt1 | contig 11414 bp, 7 predicted proteins | sample C_140205_EF_Meta_FD_187311 | JGI IMG/M metagenome (GOLD analysis project Ga0209829, IMG submission 187311) | Freshwater microbial communities from Lake Croche, Canada to study carbon cycling - C_140205_EF_MetaG (SPAdes) (version 2) | ecosystem: Environmental > Aquatic > Freshwater > Lake... | reverse complement strand
CTGCCTTTGGCAGTCTTCCGCGCTCCTTCCCAGGAGCTTGGTTCGACCGCTCGACGCTCGACTCCCCATTTTCGCCTTCAGCCTTTAGCCTTTAGCCTTTCGTCTCTTATTCCACCACAGCAGCAGCCATCCGAAGACGAAGGGGTAGATCACTAGCAACGTGATGTCGCGGCCCATGTTGAAGGTCAGCACCAGACCGATCGCATAGAGCAGGAGATGGCCGATGTCGTGTCCCATCAGATCCTGTCGGGCTAACACCGCCACCCAGATCGCCATCAGGAGTGCGGCAGCAATTGGGCCACCAATCCGACCGAAGTTCACCACCCCCTGACCGATCATTCCAGTTGATACTGAAGCTGCTATACCTCCCTGTGATGCACTCTGTTTGCCATATCCCATGCCTCGGGCGATCGCATAGTCTAGACCAATCTCAGGCTTGCCAGGCCAGAGAACTCGCGGGATCGGATTTACAATTTCTGCGAAATACCGAGTTCCCCAGTTCACCTTATAGGTACCGTTAGCAATAAAGTAATTAATATACCCGAGCTCCTCAAACATGTTAAACCCACCGTGCTTTGCTGCTTTTTTCGCGGCATCTTGTGTCCCACCAGTTTGGAGAGCCTCGGAGATACTAATCTTGTCACGGTTCTCGATGACAAACTTCATCCAACTCTCGAGGGCCAAGAAAAAAACGCCGATCACAGCCAACCTCAAGAAAATTCCCCCGCGAATTCTGAGGGAAATCATCGCCAAGAAACCAGGAATTAGAACTGCAAGCATCGAATTTCTCGTCCGGTCAAAGATGAAAAAGGGAACTGAGAGGAAGTAGATAATGCCCGCTAAAGTTATCGTCGAGAACCGCTTACTGAGCGCCAAGGCCACTCCAAAGAGGGCGGTCAGCATAATCTGCACATAGGTCGCCAGAGCATAGATCGCATCAATACCGCCACCTAGTCGATCCCTTCTCCATGGATTTGCCTTCTCTCCAAGATAGGGAAAAAACATCCCGATGATGTCAAAGTCAGTTCGTAAAAGAGCCAGGAACATAAGGATGATCCAAGGACCAATCAGTAGTATGGCGATCAAGGAGACCTGATTCTGGAACCAGTCTGTATCAATCGTCAGGTTTTTCATCATCTGGAGGATCTGACTGCGTGGCTCCAAATCCCCATTAATCTTCCGATTCATAATGGGCACTAGCACTCCAAAGGCGATGAAGAAGAGAAGTACCTCCCACCAGGCATTCGTCAGAGAGTCAATACCTTGAATCTGAACATACTCTGCATAATCATTGTAAATCGCATCACCAATGTACCATGCAGCCGCAGTAAGCACTGTAGCACCCATCGGAATCCCCCACCCCTCGTTGCGACCTATCCATGCCCGTAGCCCAAGCACAACCGCCGCTAGACAGCAGAGATAGAATGGGAGCGGAAGCAGTGTAGAAATCATATGCGATTTAGATTTACTTTACAAAAAGGGACCAAATCGCCCTGTCAAACCATGAAGGAGTGAGTAGTAATCCCTTAATCATAAGCGAAAAGTTCCGATCATCCGATACAGAAGAAGCTGCTTGCTGCAGGCAAAGCCCCCTCAATGACACATCCCCATGTGCACCGCTCTCCAGTGCATGGATGATGAGTTTTTTTGCTAAACGACGTTGAAGCGTCCTGTCACATTTTCTCTTCGTTATGGCTCCAGATAGAATGACATCACACGCCGTCACGATACTCCTCACATAATCAGGGCGGAATTTTCTGGCACCTACCCTTCCTCCCTCATGCTGTCGCCAATACCCTACCAGTGTATCGATGAAGAGTCCCCTACCCCCTGCCAGCTTGACGCGGGCCTGATACTCCCAGTCCTGAGATCCGCTTAGCGCAGGATTCCAAGGCCCAACCGTCTCAATACAACTCCTACGATAAAGAGCCCCCATCGTGTGCCAGTGGTAGCCCGCCATCTCAAAAGAAGTATCCACAAAGGGAGATCCGATCGGCTCCACGCTTTCAAGAGGTGTCAGAGAGGCATCTGTCATGGCTACCTTGCCATAGGCATAATTGAGGTGGGGGTTCTTAATCAGGGTCTCTGCAAGTTCCTTCACTCCTGAAGCGATTAGGACATCATCCGAATCACAGAATAGAATCATATCTCCTCTTGCCTGCTCAATCCCGCAATTTCTGGCAACTTGGGCGCCTTGGTTCCCTCGGAGAGAAATCACAACGATCCGATCCTTGCCATGGCGCTTCTGAAGGGTACGGGCTAATTCCATCGTTCCATCTGTAGACCCATCGTCAACCAGAACAAACTCCGCATCGGGAACAGCCATCACCGGGTAAACGCACTCCTCCAGAAAAGAGGCCCTGTTGTAGGAGGGGCAGACTACAGAGAGCGATACTTTAGGAGTTCCCATAATGATCTCTTGCGAATGGATTGAACTGAAAGCAGTTCCTCTGTAGAAATTAAAAAATGAAAGTCGTAGCTTGGCCTGCTTTTTCCAACAAAGAGTGGAATCCCTACAATAGCCTTCTCTACTCCAAAATCCAGAAAAAGGGCATCACCGTAAGAGACTTTGATGGTCGACTGTTTAGCAACTTTGACGGTGTGGATATCTTTCATATTCACTGGCCCGACCTTTTCCTTAAGCGGAGATTCTGGCTTCAGGCTGCTCTTGCCTGCGCGAGTCTATTGATCATCTTAAAAAGGGCCCGCCGTGCGGGAGCAAGAGTCGTCTGGACAGCCCACAACCTCCAGTCCCACGAAAATAGATACCCTTGGCTAGAGAAAACCTTCTGGTCTCTTTACGTTCGCCAACTTGACGGTGTCATCTCCATGAGCACAGGAGGGCTCGCCCAGACGCGGAAGCTCAGGCTAGGTACCAAGGAAATCCCTTGCGCAGTTATTCCCCACGGGCACTACCGTGAAACTTACCCCGACCAGACCAATCGTGTGGCAGCGAGGGAGCGTTTCGACATCCCCCCAACGACGCTCGTTTTTGGCCAGTTCGGACTGATCCGTCCTTACAAGGGACTGGAGAAGCTCGTTAACTCATGGACCTCTTGGCGCGGGCGACCGGAGGATGCCCTTCTCCTGATCGCAGGGCATCCCTCGGATAAGCACCTTGACGAATTCCTTACCCTACATGCCTCACAACTCGAAGGGATCCAATATCACCCCGGAAGCATTGATGCGGAAGATTTCCAATACTTCTTCCGCGCAGCAGATATCATCGTTCTCCCTTATCAGAGGATCCTCAATTCAGGAGCAGCGCTTCTCACTCTCTCCTTTAACAAGCCGGTGATCCTTCCCCGCACAGACGCTCTTTCCGAACTCAGGGATCAGGTAGGAGCTGATTGGGTCTATCTCTACGAAGGTGAATTCGATGATACAGTTCTGCGGGATGCGGTTTTATGGTTTGGGAAACGGACTACTACGGCTGTGGCCCCGCTGGATTGCTTCAACTGGGACATCATCGCAGAAAAAACCGTTGCATTTTACAGCTCACTCCGGGAAAGGACCTGAAACCAGCCTGTACCCTCACGGGGATTTTAGGTGATAGGCGATAGCTGAATCGTCTTGTCGCACCGTTCCAGCGTACTGAGGCGGTGAGCAATGGCTATGATCGTCACCTTTCCCTGCAGCTCATTGATAGTCTTGATAACAGCGGCCTCTGTCTCCAAATCCAATGCGCTGGTGGCCTCATCAAGAATCAGGATCTGCGGATTATGGTAAAGGGCTCGGGCAAGACCGATACGCTGGCGCTGGCCACCGGAAAGACGGACACCACGCTCACCGATCACTGTTCCGAAGCCTTCTGGCAAATCCCCCGTGATGAAATCAAAGATCTGAGCCGCCCGGGAGGCCGATTTCAGCGCCTCTTGGTTGACCTCCGAGGCAGGAATTCCGAAGGCAATGTTCGCCTCAAGCGTATCATCCAGCAGGTAAATGTCCTGGGGTACATAGCCGATCATCGCTCTCCAAGACATGATGTTCTCGGGCGTAAGTGGGACACCATCCACGAGAATTTCACCCAAAGCAGGAGCATGGAGGCCTAGGATCAGGTCGACCAGTGTCGACTTTCCAGAGCCCGAAGCCCCAGCGATGCCCACCGATTCATTTTTGGCTACGGTGAGGGAGAAATTCTCGATGGTGTTTTTTTCAGATCCCGGATAGGCGAAGGAGATCCCCTCGATCCGGATATCGCGCGTGAAGGATAGGGGGGACTGTGCGACGGGGGACTTCTCGACATTCGAGACCTCCTCCTCGATTTCCAAGATCTCCTCCTCTAGTTGCTGAAGAGTGTAGCTATGGGAGGCAATCGTCACCATCTGCCCGTAAAGCAGCGACATGGAGGGAAGGAGACGGTAACCGACGAGGGCCATCACCGAAAGGTTCGGCAGGATGTCGGAGAAGGGCCTCCCCTGCAGGGCCAGAGCGATCACAATCGCCACGAGACCACCGAAAGCGATCGGTTCGATCAGATAGCGGGGACCATTGCTGAAGATCGGGACTTGAGCCTGAAAGTGCCTCATCCCCGCCGAATGGCGGAGTGCCTCTTTGATGAAGAAAGATTCCTTGCCGTGAATCAGGATCGGCTTGATCCCGTGGAGAAACTGCAGCGTGCTTTTTGAAAAGCCTGCGGAATGGAACTGTTGCCCCTTTGCCACGGCCCTCGTGCGCGGCCTAAGCACGACAAACACAAAAAGGTAGAACCCTCCGAAGATGATCATCGCCCCCACGGCTGCAAAAGGTTGGACGAAAAAGAAGCCGGCCAGCAGGAGGAAAATCAGGACGATTCTGGAAAAGGCCTCCCCGAGAGGTAGCATCACATTGTAGGTGAAGGAAGTGATGTCGTTCACCCGCTGGTTCATCAAAGCCGAATTCCGACGGAGGAAATAGGAATAGGGGCGTTGTGCATAGGAGCTGAGAAGACGACCCTTTAGCCAGTGGCTGAAGCCGTAGGAATAGAGTACACGGATGCAGTCGCTCACGATGCTTCCGATCCCAGCTACGAAAAGCATTGCGATCGCGAAACATCCCGCAAGGATCAGGAGATGGTTCTCCTCCATGGGGGGGAGGAAATTCAGCATCCACCCTCCCAGCCTTGAGTTCCTGATCCGGTTGGGATCTGACGCCAGAGCAAAGAAAGGAAATACCGAACTCACACCCACCAGTTGCAACAATCCGTTGAAGAAGATCATGCATACCACGGCAAAGAGCCTGAACCTTCCATACGGGAGCGCCAGACAGGTGCATCGGGCAAGCAGTTTGAGGAATGAGCTGAGCATGAGGTCGTTTGAAGATTTAGAAGATGAAGAGCCTTAGTGAAAGAGGATTGTGCCGTTTAGGACTTCGGAATCACAGCGTGGTGGGACTCTCACAAGCCAAGCCCCAATCGGAGTGGAAGATCCTCATCATAACAGTCCAACCGAGCCACGCGGTCGAGCTCCCCGTAGCCGACATGGAGCTTCCCCTCCTGGAGAAAAAGCGACACGGCGAATTCGATTCCACGCGACCTGAAAAAGAATTCCCTAGAGACCCTGCACTCGCGGAGATCGTTTCCAAGATAGAGGAAGGCGTGTTTGTAGTATGAGACACCGCCGATCACTGTCCTGCGATGGATGAGGCCGAGCGTCCCCCCCTTGTAGGGAATCATGTTGGTTCCTCCCGAGTAGGAAAACGGGAGCGTTGCTCCCAAAACACGCTTCTCACCAAGGGAGTACGTCTCCTCATCGAGATTCACTCGGTAGGCAGTCATGGGCGAGAGTCCGTAGATCACGTGGAGATCGTTCTCCGATCCGGGCCACTCGAAGGGCATCCAGTTCTTCTCACGTAGCTTGCCCAGCGGAGACGGAATCGAGGTTAACCGTGAGAGGCTTCCTGATTCCGGATCCAACCGCGCGATGAAGACGGTGCTTTTGGGCGACGGGATGCCACTCGCCAGCGATCCGATCACGTAATGATTCCCACGGTGGACAAAGACCCTCAGGTCCTCCAACCCGCACTCGGCGAGACCCTCCTTCCTGAATTCCGCATCCTCGATCCGATTGATCACCGAAACATCATTTTCCGCATTAAGCTTCACGTAGTAGTTGACTGAGTCCCATCGGTCGCCGGAAAGAAACCGCAAACGGTTGGCCCGGTTCTCCTTCTCGTAGTTCACCGTCCGCACAATCCCCCGGATTTCCCCCTCATATGGGAAAAAGGAGGGGTTGCAGCAGTTGTAGGGGAGATGCAGATCGACCCGCGTCGAAGCCAACGCACGCCTGGAAATGATTGGCGCGCTCCATATCCCCAGTATCTCGACACATGAAGAGAGTTTCCTGCGTAAAAATCCTAGAAGCCGCATCAAAAGCATGGGATGAATAAAGTTACCCGACAGTTAGGCCTTGGATTGAATCCGCGACTTTAAGCGGATGAAGGGCTTTTCTATATAATTGTAGGAAATAACAGCCGCGCAGAAAGATACTACTATCCAGAAAGGAAAACTCAGAAACCAAGGGGTTGAGGTTAACCCATAGTCTTTGGCACTCGTGCAGAAGAGTTGTTGCCAGAGATAGAGAGAGTAGGAAATCACTCCCACTGCGGCCACGGGCTTCCATTCCAGCCAACGGAAGCATGTTAGATCGGGACGGATCAGGCAGGCGAGGATTAAGAGGGCGACACCAATCGCATTGAATGTCACAGTGAAGGGAACGGTAAAGAATCCTAAAATGAGGAGGCGTGTTGATACTAGGGGGATTGCGATCAAGATAAGCCCCAAAAGTATAAATACATGCGGCTTTTTTTCCACTACGGTCTCAATTTGAGAGCCCCAGTACCCAATTAGAAGAGCTAACGTACACCCTATAGCCAAGGAGTCCCAATAAAGAAAAAAAGAGTTTTTATAGAACAATAGCGATTCCGGGTGCATGTACCCATAGATCCGGAAAATAGGTGCAAGTACAATGGCTATCATCAGAGCAAGCATTAGCTTTATAAAAGATTTTTTACCTCCAATATATAAATATGTTATAAACGGCCAAAGAAGATAGAATTGCTCCTCTACTGAAAGTGACCAGAGGTGCAAACAGATCCAGGGGGAAGTAAAGAAATTAGAGGTAAAGGTAAGAAGTGAAATCCAGCATGAAGGAGAAATCTTCAGCATTGTAAAATAACAGAGTCCCAAAAGCACCATCAGAAAAGCGCTATAAGCTGGCAGGATCCGTAGTGATCTACGCACATAGAACATTTTTAGGGAAACAGACCCTGTTTTTTCTTTTTCCTTGAGCAAAAGAAAGGTGATCAGAAAACCGCTGATCACAAAGAACACCTCGACCCCGAAACGCCCATCCGGAAGCCATCGAACAAACGCGTCCCAGGAAGGGTCGTATCCCGGAAGTTGCCGGCTATGGTTCAAGAGCACCAATAGGATACTGATGCAGCGCCATCCATCTAGGCAGGGAAGGCGAGACACTTTTGTGAGAGATGTCGGGAGATTCATCGACCAATGCCTTAAGTGATTCAAATCTTCCCTGCGTGTGTCTTGAAGACAGTGACCTGACCCCCATAAACGGGACAGTTGAAAAATGAAATTCTGCTGGGCAATAAGGAGAGCAGAACAACATGAAAAAAAGCAGATACAGCGAAGAGCAGGTGATCGGGATCCTGCGAGAAGGGGAGAGCGGCACGCCAGAGATACAAGGTGTACGATATCTCTGAGGCGCCTGCCGAAAGCATTACGTAAAAGTAACTCGTGGAGGTCCTTGTAGCAAGTCCTGCGACCAGGCCAACACATCCGATCCCAATGAGCAGATCAGCCCCCTCCCCGATTCCGTCCGCTCCTGCTGGCCAGGAGGGCCGCAATGGTCAGTAGCAGGCTGAGAACAAGCCAGAGGGGTTGGGAAACCGAGCTTAACAGGCCGCAGCTACGTTAAGGGATTGGTGATGGATTGGGTTTGGGGCGAAGTCTAAGGGCGAAAGCGAGAGCTAGAAGGGAATGTTCAGTCTTTCCGGTGCTCTGCGTGGTGCCGATCCATCGAATATCGAATCGCTGCAGCTAAGTTCAGAACGTGAGGATAGTTGATGATTTCGTCGTGGCCGGCATCGATCCACGTAATATTGGGAGGCAATCCCAGCCATTTGGTCCAACCGGCATCAAACTTGTGACTTTGGGAATAAGGACGCGTTGGGTGACCACGGTTGATAAAATCGTGCGTTTCACGGATCAGGTCGATTCTCAATGAGTGAGTCAGCTTAGGTCTGTATCTGAACCCCATCAGCACATGCTCACGAGGCAATCCCGAATCCGCCCATGCTTGGAGTTTGGGCAACTCTTTCAACATGGGCTCAGTAACCATACGTTGGAAAATCCTCTTTAAGCGGCCTAATCGGTTCCCCTTGTCTCCTAAAAAGTTTTTTACCCACCCGAGAAACCAGACTCTAAATTCTGGAATCCAATAGGGAGCCCATCTCAGAAAATGCTGAAGTTTGTGGCTGCTTGATAGCAACTGCATTGGCGCATCCATTCCGACGATGATCACCTGGAGTTCCTGAATTTCTGACTCCATCCACTGACGCGCCACCTCGAATGCGAGCAACCCTGCCCATGAGTACCCTACCAAGGTAGGGGAATCCCTCAAAATCAAATACTTCATCACCGCCACGATGTGAGCGGCAGCATCTTCCATGCTATGAGGCATCTTTGACGGATCAAGCAACGCTGGTGAGAGAATACCATAGATTGGCTGATCGTTCCCCATTTCCTTAGCCAGATCATGATACGCGTTCACATCACCTGAGAGATGATAGATGAAGAATATCGGAGGCTTGCTCCCACTATCATTGAAAACAATGATGTCTTCATTCTTATCGGAAAATTTCCTTTGTATCGCAGTCCTCAGTCCTGAGATCGTGGGATCGAATCTGAAGATGGAGAGCGGAATGCGCCGGCCAATGATCTTTTCGACTTCGACAAGCAGAGATGCTGCCATCAGTGAACTTCCACCAAGATCGAAGAAACTACGGTCTTCTCTGGATATATCATCCGAGGGAGGTAAATGAGCCTTCCAGATCGCGGTCAATTCATCGTCTAGAGTCTGCTCGGATTCCGCGTCCTCCTTTGCCTCAAGTCCATCCTGCGTAACTGCCAAATCAAGCGCGGCCTTGTTCAGTTTGCCCTGAGGGGTCATCGGGAAGCTCTCATGACTGATGAAGTGCGCCGGCACCGCTTTCTCGGGTAGAATTCCCGAAAGGTGCTCCTTGATGCCTGGAATCAGGTTATTTTCAGAAGATCGCTCCAACACCACGATATGGGCAGTGATGCCAATAACTCCGCCATCTCTGGACAATGGACGGCAGCACGCCTGAATCACCGATGCATGACTCATCAGTGCCGCCTCTACCTCTCCTAACTCGATCCTGACCCCCTGAATTTGGATCTGATCATCACGCCGTCCCAGAAAGGCCAACTCCCCGTCCTCCTGCCACTGAACCCAATCCCCTGTCCTGTACATTCGATCACCATCTCTTTGGGAAAAGGGATCCATAGGAAACTTTTCCTCAGTCAACTCCTGTCTATTCAGATACCCCCTCGCAACTTGCTCCCCTCCTAGATAAAGCTCGCCTGGAACTCCAGCTCCGACTGGTTCTCCCTGCTCATCGAGCACATAGGCTCTAACGTTGCCGATAGGACGACCGATTGGAGGGAAGGCTCCCCCTTGGGGAGCCACCGTCGAGAAGGTACTCCACACGGTATTCTCCGTCGGACCATATCCGTTGATCACTTTGAAGGGCATCCATGCCTTGGGGCGGCATCGAAGTGTATCCCCTCCAGTCAGCATGAAGCGTAGAGTAATGGATTCGGGCCAGTTTCTCTCCATCAGCAAGGGCATAAGGGCCGTCGGCATGAATGAAACCGTCGCCTTGGACTTATTCAGCCAGGAAATCACCCGATCGACCTCAAGTTGTGCAAAGAGATGGTGATCTGGCACCAGTACCGTCGCTCCGGCAGCAAGCGACGGCCAAAGATCACCCACCGAGACATCGAAGGAAATATTGGCGGTAAGCGTCACCCGATCCTGCGCTGTCATTCCAAAAAAGTGATGATACCATCCGATGAGGTTTGTGAGACCGCTGTGTTTGATCTGTACCCCTTTTGGGAGTCCCGTCGAACCTGAGGTATAGGTGATATAGGCTCTGCGGGAAGGATCCGAAGGAATCCTGGGATCATTCTCGGCCTCATTGGCAAATTCAGACCACTCAGCATCAACCCGGATTGGATGCGCCCCATCTTCATCACAGCGGTTCAGTTGATTTGGTTGAGCCAGAACAAAACGGCTCCCTCCGTCTTTCAGCAGATAAGCCACCCGCTGATCAGGAGACTCGATATCGATAGGCTGGTACGTTCCACCGGCCTTCAGGACTCCTAGCGCAGAAACGATAAAAAATCGTGAGCGATCCAGCAAAAGAGCAACAACCTCCTCCCTCTCAAGTCCTCCCCGTAGCAATCGGTTTGCAACCCGGTTTGAGAGACGGTCCAGTTCTGCATAGGTCAGGGATACCTGCCCCTCTTGCACGGCTATAGACTGGGGGCGAGCATCAACCCTGAGTCTGAACAGATCAACAATCGACTTTTCTTCTTTCGGGAAAAACATCACGAAAAAATTATGTAGTGTGTAACATAAGTCGACATTCGAAATTTGACGCCATGTAAGCTATGAAGTAGCTGCCGGGCTAGAAGATCCTGTGATGAAGGGTTTTCAGGAGATGGGCAATGTTCTAAACGATAGACTGGAAAGCGGTTAGGGACAAGGAGGGAGTGAAAAAGTGGAAAGTGGAAAGTGGAAAGCTAAAAAAAGTCGAAGGTCGAAGGTCGAGGGTCGAAGGTCGAGGGCCAGAACAAGCTGAACCAAGCTCGCTGCAGTAAAAAGTGGGAAGGTGGGAAGGATGAAGACCTGATTGGTAACAGGTATGAAGGTGCAAGGTGGAAAATGCTGAAAAAGTCGAAGGACGAGGGCCAGAAGGGGGGGGGCTGAAAGGCTAAAGGCTAAAGGCTAAAAAAAGTCGAAGGGCGATGGTCGAAGGTCGAGGGCCAGAAGGGGGGGCTGAATTAGACTGAAGCCTGATGCGGCAGGGATCAGGCATGCTGGTTCCGATCAACTCTTCCCTCGTTGCAAAGCCTCTCGGGAGAGGGTAAGAGTGTCTCCATGAACCAAGTGGTCGAGACTCTGGTGAGCCGGAATCAGGTAGCACTGAAGAGGCTTTGCGATGCCCAGAAGGTGCGGGAACTGGGACTCTTTGGTTCAGCCGTCACCGGTGCTTTCGACCCGCAGCGTAGTGACCTTGATTTTGTGGTGGAATTCGACAATGCCGATCAACCCGGAATCGCCGACAGGTTCATGAATTTGGCCAGCGGGTTAGAATCCATCTTCCATCGC
>Ga0209829_10003503_pt1 | contig 11416 bp, 7 predicted proteins | sample C_140205_EF_Meta_FD_187311 | JGI IMG/M metagenome (GOLD analysis project Ga0209829, IMG submission 187311) | Freshwater microbial communities from Lake Croche, Canada to study carbon cycling - C_140205_EF_MetaG (SPAdes) (version 2) | ecosystem: Environmental > Aquatic > Freshwater > Lake... | reverse complement strand
TTGTCGAAGGCATGTGCAAGTTGAAAACTTGCACCCACATGGGAAAACTTGCACCCACATGGGAAACCTTGCACCCACATGGGAAACCTTGCACCCACCAAAAAGTCAGGGGACGGCTCTTTCTTCCTGTTTCATCTCTCTTCCACCGTCCGACGGCGATGCTCGGAGTGCGTCTGCATGCACTGATCGTTATTCACCGTCAGCGGGTTCGGTGGAGAGCGATCACTCATTCACTTTCCGACCCGCCTGCCCGTAATCCATTGGTCGGCCGCGTCGTAGAAAAAGCCTGCCGCGTTTGCCGCCTGCCAGAGCAGGATCGCGGACGCGATCTGTGCCTTCCGGCCGAGCCCAGGATGCCGCTGGAGATGCTGAGGAAGCCGCCGCAACAGGCTCCGATGGAAGTTCATGTCTTGTGTCATCGTGCCCGATCCACGCAGCCGCCGCTTGGCCTGGTAGAGATGGGCGCCGCGACCGTAGCGATAGTGCAGCCCGAGAAACTGCCTCAGAGTCTGAGCGTGGCGATGTTCGAGTGTGGCCGTGCGCACCAGCCGCAGCGGCTGGCCGCTCGCTCGCCAGCGGTCGCAGAAGTCGCGGTCCTCGGCGCCCGCCCTGAGAAACGAGGTATCGAAGCCCCCCAGTTCACGGAATGCGGCGCGGGTGCAGAGGATGTTGTTACTCGTCAGGAAGTAGACGGATGCATCGTCTTGATTGAAGTGCTCGTAGACGAGATCGATGATCATCTGGCTGGTGATGGCGAAGACATCGTCCGCGAGGCCATTGAAGGTGATGCCGCCCACGATCGCCTCAGGGCACTCCCGATGGGCGGTCACGAGCGACTCCAGCCACGAGGGCGTGGGCAGGCAGTCGTCGTCGGTCAGAGCGATGAGTTCGCCCCGGGCTTCCTGTACGCCGCGGTTGCGGGCGGCCGCCGGCCCGGCATTCTGCTGCCGGATGACATGGACAACGGGGCCGGCCGACGCCGTGTTCTCCGCCGGCAGGATCGGCTGGGGGCTGCCATCATCGACCACGACCACTTCGAATGCTTCGGCGGGCATCGTCTGGCGGGCGAGCGCAGCCAGGCAGTTTCGCAACCGCTCGGGGCGGGCGTAGCTGGGAATCACAACGGTAACGAGTGGTGTGGTCATGGTGACCGTCTGGAAACCAGCATACCCAGAAGGCAGCGGGGGATTGGGCGACGATCAGGATGAGTGTGGAGGCATGGTCGGCCGACCCATCACAACCCATAAAACGACTGCATATCAGTTTTTATGGCACGGCGTGATCACCGCCAAGAGCAGATGCCATGCCACCCGCAGGTGACCGTTGCGAAGCAGCGAAAGCATTTCGGCGAGGACGGTGGCCGTCGTCAGAAAGGCCGCCTTGCTATGCGAGAACCGCTTGCGGTGGAGGTGGCAAGACTCCAGCGAGGTTCGGCCGCGGCGGTCGCAGTCATTTTAGCGTTCTGAACGCTTCGCAGGCTGTGGAGAAACTGCCTTTTCGACCGCACAATGCGGTCGCGAGTGCTGCGCACTCGCGACAAAACGGACGTTGTGCAAGTGGGAAAGGTACAGGGCCGACTTTTCCCACGGGCAGTGAGGCCGTAAGGGTGAGGCCGCGCACGACGTAAGCCGCGAGTCAGTCAAGCCGCCTGAATCGCCGTATCTCGGTGCCGTCGGCGGCATTGTATTGGCGCACACTTCCCGACCAGTCGCCTGCAAACGCCGTGAGGCCGTCGGGCGCAAATCCCACCCGAAAGGCCGTGCCTAGGAGCGCGGTGAACTCCGCTGCCTTCTTGCCGTCAGCCGACCAGATCCTTGCCGCCGCGTCGTGGCCGCCGGAGACAAGACGGCCGTCCTTCGCGAAGGCGACCGCGGTCGCGCCGCCGTCGTGGGCCTTCCACTTCGACGCGATGATGCCCGCCGACGGCTCGTAAACGAGCACGCTGCCGTCACCAGAGGCGACGGCAATCGCCTTGCCATCGCGTCGCCAGTCGAGATCGGTCACGCCGTCGACAACACCGTCGAGCAGTTTTAGATTCGCGCCCGTCATGGCATCGCAGATGAACAATCCCGAGGCCCGGTCGCCGCTGGCGAGCCGCGTGCCGTCTGGTGAGAACTGCACCGCGGTCACGAAGTCGGTATGTTTCTTGAGGGTGTAGACGAGAGAGCCATCGGCAACGCGGTAGACGCGGACCAGCTTTTCCGGGCCTGCCAAGGCCACGAGAGACTGGTCTGGGCTGAGGTCGGCTGCCAGCACCACGTCGAAATCATCGCCAAGTGTCGCGATCGGCTTGGCGGTGGCGAGGTCCACGAGCACAGCCTTCCCCGAACCTGTTGGCCGTCCGCCAGCCATGAGGAGAACCTGACCGGACCGGCTGAACCGGAGCACCCGCAATTCCCCCTCCGGAAACGGGATCGTGCCGATCCGCCGGCCACTGGCGATGTCGTGCAGCATCGCCTCGCCGTGGCCGCCGACCGCGAGTACGGCGGCCCAGGGATTCACCGCCAAGGCCATCACGGGCAGATCGCGGCCGGACTTCGAAGCGACGGCGGCCGGCAGCGACGCCATGACGGAGATCGGTGTCGTCGGCTCGCCGACCGTGGCCGACGCATCGATGGCGATGTCGACCAGCGGCTTTTTTGCGCGGCCGGGATCGCCGCTGCGCAGCCGGAGTCCACCCTCGATCCACGCGGCCACGAGTCGCAGTTTCCCCTCGGGAATCTTCGGCGCATCCGGTGGCATTGGTGACTCGCTGCCGATGTGCGCCATGGCTCGGTAGAGCGGGCTGTTTTCGGGCACGCCCGGCTTGATTGCCGGACCAGAGTCGCCCCCCTTTTCGAGCGCCGCCAGGCTTGTCATGTCGAGCCCGGCGCTCGTCTTATCGGCCCGGTGGCACTGTACGCAATACTCGCGAAGCAACGGGAGCACATGCTCCTCGTAGGTGGGAGTCTCCGCGTTTCCCGCTGCTGCAACGCAGCTGATGACGAGCACCGAGGCGAGGACAGCATGGCGCATGGAGGAAGTCATGACTGTTGGAGATCAGTGGTTGAAGAGAAACTCGGTGGAGTTGAGTACGGCCCAGCATGTGTCCTCGAGAGCCTGAACCGGATTGTCGGGCGTGGTTGCAAGCCGCTCCTCAAACGCCTGAAGCTCGCCGGCCGTCGGATCCCTGGAGAGTGCCGTCCGAAAGATATGGTTGGCAGCCGCCTGCGGTGAGCCCTCACTCGCCAGCCACTCTCGCGGACGGCCGCTCCGCTCAATCGCTTGGGAGACCGTATCGCCGTTGACCAGTTCCAACGCCTGCGCGAGCGTCGGCTGTGTCTTGACGTCGCACGTGCATGGCGTTTTGCGAGACGACCGACCGAACGTGGTCAGGAAGGAGTTGGATACGCCGCCGTCGCTGATCTGCACAGCGCGAGTTTCGGGTCGCTCCATGTAAAAGGCGGGGCGACTGCCGGTGACCTGCGTGATCGTGTCCCATACCACCTCCGCCCCAGGCCGGCGAGGCAGGCAGCGCGAGTAGTTGCGGCGGTCGTCGGCATTCGTATTGTTGGGGGTCGCCATGAGTTGGTAGGTGCGGGAATTCAGAATGTCACGGATCAGGGCCCTCTGGTCGAAGCCGCTCTCCCGCAGTCGGCCCGCAAGCCCGTCGAGCAGCGCGGGATTCGACGGTGGATTCGAGACGCGGGCATCATCGACCGGATCGATGATGCCGACGCCGAAAAAGTGGTGCCAGTAGATGTTGGCGATGTTGCGAGCCACGAGCGTGTTGTCGGCCGACGTCAGCCAGTCGGCCAGTACGGTGCGGCGGTCGCGGTCGCCGGTCGGAGGAGCGTCGCCGCCCAAAAACCGGGGCTCCATCGGCTTCTTGCTCACCGGGTGGAGCATTTCTCCGGCCGCCGACTCGTAGATGAACATATCCATCGGATCTTCCATCTTCTTCTGGTTCACGCGAGCGAAGAAGGCGGCAAAGTTGTAGTAGTCGTTCTGCGTCCAACGGTCGAATGGATGGTTGTGGCACTGGGCGCATTGCACCCGGGCCCCTAGGAACAGCTGGCTCATGTTTTCCATGAGCACTTTCGGGTCGCGTTCGCGGAAGAAATTGGTCGCCGGATCATCCATCCAGCTGCCGCTGGAGGCGATCAGGGTGTGTAGGATCTGGTTCACAGGTGCGCCTGCGGCGATCTGCTCTTTCATCCAGCGGTTGTAGTTGATGGTCGCCTTCTGCACGCTGGCGGAGGCGGTCACGATGCTGCGGGCCTGCAGCCGCTCCATCCACTTCATGGTCCAGAGATCGACGAATTCGTCACGCGCCAGGAGCCTGTCGATGAGCACGGCCCGCTTGTCGGGGGAGTCGTCGGCCAGGAATACAGCCAGCTCTTCGCAGGACGGCAGCAGGCCGATGGTGTCGATAAAAACCCGGCGGATGAAGGTGTGATCATCGCAGACATCGCTGGGCAGGATCCGCAGCTTTTTCAGTCGTGCCATGACGAGTTCGTCGATGAAGTTGAACGGCTGCGGGTACTCCTGCTGGACGTCGTGGTTGGGCACCACATCGATCCAAACACCAGTGATGAAGGCGGGCAGGCGGACGGATACGAAGACCCCGCCCCGCGACCGACTCGTGATTGTTCCAGAAGTGTCGACCGATGCGACCGCCGGATCGGACGATTCGAGGATCGCCAGGTGGGTCACATCGCGCTGCGTGCCGTCGGAGTAGTCCCCGACGACGACGATGGAGTGTGTTTGGCCGTCGGGCTCAAGCGTGAGTTCGTTCGGGAATACCCGCACGCCGGTCATCTTGGGAGCGGCCGCAGGCTCCCGCGTCGCGCCCTCGGCGATCCACTGGCGAAGACGGGCATGGTTGGCATCGTCGGGCGTGAGCCTCCGGCCCCCGCCGTGGGGCACCGTGTTGGCCGCCTTTTTCAGGAGCAGGCTGTCGTCGGGGTCGGCGAGATTGATCCGGCGATTGACAAACTCCCGCGTCAGACGGAAGTGATCGATATCGGGGTCAAAGCCAAACAGCGAGAGCCGAAATCCCTGCTTGCCGCGAGACGCGCCATGGCAGCCGCCGGAGTTGCAGCCATACCGCATCAGAATCGGAACCACCTCGGTGTCGAACGAGACCTCGGCTGCCTCCGCAGGAATGGCGTGGACCTTGGCCTCACTCACGAGGCCCTGGAAGCCCGCCGTGATGGTCGTGTCGCTGGGTGCTTTCGAAGCGGTGGAGTGCAGGCTGCCATCGTCCCAGGAGAGCAGGCCGGGGTTGGCTACCCTGACGGTGGCTCTGGCGGTGACATCGCGAGTAAAGCCGGCCTCGTCCACGTGGGTTATCACCAGCCGCTGGTTCGGTGAACGCGGGCCGATGCTGATCTCGGCAGGCCAAACGTGGAGTTCGGCGGCGGATACCGAGCGATAGGAGAAGAAAGCCATCGTAACGACGAGCGCGTATGTGATTCGGATCATGGCTTGGCCTCCACGTCAAGGTAGGCGATGCCCGACGACACCCAGTTGAGTCCGTGGGTTTCCTTGGCAGCATTGTTATCTGAGTAATAAGGCCAGTGATGGTTGCGGAGGTGGAGGATGTCGCTGTCGGTGGCAACGGCGACGATCGGCCAGTGGCCAGGCGGACAGGTCGTGGAGATCTCGAGCGTCGCGATTGCTTCAGCTTGGTCATGTGCCATCGTGACCATGCCCAGCGTGGTCTCCGGAGGCAGGCAGGGAAACATGACCGTCACGGGCTTTGCCCAGCCAGCGTCGCGGCGGACCTTCAACAGCACATTCGTCTTTGCGCCTGCCACGGCCCTGGCAGACTCGCAGGTGAGATCGAGCGCGAATGGGAGTGGCTCAACGGTCGCGATGGCCAGCCCTCGGAAGAGCTGCAGGCTCCAGGCGGTCTGTGCCGGATGGCCGTAGACCATGCCGATCTCCTGATGAAACTCGATCGTCTGGCCGTCGGCAGTTGTGCCGATGGGCTCGATGAACGTGGCTGCCAGCGGGGCGTCCGGAGCTGCTGTGACGACAACTGGGTAGAACGTGGCCGGGGAGGGAATGTGTGGTATTTCCGTCGTAACCCCTTTGGGCAATCGGGGGCTCCCGGGACGACTGCCGATCTTGAGCGGTGCGGCAAACCCATCCTGCGTGAGTGTCCGCAACAGGACGACCATGCGATTGCCCTGCGGCACCGCCACCTGCTGGCCGGTTTTGAAGAGAGGAAGAAGTGTTTGAGTTTCGATCGGAGCGGTCGTGAGCACCGCGCTGGGGGCGGTCTCCTGGACCGTCAGACGATAGGCGAAGTCAGCGTCGCCATATTCGCGGGAGTCGGCGACCGCCACGAGACAGCCCTCCGGCTTGATCCGCACTTTGATCATGGGGTCGACTTCATATGAGGTGCCGTCGTCGTTCTCCACGGCGAGCCCATCAAGTCCGGCGGGAAACGCCTTCAGTATCGGGTCGAGCCGTGAGCGGAGCCGTCGGGCATAGACTTCGACCGTGTATTCCCGATCGGGCTCGCCGTGGATGCGATACCAGTCGGTCTCGCCGGGCTTTGCGATCCGGCCTTCGACGGCGACCGGCCGAGGAGGGAGATGCTGTGCCGTTTCAGCCGTGGCGTGTTCGTCGGCCTCCGCCAGGCTTTCGTGGCGGCTGGCCATGAAAAAAAGCGGGCTGGTGCCAACGACCTGCTTTCCATGTGCATCGTCCCGCACCGGATACAGCGGTTCGGTAGCGCGAAATCGCCATGCATTATGCAACGCGCCCAAGGGGCCGGTGCGGAATGTCGGCTTCGCAGGCACATTGAACGACTGCGTGAACGGCCCGAGCGGATCGCCCGTGAGCGTTCCCATTACCGTCGAACCGCAGCGGCCACCAAGCGGGAAGAGGGCGGTCGGCTGCGGAAAGTCTCCGACGTGCAAGACATAGAGACAGTCGCTCCCCATGCCGTAGCGGGAGTCGTTCTGATCGATGCCGTTGCGGGTGTCGTGAATCGAGAGCAGGTACTGGCCATCCTGCGCGGCCACGAACGAAGTCGCCGGATCGTGGTAGGCGAGCGGCGAGGTGTCGGCCTCGCGCAGGAGCTTTCCGTCGGGCGAGAAAAGCCGTAGCTTCGCGTCGATGTAGGTGGGCGAGATCCGCAGACCGAGCAGTTCCAGGCTCACCCGTTGGCCCTTGGCGAGGGTGAGCGAATACCAATCGGTTTCGTACATCGGCAGATGGCCCCACAGCGTGGTCTCGAGCGGAATGGGCTGTGGATGGCTGCGGTCCCGTGGCTTCTCGGCCTCGGCCTCGGCGAGGATCGGTAGCCGGTTGAGATGGAGCGACCTCGGGTTGGAGATCCCCGATCGTGTGCGGACCCGCAGGTGGATGTTTCCCGGCGGCATCGTGGCGGGAACATCGAGCGTGGCACGGAGCTGCCACTTCGTCTTGTCCTGCGGCCACGGCTCGGCCGTGCCCGACAGCGTGATCCGCACGCCAGGCTCGTGACAGATCACCTCTGCGGCGTCGTCGAGCCGAAAGCCGCGGAGCGTGATCTGTTGCGTGGTGCCGAACTGGGCGCACGGTGGCTCAATCGCCAGCAGGATGGGCGTGTCGGCTCGCGCGTTGCCAGCGAGCAGCAGGCAGATCGCTCCGACAAAAATCGTCAGGTGGCTCATGGTAGGCGGGGCTCGAGCAACGAGGCTCAGGAGAGGATGGCTTTGATCGGCTCCCCGTCGCTGATCGAGATCGGCCGAGTTCCCTGGGCGAGGATCCTTTTCTCAGGAGCGATGCCGAGCAGGTGGAAGAGCGTGGCGGCGTAGTCCTTGGCATGGACGGCACCGTCGAGCGGCTCGGCTCCGGTGGCGTCGGAGACCCCATGCACATGGCCGGGCTTCAGCCCTGCTCCGGCGAGCGCGACAGAGAAACACTTCGTCCAGTGGTCGCGGCCACCCTCGGCGTTCATCTTGGGCGAGCGGCCGAAATCAGAAGAGACGACGACGAGCGTTTCCGCGAGGCGTCCACTCGCGGCAAGGTCGGAGATCAGCGCGGCGAAGGCTTGGTCGAACTGCGGCAGCTGGCTGCTGATGCCCGTGCGGAGGTTGCCGTGGTGGTCCCAACTGCCGTACTGAACGGTGACGAAACGCACACCGGCCTCCACGAGCCGGCGGGCCAGGAGGAATCCCTGTCCAGCGGAGTTGCGGCCAAACGTATCGCGAACTGCCACAGATTCCTTGTCGAGATCGAATGCATCGCGGGCCGCGGGCGCCGCAATCATGCTGTAGGCGTCGGCGTAGAATTTTTCCATCGCGGCGACGGCCGGATCCTGGCGTACCATCGCGAACCGTTCCTCGACCGCCGCTCGGAGCTTCTGACGCTGCGCGAATCGCCCGGCATCAATGCCGGGTGGTAGCGACAGGTTTTGCACCCGAAAGCCCGGCTGGGAGGGGTCTCCGCCCACTGCGAACGGGCCATACATGTCGCTGAGATAGCCCGCCGTGCCGAACGCGTTTGGAATGCAGACATAGGGGGGCAGGCTGCTGCGGCCGCCGAGTTCGTGGGCGACGATGCTGCCCATGCAGGGGTAGGTAATCGCCGGGCTCGGCTGCCAGCCGGTGAGCATCGTTTCGATGCCCCGCTCATGTGCCGACTCGCTGTGCCACACGCCCCGCAGGAGCGTCAACCGGTCAGCGATGGCGGCGGTCTTGGTCAGCGTTTCTGAGAACAGCACGCCAGGGATCGCGGTCTTGACGGCAGCAAAGTCGCCGCGGACGGCCGATTGTGCATCCGGCTTGGGATCCCAAGACTCGTGCGTCGAGAGGGCTCCGGGGAGGAAGATATGGATGATCGACTGCGCCTTGGCGGGCGGCTGGACGAGGCCTGGATTGAGCGGGTCGTCAGCGGAGGTGCTGCCCGCTGCCCGGGCCCGAAGGGAGAGAAAGTCGCCCAGCGAAAGCCCCAGGCAGCCTGCAAATCCGACGCCCACTTGGAGTAAGTCACGACGAGAGTGCATGGTTCAATCCAAAGGAGGAGGTGCGATCTGTGAACAGCGTCGCCGGATCTCCGGCTAATTCCCGTCGGCAGAGGACGTCAGGCGAAAGTCGAACGTGTTTGTGTGTTCGGCAGCGATCTCTGCCGAGAGTTCTGTCTTCATGTTATACCGCTCTGGGATATAGGGTTCGTCGAGTAGCTGTCCGCTGTCGAGACTGATCTTTTTGGATGGGCGGCTGGCAGTAATGCGCACCCGCGACGGGCCGATTCTCACGATGCCCGAATAGCGGCCCGCCGTAATGGGGGCCGATTCAGGCGACAGTTTCTTGTCTTGCGGCTCAAACTGGATGTATCCGACAGGGATCGCCGTGCCGTCAAACGCGACTTCCCCGGTTACCGCTGCGAATCCAGGACGGATTGGCTTGCTGCAGCCGGCCATCACGCCGGCGGTCAGTGCGGCGACCACCACAATCGCGAGCCGGGACGAGTTATTCGACATCGGTGCCACCTTTCCGCGATCCATACGCCCGCCAGACGGCTGCATCGACCTCATCGCCTATGAACGTCACCGCACCATCGCAAAACGCCACGTTGACACCGCCATAGTGGCGACTGCGTGCCGATTGCACGTTGTTGCTGGCGCTGTTGCCACCGGCCGGGGCATACGGCGTGTTGATGTTTTGACAATTATTATTGGCGACATCCGGATTCGATGAATTGGGTTTGTAGAACGTTGTGAACCATGTCTGATTGGGTTCCCACGCATTCCAGTAGCGGCCGCGGGAGTCGTTCGCCGTGGCCGTGTCGGGCACGAGCGCGATCTCCGCAAGGAGTGCCGTTTTTGACAGGCCGTCTGCGACGTCCTTGAGTTTTGTTCGTGATTGGCCGTAGCAGACACCATTGAGGTCCATCTCCTCAGTGCTCGGGCTATTCGTCGAGAACATCGTGGAAGCGGCGCAGGTGACGTAATTGCCATGCCAGCCTTGCCCGAGGGGCCAGTCGGGCGGCGACTGCACGCCACCGCCGGCCTTTCCCCACGTTGCGTTTTTACCGACATTCGGGTCGGATGGGCAGCCAAAGAGCGGTGGCATAATCTTCGATGGACATGCCGATGAGTCCTGCACGGCATTCCAGGGTCCACCCTTACTCACCACCCAGTTGTATTCAGACGTCATCTCGACGAACGGGAATATGTACGGGGGCCACGACGCACGCTGCCCGCTGAACGCGTAAAGAGGGGTCGTCCAGAAGGTGCCATTGACCGTGGGCTGGCATCCCGAACCGGTGGGCAGCACCCCTTTGGCGTCGGCATGGTTCAAGAATCCCAAGCTCATTTGCTTGAGGTTGTTCACACACTGGCTCCGGCGGGCTGCCTCCCGAGCCGACTGCACGGCCGGCAGGAGCAGGCCCACCAGCGTGCCGATGATGGCGATCACGACGAGCAGTTCGACGAGCGTGAATCCGTGTGGATTCTTGCCAGCCGTCTCCCACCGATACCTACGAGCGAATGCTTTTTGAAATATCATGGTTCATCTCCCTTGCCTGCCGCCGCCGCGATGAAATCCGGCGAGGAAGTGAGATACGATCCGCACTTCCCCTCATCAAACCCTAACTATACACAAAGTCTCGCGTGGCAGAAAGTCGGCGTTTGCCCGACTTCCGGACATGGGCGGGGCACGGCCTGATCGCCTCGTTCGACGACCAACGCGTGGCCCTCGCGGTTGAGGCCGCTGGTGTGCCCGTCGTCGCCGTGGGGGGTGGAGCCGGATACTACGACCCGGCCTCCCGAATTCCCTACGTTGAAACCGACAATGCACGGGTTGCGGAGATCGCAGCCGAGCATCTGTTGGACCGAGGACTGCAATCGTGTGGCTTTTACGGCCTGCCTCCATCGCCGACAGCGGTGTGGTCGTAGGCACGAGCCCGCTCCTTCATGGCCCGGGTGAGTGCTGCGGGGAAATCGTGTCAGACGTTCATCGCGGGGCACGTCCTGGAGGCCTGCCGAACGGCAGGATTTGCGTGCCCCACGACCTCGGCTTTTGCAGTTTACACAGCCATTGCGACAGCGTTTTCCAGCAGTCTGATCAGCTTTCTGAAGCCGTGTCCGCTTTGGCGCCATCGCCAAAACGTGCTGCCGTACACTGGCTCTGCCGCAGTGTGACGAGCATGTCGAGGAAGGATCGGTCCGAAAAGAGCTGCGTCACAAGCCTTTTGTGGGTGCGAGTTTTCTCTTGTGGGTGCGAGTTTTCAACTTGCACTTCCCCGACAAGATGAAATCTTGTCGCCACAAAGAGAGGTGGGGTGGGGAAATCTGAATTGTGGCAGCAAGTTTTCAACGTGCTGATTCGACAAGAGACAAGATGAAATCTTGTCGCCACAAAGAGAGGTGGGTGCAAGTGTTCCCATGTGGGTGCAAGTTTTCAACTTGCACATGCCTTCGACAAGATGAAAT
>Ga0209829_10003502_pt1 | contig 11419 bp, 10 predicted proteins | sample C_140205_EF_Meta_FD_187311 | JGI IMG/M metagenome (GOLD analysis project Ga0209829, IMG submission 187311) | Freshwater microbial communities from Lake Croche, Canada to study carbon cycling - C_140205_EF_MetaG (SPAdes) (version 2) | ecosystem: Environmental > Aquatic > Freshwater > Lake... | reverse complement strand
AAAAGTCGGGCGATTAATCTGTTGGCGGCAGCGCGTGTGGCGTTATTTGGTGCGCGTGATGTGTGGTTTGTGGTGGGTGTGCCGGTGTTTTTATACGCGTCAGGCTGGACCTTCACTATGGTCGGCGGGTTTTTAGCGACTTGGACAATTGGCTACGGGTTGGTGCAAGCGTTGGCGCCTTCGCTCGTGCGCCGTAGTAGCGATGGGTTAACGGCAGAGGTGCCAGCAGCAAGGCTCTGGTCGTTGCTACTGGCCTTAGTGCCGATTGGGCTGGTGCTGGCTGTCTGGTTTAAGGTGCCACACCTAGAGTGGGTCGTGGTGGGCGGGCTGGGTGTCTTTGGGTTTGCGTTTGCGGTGAACTCTTCGGTGCACTCGTATTTGATTTTGGCCTATGCTGGCTCTGAAAAGGCCGCTGAAGACGTTGGTTTTTATTATGCTGCGAATGCCTTTGGGCGTTTGCTCGGCACTCTACTTTCGGGGCTGTTGTATCAGTGGGGTGGGTTGCTGTATGCCCTACTTGGATCGGCTGTGATGTTAATTGTGTGTTGGCTGGTGACCCTTTTACTGCCAACCGTGCGCACGAACGCAACATTGTGATTTTGGTTGGCTGTCAGTCACTCAGCCTAAGGGTTTGTGCGAGCAAACGCAGTTGATTTAGTCAGCCTCGACGGGTTCTTCGGCGTGCAACCATTTAGTGCTTGCAGGCGAAAATAATAAGTACAGTGACGAAAACGCTACGATCAAATAAAGATACAAGTAGGCGGCAATTCCGGCGGTAATCTTAAGTGGGAATGGTGAAACATCAAATAGCGAGGTTAGAGCATACGCGATCCCCAGACCAGTTGAGAGAGCAAAAAATATTCGCGATACCGTGCTCTTTGCTTTTGTGATGGTGTAAATGAGAAACAAATTCATAATTACAAAGGTGGTGACAAAAACCGAGGCGGTTGGGCCAAAAAGCTTTGTGGTCGTATTTTGATAGGCAAACACTACAACTGAGGTCACGATCATTGCGATGGTGATCAGCTCAAAGTTTTTGATAGAGGTTGGTGTTTTCACTGATGTCTCCAAAATAGATTTTTTGAGCGTGAACTGTGATTCATGCAAGTTGGGCGGTTCAAGAAAACTCGGCGCAGTTCGCCGTTCAGCTCCGAGTAAGGTGGATTGTCAGGGCTGGTTCGGTCAAATTCCACTAGTGCTTTCCCTGATTTGGGTTAACTCTTTGGTTTGAGGGCACAGAGTTGTGTTTGTCTTGTGGCTTCAGATTGGGTATCGTGCGTCCAACGTTTGTACTCAAAGCGACAAACTATCGTTCAACGCGGCAAACTACCGTTTAACTCCACAAACGACACGAACACATCAGGAGTCACCCGATGAAGCATTTTCGCAACTTACAACACGGCTTTCTTGCGCTTGCACTAAGCGTGGGTCTAAGCGTTAGCGCTTATGCCGTTGAAATCCACGTGATTACGTCGGGTGCCTTTGCAACGGCCTTCAAAGAGCTTGTGCCGTTATTTGAAAAACAATCGACCGATACGGTCAAGATATCCTTCGGATCCTCGATGGGCACGGCGCCCGATTCGATCCCCACACGCCTAGGTCGCAACGAAACATTCGACATCTTGATTTTGGCGGGCCCAGCGCTTGAGGGCTTTATTAAACAGGGCGCGGTCGCAAATGGTACGCGTGTTGATTTAGCCAATTCAACGATTGGCGCCGTCGTTAAAAAGGGTGCACCTAAACCCGACATCAGTACCGTTGCAGCGCTCAAAAACACCTTGCTGCAAGCTAAGTCGATCGCCTATTCGGCTAGCGCGAGCGGTACCTATTTGTCGACCGAACTGTTTGTCAATCTTGGTGTAGCAGAGCAGTTAAAAGATACAGCCAAAAAAATCTATAGCGAGCGTGTCGCCACAGTGGTCGCGCGTGGTGAGGCTGAGTTGGGCTTTCAACAAGTCAGCGAACTGCTTTCCATTGAGGGCGTAGATTACCTGGGTGAGATCCCCGCAGAGGTACAACAAACAGTGCCTTTCTCGGCTGGTATTACAAGCACGACACAACAGATGAAAGCTGCAAAAAAGCTGATTGAGTTTTTAGCTTCAGAACAGGCTGCACCGATTATTAAAAAGACTGGCATGAATCCAATCGTTTCCAAAATGCCGTGGTGAAAAATTATTGTTTGCGGCCCGCCATAATCACGACAGCCGCTACGACATTGAGCAAGGCGGCTAAACCGAGCGGTAATTGATAGCTGCCGCTGATGTCGTGTAAGACACCAAAAAAGGCAGGCCCCATCGCTGACATGATTTGGATCAGCATGGCGGCAATGCCAAAGACCGCACCAAACGACACAGCACCAAATTCGCGACGTACGATCACGGGCGGCAACGTGGTGGTGTTGCCGGCGGTCATCCCGTACGACAACACGCCAACTACAAGTGCCCACGCCTGATCCGAAAAAATACTCGCAATCCCCAAGCCGATTGTGGCTTGTAGCAGTACACCACAAGCGATCACCCTCACATCCAAGCGATCAGAAAAGCGTGCAAGTAACAGTCTGCCCCCAAACGAAAGAATGGCCGCACTCATCACGCACAGGGCTGTAGCGGCCTGACCAATCGCGGGCAATAGCAGTGCAACTTGATGGGTTAGAAAGCCAATTTGTACGAGTAGCGCCAACCCAAAGGCCAGCATGACCGTGCGTAAGGCTCGCGTTTGTAAGGCCTCGCCGCGCGTCCAAGTGCGTTCGGCGGACTTTTGGCGTGCGTGATCAGTTTGGGCGCCATCTGGTTCAAGCCCCAGATCTTGTGGGCGATGGCGCATCACAAAAAAACTCAGTGGCCAAACGGTCGTGAGCAAAATCAGGGCGATCACCAGCATGGCCACTGAAAAGCCGAGTGAATCGATCAGTGTGAGCAGTAGAGGCACGCCGACGATGCCACCGATACTGGCGCCCAGCATGGCGGTCGAAACGGCTCGCCCCTGATGCTTGTCAAACCATGGGGCTAGAGTAGCGGTGATGGACGTGGTTGAGAGGCATGACCAGCCCAAACCCATGCACGCAAAGGCGGCATAAACTTGCCAAAGTTTGGTGACTTGTCCTAGGCACCCCAGCCCAAGTGCCATGACGGCGGCGCCCGATGCCATCACTGGGCGCGGCCCGTATTTGGCGATGGTGCTGCCCACAAAACTGAGTACGCTTGCGTTGACTAAAAAAGACAAGGTGAGTGCCGAAGAGATCAACCCGATCGACCATTGATGGTCGCGGCTGAGCATACTGATATAAACGCTTGGCCCGTACAGTGCAAAGGACCAAGCCACGATGGCGACGGCCATACAGCCCGCCACCATCCACCAACCGTGAAATATTTTGGATTTCACCCCTCAAGCTGGCAAGCTTGAAACGCTGGCAGAGTTTCGCAACGCGCTGAAAGTGCGACTAAGTTTGGAAACTGACTAGCAACAGCAATTTGTGGCAAGCCTTTGTGCAAAAAGAACCAACCGACTGCCACGGTGATGTCGGCGAGATTGGTTTGCGTGTCGCCCGTAAAGGTACCTTTGGCGGCCAAGGCCTCGAGCATGGTCAGGCTTGCGGTGACTTGCTCGGCCAAGCCATCTAGTACGGGTTGATGCACTTTTTCGGCAGGGCGACGGCGTGGCTCGTAGATGTATTGGATGGCTTTATCGAGCCCGCTACACATGATGGCGCAATGCTGCATCACTTGGCGACGCGCAACTCCGGTGGCGGGCAACAGTGTTTGACTCGGCGTCATATCCAAGATTGAGTCAATGATTGCAGCGCTTTCCATTAGATTCTCGCCGCTATCCAACACCAACGCAGGCACGCGCGCGATCGGGTTGTAGCCTTTGATCGCAGCGAGGTCAGTAGCCGTTGAGAGGCTTTTATGCTCAAACGTTGTGCCAAGCGTGTGCAGCACAACGCCCACGCGACGAACAAAAGGCGATGCGTAACGGCCGACTAATATCATTTTTTCTCCGAATATTCATGTTGTGAACACCCCACGATAGGGTGAGGTTTTGTAAAGATGACTGCACTCAATATGTAGGCGTTTCGCTAAAATGTGTAGCGGTTTTTGACGAGGCAATTTTGACCATGCAATGTCAAACCCGTTTGAGTATCGCTCAAAATTTAGGGTGTTCCAAGTGATTGATGCGAGTGAGTCGATTTTTTGCCTTAGCATCGCGCCCGAAGCCTGAATTAAGTGGTTTTGTGGCTGTTTTACTGGTTGACTGCTCACGGATTGGCGCAATGTTTAAGGGGCATGTTTTATGAACTCGGTATCATTTAAATTTGTTGTGATGTCTTTGGCGTTTACAGCGCAAGTCATGCCAATCGCTCAGGCTCAAGCGCCTAGCGGCTTGTCTGAGGTCGCCTTGTCTCGCGTGGATCTGGGCGACTTTAAAATTGACACCACTGAAGTCAGTATTGGTCGCTTTGCCGAATACGCCAGCCGTAAAAACCTGGTTACGGCAGCCGAACGTGAGGGCGGTGGCTTTGAATATGTGATGGGCTGGCAGCGGCGCCCCGGTTGGACGTGGCGTACCCCTTTCGGTCAGCCGGCACAGCCAAGCGAACCGGCTGTGCATCTCAACTGGGCTGAAGCTCAAGGTTTTTGTCAAGATGCAGGCGGGCGCTTACCGACCAGAGCGCAGTGGCAACGCGCCGCCTACACTGAGCAACGCTCGAAACCTCCCGTGCCGTTTGAAAAAGGCAAAACTTACCCCTACCCAACCGGTGACAAATCTGACGGCGCCAACGTTGAGGGTGCTGCAGACGGTTGGCCACGCCACGCGCCGGTCGGTCAAACCCGCCAAGGCGTCAACGGTTTGTATGACATGGGTGCCAACGTGTGGGAGTGGCTGGACGATGCGCAAGACGGTGCGCGACTGACAGCTGGCGGGTCTTGGTGGTATGGCCCGTCTCAGATGAGGGTCGAAGGAATGCAATACAAGCGCGCTGAGCTTTATGTAGTGTATGTAGGTTTTCGTTGCGTATACTAGTACTTGAAGCGTTGCTAGAATCTGTCAGCTCGTGGCAGAAATCGGGGCAAGGCGCGATCGTTATTTTTTCACTTTTGGCAGGAAATCACTGTGGCGACTCCCATTAATTCTTTGACGTCTGATTTTGCGGTTGCGCCGCAACTGACCCCTGATGACATGGCGGCGGTTGCCGCCGCTGGTTTTAAAAGCGTCATTATCAATCGACCAGATTTTGAAGATGGCCCTAATCAGCCAACCGCGGCTGCCGTGTCTGAGGCGGCACGTGCCGCAGGCCTGCGCGTGGCCTATCAGCCGGTTGTGAGTGGCCAAATGACCTCTGACGATGTCACCCACTTTTCAGAACTGCTGCAAACCCTGCCTGCACCGGTGTTGGCCTACTGTCGTTCGGGCACACGTTGCACAGTGCTGTATCGGGCTGCCACGGGTAACTCTTAATTGATGCAGATCAAAATGCTTTCAATCGCCGCTAGGTTAATTTGGCTAAAGGGATTAGGATAGTTGCTCGAACCCCTGTTACGGAGCGTGCACAATGTTTAAGAAAATTCTGATTCCTACCGACGGCTCGGCCTTATCTGCTCAGTCAGCCAATGCTGGGATTACGTTTGCGCGATCAATCAGCGCTGAAATTGTTGCGCTATATGTGACCCAGCCCTTTGCAGCCACAATGGGCTATGACGGGATGTCGGCAGCCTACGCGTTTACCGACGACGATTACGAAAAAGCCAACGCCGAGCAAGCGCAAAAGCACCTCAAAGCGGTTGTCGACCGTGCCGATACGGCTGGGGTACCGTCAAGCGCCCATGCGGTGTCAAACTTTAATATTGCCGACGGTATTGTGCAGGCCGCCATCGATTATCAATGCGATCTGATTTTTATTGGCAGTCACGGCCGCAGCGGATTTTCGCGCTTGTTGCTAGGCAGTGTTACCACCAAGGTGCTTGCTTTAACGCATAACCCTGTGCTGGTCTATCGCGTGAAAGAAGAGCAAAAAAAATAGGCTTTGCTAAGCTAAGACCAGCCAAAGAACTAGGCTTGTCTTCAGCTATACCCCTAATTTTAATAGGGTAAATAGGTTGTTTCTGGCGGGTTGTTTGCTTAGTAGCTTATGATAAGCAACACGCTGGGATCAGATGAGGTGGCCATCGCTGCCCGTGATGCCCTAGGAGAGCGCACATGACAATCAAAGTCGGCGATCGGGTACCCGATGCCACCCTCACAGAATTTATCGAAACCGAAACCGCTGGTTGCACGTTAGGCCCCAACGCCTTTCAAGTAGCAGATCTGGTCAAAGGTAAAAAGATTTTGATGTTTGCTTTGCCTGGCGCCTTTACGCCAACTTGCTCAGCAAAGCACGTGCCTGGTTATGTCGATCATATTGACGCAATCAAAGCCAAGGGCGTTGACGAAGTTTGGTGCGTGGCTGTTAACGACGCCTTCGTGATGGGCGCTTGGGGCCGTGAGCAGAAAGCTGCCGGTAAAGTGCGTATGTTGGCCGACGGCTCAGCAATTTGGACTAAGGCTTTAGGTCTTGAATTAGATTTGACTGCGCGGGGCATGGGCGTGCGTTCAAACCGTTACGCCGCTTACATCGTTGACGGCGTGGTGCAGGTTCTTCATAACGAAGGCCCAGGCAAGTTTGAAGTGAGTGACGCTGCGTCGATGTTGAAAGCAATCTAATTTTTGCTTTGGCAGTGACGGCATGAGCTCGGCTCAAAGTATTGATCGTCGCAGCATCTCTGTTGTGTTAATGCCGCTACGTTTAGAAAATTGCCGAGTTAGGTTTTAAGGATATCCCGTTACAGGGTTGCGCATGCAACTGGTAACGGGTTTTTTTTGGAAGCTAATCGTCGTTATGTTTAGTGTGGATCGCCAGAAATTCAGCCTTTTCCGTTATAAAAGCGTCAACGACCAGAGGATCAAAGTGTGCGCCACGCTGGGATACTATTTCGCTCACAGCCTCCTCATAGCTCCATGCGGCCTTGTAAATACGCTTACTCATCAAGGCATCAAAAACATCTGCCAGAGCCATGATGCGCGCAGGTAACGCGATCTCTTCGCCTTTTAAACCACTTGGGTATCCAGAGCCATCCCATTTCTCATGATGGTCGCCGGCAATCTGCATGGCGATGGTGACTACGCCACTACCGCCTTGAGTTTCGAGTTCAGCAGAAGCAAGAATGGCTCGACCAATAGAAGCGTGCGTCTTCATGACCCCCCACTCTTCATCATTTAATCTTCCCGGCTTATGTAGGATGCTATCGGGGATTCCCACCTTACCAATATCGTGTAGAGGCGCAGCCTTAAATAAAAGTTTAATTATTTCATCGCTCAACTCTTTTTTGTAGTGTCCCATCGCTTTTAATCTTAATGCGAGACTCTGAACATAATGTTGCGTGCGAAGGATGTGGTTGCCTGTTTCATTATCTCGAGCCATGGCAAGCGCGTTCAGACATGCCAAGAATTTTGACTCAGTTTGATAAACTTTTTTATTCGCTAGGTTCTTACCCAATAGAGCAGCCTCTAGCTCGGCAACACGATCCGCCTTTTCATCGTTTGCAATGACTAGTTCAGCAGCACGATCCGCTTTTTCAACGTTTGCAATAACCAGTTCAGCAGCACGGTCGGCTTTTTCGTCGTTCGCAATGACTAGTTCGGCAGCACGATCCGCCTTTTCGTCGTTTGCAATGACTAGTTCGGCAGCACGATCAGTTTTTTCGTCGTTCGCGATAACGAGTTCAGCGGCACGATCCGCCTTTTCGTCGTTCGCGATAACGAGTTCAGCGGCACGATCCGCCTTTTCGTCGTTTGCAATAACGAGCTCAGCAGCCCGATCCGCCTTTTCGTCATTCGCAATAACGAGCTCAGCAGCACGGTCTGCCTTTTCGTCGTTGGCAATAACGAGCTCAGCAGCGCGATCCGCTTTTGCATCGTTCGCAATAACTAGCTCAGCGGCACGATCCGCTTTTTCATCATTGGCAATGACGAGTTCGGCTGCACGGTCCGCTTTTTCGTCGTTGGCAATTGCGAGTTCAGCAGCACGATCCGCTTTTTCGTCGTTAGCAATGACCAGTTCAGCAGCACGATCCGTTTTTTCATCGTACGCAACGACGGCGTTGTGTCTATTTAATTTGTGCTGGGCTTGTCCGCGGGACTTTACATCCAACTTAAAGTAGATGGACTTCATGTGTCCATTAACAGTGTGCAAAGATAGATTAAGATTTTTCGCAACGGCCTTAACTGACAATCCTTCATTTAAATAACTCAACACACAATATTCTTGTTTGGTTAGGTTAAATCGAACGGTCAACATAAGCATCCGATAAGTAATGTTCTCTGATTGAGATTATTGGCGGGCTGAGCATATTTGGTTGTCACAGAATTGGTATTGCTGCAGATAAGGCGTAGCAAAAAAATGTGATGTAAAAAGCGAAATTTATCAACATTGATGCCCTAGGATACTCTCATCGTTGATAACGATACCCCCTTGTACTAGGGGGATATAGAGACGAATACAACATTAAAATTCAATAAATGACGCTGGATAGCCTCAGTGAACGCTAAATAGATTACTTAAAACGTTCGCGTAACCGTATTTTGTACGCCATATATCGAGCTTGCCATGGCATTGACCTCTTTTGTGTCTTAAAAGATGGATAGTCTGTTCTTTGCTTCATGGATCCGCCAGCCTGCTGGTGTTGCAGCCAGCACAAGCACAGCCCTCAGCTGGCTCGCTGTTGCAAGGGATCGAAAGCCAAAAGCCGCCGTTCGTGATCCCCACGCCCGAGCCCCAGATGCCGCGGCCGCCGCCTGCGTCCGTACCCACTAGCAAGCAGTCGTTCAGCGTCAAGCACTTCAAATTTGTTGGCAATAAACAGATCACCGAGCAAGAGCTTTTGAAGCTAGCGCAGCCGTATCTGAATCGGGCGATAACTTACGAGCAACTCAAATCGGTTACCGATGCGGTGGCTGAGTTGTATCTAAACAAATCTCTGTTAGTACGCGTGCTGCTTCCTAAGCAAGACATCACCAATGGCGTGGTCACCATTCAAGTGATCGAGGCGATGCTAGGTGGGGTGATTATTGAGAATCAATCGAAGCGGATTAAAGACGAACGGGTGGTGGCGTGGGTATACAACACCGTGCCTCAGGCTACGTTATTACGCTTAGATGCATTAGACCGTGCCTTGCGCACGCTGAACGACCAACCTGATCTGACCGTCGCAAGCAGTTTTAAAGAAGGAAAAAAAACCGGCGAGACGATTCTGTATTTGACGGTAAAAGATAAAGCCTTGATCGATGCGCAGGTATCGGTGGATAATTTTGGTGACCCAGCGACCGGAAACACCCGTGCAACGGTGAACCTCAATGTAAATGGCCCGTTCGGCCGTGGCGAACAGTTTTCGGTATTTGGTTTAAAAACTCAAGGTAGTAGCTACGGTCGGTTAGGCGCAACTGCGCCGGTTGGTGCGAGCGGGCTGCGATTGGGCGTGAACGCAAGCTTCATGTCGTATCGCGTGATTGACCCAGACTTTTCGAACTTGAATGTGAAGGGCCAAGCCGCTACGGTGGGGCTAGAGGCGACTTATCCAATTTACAGAACCGCAGCTGCCAATACGTACCTGACGGGTAATTTAAATCGCAATGATTTTTTAAATACTAACGTGTTCGGTATAAACAGTCAGTACAACACCTCGGTGCTGCAATTAGGGCTTGGGGCAAATCGCCAAGATGCTTGGGGCGGTGGTGGGTTTACGCTGGCTGCGCTCAACCTGTCGTTAGGTAAGGTCGACCTGACGAATTCGCCGTCGCAAATTGCTGATGGGTTAGGGCCTCAAGTTGAAGGGGGTTTTGGCAAGCTGCGTTATTCGTTGAATCGACAGCAATTAATCGCTGGAAAGTTAAGTGGTTATATGTCTGTTGGCGGGCAGTTCGCCAATAAAAATCTTGATGCTTCTGAAAAGCTGTATGTGGCAGGCCCCTATGGTGTGCGTGCGTATGGCGTGGGTCAGGGCGCATCGACCCAGGCGGGGCAGGCAACGGTTGAGTTACGTATGGATTTACCCGCGCAGTATCAGTTGACTGGTTTTTATGACGCAGCGTTGGTGCAGGCGTGGAAGTCGAGCAATTTTGATAGTGCACCCGAGAGTAACTATTACGCCTTACAGGGTATCGGCGTTGGGTTGAATTGGTTCGGCCCTTATGGCTCGCAAGTGAAGGCAGTTTGGGCGCGTCGCACGGGCAGTTTGTCTGAAGCGGTCGAGACCACCCTAAATCAAAACGGTGGCACCAGCAATAACCGCTACTGGCTGAGTGGCACTCTTCCTTTTTAAAAAAATACATAACGATTTGCAGACTCCGCTAAGCGGAGGCTAGGTCGTCTTCGGAGATTTCAATGAAAGAATTTAATCGTATCTTATGGGTGGGTATGTTGTGCGTGATGAGCTCTGGTAAAACGAGCGCAGCACCGCCTGCGGCCAATCAATTGCCAATCGGTCCGCAAGTCAGTGCAGGCCAGGTGGTGATTCAAAATAGCGGTAATACAACCACCGTACAGCAAGGCAGTGCTAAGGCCGCAGTCAACTGGAATAGTTTTGACATTGGTGCAAACGCAACGGTCAATTTTGTGCAGCCCGATGCGGGCTCAGTGATCTTAAATCGGGTCAACAGTAACAATCCCAGTCAGATATACGGGCAAATGAACGCCAATGGCCAGGTGTACTTGGTGAACCCGGCGGGGGTGTACTTTGCGCCTGGGGCAAGCGTCAGCGTGGGCGGGCTAGTCGCGACCACGCATCAAATGAGTGATGCAGATTTTTTAGCAGGAAAAACAAGTTTTTTTAGGCAAGGGGCTTCGGGGGCGGTAATTAATGAGGGCACGCTTCAAGCGCGCTTGGGCGGCTATATTGCTTTGCTCGCTCCTGAGGTGCGTAACAGCGGGGTGCTAATCGCCACGCAAGGGACGGTGGCTCTTGCAGCGGGCGAGTCCGTGACCCTGAATTTTGGTGCAAGCTCAAAGCTTGAAAGCATCACGGTGACTGCTAGTCAAATCAAGAGCCTGGTCGAAAATCGCCTTGCGGTGCAGGCGCCTGAAGGCCTGATTATTTTGTCTGCGCGCGCAGGCAAAGACTTGATTGGTAGTGTTGTGAACTCGGGCACGATTGAGGCCAACGGGTTGACGCAGTCGGGCGGGCGTATCCTGCTTGACGCGAGCAGTTCTGTCAGCCATAGCGGTTTGCTCAGTGCCAATGCGGCCTCAGACTCGAGTGGCTCGGGGGGTAGCGTCGTGGCGATTGCCAACCTGGCTAATCCCAAAAGCCAAGCAGTGATTAGCGGTGCGATACAAGCACGCGCCGGTGCCAAAGGGGGCGATGGTGGAATGGTTGAAACCACGGCCGCC
>Ga0209829_10003501_pt1 | contig 11423 bp, 16 predicted proteins | sample C_140205_EF_Meta_FD_187311 | JGI IMG/M metagenome (GOLD analysis project Ga0209829, IMG submission 187311) | Freshwater microbial communities from Lake Croche, Canada to study carbon cycling - C_140205_EF_MetaG (SPAdes) (version 2) | ecosystem: Environmental > Aquatic > Freshwater > Lake... | reverse complement strand
AAGAATATTTATATCTATTTTACCAATAGATGAAGAAAATATAAAAAATGTATTAATGTGTAGGAATCAAAACGGTGGTTATTATGATAAATTAATTAAACCCGTGCGGATTTTAAATGAGCATAATAGGATGATAGTTTATATAACTGGTGCTTCCGGTTCAGGAAAAACAACCCTTTTAAAGAGTTTATCAGTTAAAGGTTATGATTTAGATAATATTTACGCAAATAACTGGGAAAAACATAGAAAGTTTGATACAGTTCAAAAGGGTGTAATAAAAGATATTAATATACTATTATCTAAAAATAAAAATATTGTATTCGTTGGACTTCAAGGAAAGGATAAATTACCATTCACACCTGATGTAGTATATATACTTATAAGAAAAGACTATGAACAATATTACAGGGATAAACTAGTGAGGGATTTGAATCTCTTATGTAAATATAAAACTGATTTTGAAGAGGTATTAAAAAAAGAGCCTTTTGATAAAATTAAAAACCATTTTTGGGCAAATGATATAGTTAATATGAAAACATTTGATGAATTCAAAAAATATGTAGATAAAATGAATAAAGGATTAAAAGAGGATTTTCCTACTGCAGAAATTCTAACAGCATCTGAAATAATTAAAAAAATAAACTTTTAAACCATCCTACGCATACAAACTCATAATATCCATTAGCATCCCAATTATGTGATGTTTTAATACTATCATCTATTGTAATCCCCGCACTTTGATAACAATGTAACAAGGTTTGATTATTATACACAACCGCTAAATGACCTTGATCATCTTCATTTCTATATTCTCTAATCAATAATGAACCAACTGGATACTCTTTATTAATATCAAATAATTCTAATACATTAATTGATTTTAAATACTCCGCCCATTCGTATGTACCACCAGCGTAATATTTATTATCTTTAACACCTGGTACATCTAATCCTCTTGATAATTGTAAAATATTAATTAATCCCGCACAATTACAACCAGATTCTATTATTTTATCAACAGAAGGTATTGATTTACAATAAAAAGGTGCATCTTTAGCTAATGTAGATTCACCATCTTGCCAAAAGACATATTTTGTTTTATTTAATGATAAATTTATTATATCTAAATTCATTTGAATTATCTATTAATAATTGTTTATAAATTAAAAACTATCCTTCTCACCTACCTTTTGAGCCATCCAATACCGGCGAATAGATATCCAATGTTGCCAACCACCGTGACGCACTCCATCAAATGTTGGTAACTCTTTTTGAATTGCTTTGACGTATAAATCATAATTCATCATTTCATTGGGTGTCATATATACACATTCAATAGTACTATTTTTTAGTGTAATTATAACTGCATTATGCTCTGGTGAAGGAGAAACTGGATATATTGACAAAGCCCCAATTTTTATTTTACCTTCAATATCTTCTACGGGATACAGATGTTGCAGTTGTACTGTTATTTCATTAATTTTTTTCCACGCAATTTTAATTTTTTCCCATTCAGGTGTAATTGGTGTTGATAATAGTTGCTGATAAAATTCAGCTTCTTTTGATTCAGCTAATTGACGTACCATCATATTAGAGTCCATTTTATAAAATTTTAATAATATATATATATACTTAAAATTTCAATTTTTACTAACAGTGATAATAATTAATTTATCCAGTATTATACATTTATTTATAATAATTATTAAATTATAAATATATAAAGAAAATATATATATGCGTTTATTTAGCTTTTTGTTAGCATTGTTTGTATCATTCACAAATGCTCAATCATTGTATTATGATTATAATGGTTTTAGCGCAGGATCATTAGGTTGTGGTTCAGATTCAGGTGCATTAAATGTAGGATTATCACAATCTTTACCTACTGGTGCAACTGGTTTAAAAGTTAAACAAATTGCATTTGCTATCTACGGAACAAATTCATTACCTCCATTTATAGAATTATCTGGTAATCCTTCAACAGCAAGACTTGCAACATCTAATGCACAACAATGCTGTGGTACTAATTGTGATTTAGCGGTTGCAGTTGGAGCTACATGGTATAATTCTCCATGTGGTCAGCCATCATGTGCTAATGCAAATAAATGGTATTATATGGATTATTCTAATACTAATGTTGGTACCACATTACAAACAGGTATTAGTCAAGCTACATTTTTTAATGCTGCTGGATCTCAAATTGGTGCTAATATGATAAATTTGGGTCAAGGATCTGTTTTTTTTATGTCTTATTATGCAGATGTACCAACACCATCGGAAACTAGAACTGGTTCATTATCTCCAACTATATCTAAATCAATAAGTACTTCATTAAGTCCTTCATCTCAACCTACTGCATCAACAAGTGTGTCTGTAATATCAACACCATCTAATTCTTTATCTTATTCTATATCACCATCATCTGTATCAACATCATCTTATTCTTATTCTATTTTACCATCGTCTGCTACAACATCATATATTTCTAGTATAACAGGAAGTTCAGCTATGTTAAATACGGCAAATTCTGTATCACAAAATCAAAATATTACAGGTGGTGTTGCATCAGATTCTAGTTCTAATACTGGTACTATATTAGGTGGTACATCATTAGGTATTGTATTATTATTAGGAGGAGGAATGGTAGCTAGTTATTTTGGTTTATCTATTCCAGGATTAAATAGTAAAAAACCTGATTCGGATAAAGACAAATCTAAAGATGAAACTAATGACGAAAATAAAGATGAAAATAAAGATGAAAATAAAGATGAAAATAAAGATGAAACCAAAGATGAAACTAAAGACAAAACTAAAAATATTAAAAATACATTAACTAAAGGATTAACAGCAGTAGTTGGTAGCATATTTGGTAAAAAAGGCACAGATATGTTGAATAAAGTAGAAACTATGACTACGGATCCAAATTGGCAAAATTTACTTAAAAAAGCAGGTATTGATCCCAATGAAATTGTTAAACATTTAGAATCAAGTGCATCTATGAAAGTACAAAAGAAACTTGGATTAGCAAAATCAGAAGAACCGGATGAAGTGGTTGAACCAGATGAAGAAAAAGGAATGGTAAATGAAAATGTAGTTTCAACACCATTAACAGATGAATCTATTATTGTTGAAGATGAAGAAAAAGATATCACAAATGAAAATGTAGTTCCAATACCAATAATAGATGAATCTATTATTGTTGAAGATAAAGAAGAATCTCCAGATATTAGCTCAAAGAGATCTAAAAATCCTCCGATTGCTGTCAATTCCATTAATACTAAAACATCAGATTCTAATACACAAGCACCAAAAACAGAGACTAAACAAGAACCAAAAACAGAAAATAAACAAGTACCAAAAACAGAGACTAAACAAGCACCAAAAACAGAAAATAACCAAGCACCAAAAACAGAAAATAACCAAGCACCAAAAACAGAGACTAAACAAGCACCAAAAATAGAAAATAATCAAACACCAAAAATAGAAAATAATCAAACACCAAAAACAGAGATTAAACAATCTAATAATCAACAAGCACCAAAAAATAACAATAAACAACAAAAAAATAATAATAATCAACAACCAAAAAATAATAATACGCAATCTAATGTAACTAAACCTAAAGTTAAATTAGAAATTAATGCTGATGAATTAGCAGAAATTAAAGAAATGTTAGTTAAATATAATAAAAATTTTAATTTAATTCATTAATACATAACTGTTTTATTTATTTTTACTAATTAAAAAATTTAATTGGGTGTTCAGAAATCATTACACCACCAGAAGCATTTGCATGACCACCACCGCCATATTTTACTGCTAATTTTGATACATCAAATTTATTCCATGCTCTTAAAGAACATACAATATTTTTATCATTATTAAGTGCATATTCATTTTTGTAATACCACATAATTACAAAATGACAAAAATCATTATTACATAACATATGTGCTAATGAATTTACATCACCATTATAACTATGTATTAAACATACTCTATATTTTGTTCCGTCATCATCTGTGTAGAAATACACATCAGTATTACTAATAACACTTATTGCATATTTTAAATTTTTTGCCAATGAATTATTTATTATAATAAGACATAATATAAATTAAAATTTAAAATCAGCTAAAAGTTTTTCAGCATGACCCTCACCATGATTAGCATTATACGTTGGTACTTCAATACCAGTAGGAGTAAAACGTACTTTAATGCAATGAGCATCAAAATAAGCAACATATACATCCTCACCCTTGTTTAACGGTGCGAGAAGTTTAGTTGCATTAATTATATTAAACTCTTTTGGCATTCTCGCCATCATCCGTATCATAGGAGCATGATCCCATTCTGATGTGGCATATGTTGTGCCATTAAATAACACTTCTAATATAATAACAGCATTTTCAGTTGTAATATTAGTAAATTTGATCGACATTTTTATATAAAGTTATTAAAAGGTATTATGTATTTATTTTTTCAATTTTTAAAGTAATTCACTAAACCAGATTGCAAGTTCTGCTATTTCTGCTTTAACCATATTATATGTATAATATTTTGCATAATTATTATTATTTTCATGTATATCATATGGCTTAAGATCGTATCCATGACAATGATCAAATCCAAATATATTATCTTTACTAAAAGTTAGCTCAATTGGACAACTACGATCATCTTTTGATTTTAGCCTAGAAACATCATCATATGACATTTCAGATACAGGATGTTTATCAGGTAATACTACATAACCATTCCATGACCATGATGTATTTCGTCGTAGCCGTCCAATATATCCATCTCCCATATAAAACTGATATACTCTACCAAGTGGATATTCGTCAAGGTCATAATCCCATACACCATAAGGGATTACAACACCATGATATTTTTCTATTTCCCGTCTAGCTTTACGTTTTTCCATTTCTTTAATATTTTCTGGTGTAGGGTTAATAGACGCGATTTCATATATTCTTTCATCAGTAATCTGCATTTTAAATAATTATTAACTAATATTAATAATTATTTTATTCAATTTTTAGAGTAATTTATCAAAATCCTTAAACACTTGTTCAGTATAATCATTGGTTTTTAATATATCAGTTATCATAATATTTTCCATCCTATTACTAGAATAATGCATAAAATTTGTATTTGGTAGAATATAAAAGAATTTATTATGTTTTACTGTTATATGACTATCAAATAATAGTTTATTTAAATTTGTAAAATCAGTTTTAGTTGGATCAGTAAATGATAAAATTAAATGTAATTTATTCGCATTATTAAATGCAGTAGAAGCACTACTAAAATTATATGAGATTGTTGAATATTTGCGAATTAATTTATTCATTTTAATATTAAAATTAATTATACTTTATATAATATTATATTATGCCAGAAATCAATGAAGTCAGAAGATATGCTGATTTCATTAAATCAAAATTAAAAACTATTAAAGAAATTAACATTATAAATGGTAGATATAAAAAACACGGTCCATTTCCACTTTACAATGAATTAAAAAAGGATTTACCTATTAATATAGTAGATATCAAAACAAAAGGTAAATTTATGTATATGATATTAGATGATGGTTATTATATATTTGTTACATTAGGTTTATCTGGAGGATGGGTATATCAAGATAATGCAACAAAAAAGTTTTCTCACCCGCAAATAATAGAATACTTGAATAAAGCTGATGTGGAAGCCTATATGAAACAATCATTAAATCATTTGAATGTTGAATTTAAGACAGTAGGTGGTAGTGTATTTTTTTATGATACATTATCGTTTGGTACGATTAAAGTAATTAAATCAGAAGCGGAATTAAATAAAAAATTAAATACAATTGGACCAGATATTATGGATAAAAATACAACATTTGAAGTGTTTAAAGAAAGATTATTAAAAACTAAAAATTTAAATAAAGCAATTGGGGTGGTGTTAATGGATCAAAAGACACTAGCAGGTATAGGAAATTATTTAAGAGCAGATATTTTATGGTTATCAAAAATATCACCTTTTAGGAAAGTAAATAAGCTGGAAGAATCAGAAATAAAAGATATATACCATAATAGTAAAGTATTAACATGGGGAGATTATGATTATAAAAAAGCTAAAAAAGAAAAAATAATTACTAGTAAAGATAAACTACCATCTGATTATAAAAGAGATTTTTTTGTTTATTACCAAGAAAAAGATATTCACGGTGATCCAGTAACAAAAGAAGAATTATATGAAGGCAGTCAAAAGAGATTTATTTATTGGGTTAAAGTTCGTCAGGAATAAAAACTTCGCGTTGCTTCGTTTCGTCGCTGTGCTCCTCAGTTCGCTGCGCTCACCTTTAATGAACATTTATAGCAATATTTCTTATGCCATGTAAGGTGAGCGCAGCGAACTGAGGAGCATAGCGACGAAATTAAAAATATAATTTTTAATTAGGATTAATTTTATTTTTTATAAAAATAAAATTAACGAAACGAGCGTCAGCGAAGTTAAAGTTCGTCAGAAATAAAAAATAGATCCATTAATTCATCATAAATTTCAGGTTTATAACTAGTTAATGTCCATGACATTTTATTAACTATTTCAAAATATTTTAATATAAGTGGATTAAATTTAGATTGTTCTAAATCACGCATTTTAATAATATTATGTATAACATCATCACTAGGATCACTAGTTTTATGACGTAAATCATCACTTAATTTTTCAAATTCCCACATATAGTTAGGTAGAAAATTCATTTTATCATATGTTACTTTACCTAATAAATATCCAAATGATATTAAATCAAATTTAAATGATCTATATGGATGCTCTAATTCACCGCCTTGTGTTAAATAATAGTATTTATAATCATTACAATAGTTATTTAACGGTGAATCACTAATATAATATATTGAATCATAATCAACAAATACAAAATTTTGTAATTCTGTATCATAAAAAGTATTTGCAAATTTAAAATCAACATAAATATGATTGTATTTATGAAGACTTTTCATAAATTTAATACCATCCATCGCTAAATTCTTAAAATTATTTCTAAAAAATAATTCATTTGATAAATGATATGTATATTTTTTCATTGCATACCACATGCCATGTTCAAATATGCCATAATTATAAAAATTATTATTTTTTGAGGGTATTTTAATTATATTTTTAATATTATTATCAAATATAAATAATAATGGTATTAATTCATTAATTTCATGTGATCTAATTTTAATAACCCATTTTGTTGAATTTATTATATTTTCATAAGATACATTTAATGAATTATTATTTAATTCAACATCAGCTATAATACAATCTTCTTTTTTAATTAATATTTTAGAAATTTTCCAAGGACCAAAATTTATTGGTAGATTACTAATATCCATTGAATTTATTAAATTTATTTTTTTATATAAATAGTATATTTTTCAGTTTTACTTTAAATAGTAATAACCACCTTTTTCGGTAATATTAGTATTTTTTTTACTCATAAAAAAATAAATACCTCCACCTATAATAGCTAATACTAAAATTATTATTATTACATATATTATACTAAATCCAGATGAACTATTTGCTGAAGAATAATTAGCTAGAATTTTTGTTACAGATGAATAATTATTTGGTGTATTTGTTACAATATTTCCATTACTATCATACAATGTAATTACTTGATATGGTTGGTTTTTATCAATAATCGGACTACCTTGAATAATAGTAAATTTAGAATTATTTGGATATGCATTGGTTATTGTTACATCACCATCTAGATTATTCACATTAACACTTTTAGTAGGTGTATTAAGTAGTACTGGAGTACTTAAATCAACTGTTATTAATCCAGAAACATTCATAATAGAATTATTTAATGGTGTAGATAATGATGGTGCAGTAATTGTATAAGTTAATGAATTTGAATTGGGATTACTCATATATATATTTATATATTTTTTTATATTAATAACTATCATTTTCTATAAATCCACCTCTATGTCTTCTGCGACCACTTGATTTCATGCTCATCATAAAAAGTACACCTATAGAAATACAACAGCAACAACAACATATTAAAGCAACTATTATCCAAATTATAGTAGTTTTATTATTTAATAATGCACTTGCAGCACCACCGTAACCATATGGTCCATTAGGTGTATTAATAACAGAAGACCCATTTTTACTTAACCTACATTCAGTATTATTATCTGATTTTTCTTTAGAATCATCAAGTTTATTAGTACCAGTTACACAAAAAACACCTGGAGCATTTGGTATTTGAGTATATAAAGTATTATAATAATTAGCTAAATAAGACCAATCGTCTGCAACATAAGTTTTTAATGGAGTCATAGTATTTAAAGTATTATAATAAGTAGACATAGCACCATTTTTTGCTAAATCTGTTGCAATTGCATAATACATATATAAATTTTTTATATTTTGATTAGATGATGATATTTGATTCCATGCAGAATAGTTAGGATCAGTTGATGGTAATGTTGTTATTTTTGAATTAGATAATAGACCAATCAATTGTGAAAAAATAATACCAGATCTAAATTTATATACAAGTATAAAATATAATACTGCATACAAAGGTGAAATAGAAAACACATAATTACTACCTAATAATTTATACGTATAAATAAGTAATATACTAGCTCCACCTATATATTTACTATCATTAGTCATAATAAGTAATTGATCATTAGTATTAGGAGATGTTATACCCCAAACATTTTCTATAAGAGGAATACTAATATTGTTAGTTGAATTTTTATCACTGCCATCTAATGTATTTATTGTTCCATTAACTAAACCATTTGGATTAATTGTATAATTAGATATATAACCATATAAATATACAGGTTCATTAGAAGATATAGGATTGGATGTATTCGAGTCAGTATTTCCCATAAATATATAAAATATTATATATATATAATAAATAAAAAAATGAATCTAGATGAACAAAAATATCTTGACTTGATAAATAAAATTATAAATACAGGTGAAACTAGATCTACAAGAAATAGTATTACTAAAAGTATATTTGGAGAAAGATTAGAATTTGATATTTCAGATTCTATTCCTTTTATAACAACTAAAAAACTTGCATGGAAAACAGTAATTAAAGAATTATTATGGTTTATATCAGGATCAACTAACAATGAAGTATTAACTAATCAGAATGTAAATATTTGGAAAGGTAATGCATCCCGTGAATACATGGATAGTATTGGATTATTAGATAGAAAAGTAAATGATCTTGGACCAATTTATGGTCATCAATGGAGACATTTTAATGCCGAATATGTAGATAATCATACTGATTACACTAGTAAAGGTATTGATCAAATTAATAATATTATATATTTACTAAATAACGATCCTATGTCTAGAAGAATAATATTATCAGCATGGAATCCATGTCAACTAAAAGAAATGAATTTACCGCCGTGTCACATTATGGCACAATTTTATGTTTCTGTAAATAAAGAATTATCGTGTCAAATGTATCAACGATCAGCAGATATTGGATTAGGATTACCTTTTAATATAGCAAGTTATTCCGTTTTAACTTATATATTAGCAAAAATATGTAATTTAAAACCAAAAAAATTAATTATTATTATTGGTGATGCTCATATATATGAGGAACATGAAAATACATTAAAAGAACAAATTCTTAGAAAACCATTTAGTTTTCCAAAATTAATATTTAATGATAGAGAATATAAAAATATAGATGATTTTAAAATAGAAGATTTTGAAGTTGAAAATTATCAATATCATGAAACATTAAAAATGAACATGATTGCATAATTTTTTTATTATAATAATATATATGAGTGATACAGAAAAAAAACAACATATTAGTTTTGGATCAAAAGTAAAACTATCATTTTATGCGGCAGTTTTATATTTTTTTATATCATCACCGATAACACATGAAATATTAGCGACAATATTTAACGCACATTTTGAATTTTCAGATATAGATGGTAAGCAAAGTATCAAAGGTATGTTAATGACTACTTTTATTTTCTTTTTGATATATTTTATGTTTATGTTGTTTGAATAGATTATTGTAGCACAAACAAATATTTATTTCTATTTAATAATCCTGTCATTTCATCACGAATATTTAATAGATCAGAATCAGTTGGTTTAATTAACGATGGTAATGTATCAGTTAAAAATTTAATACAGTCATTTAAATAAAATAAAGCATCTGCATCACTCATTTTATTAACTTTAATAGTAAATTCAGTATTATCTGGTCTTAAATATTTACCATATAATACTTCTAAAAAACTATCAATTAATTTATCCATTGAATCTACTAATGATGCAACCGATACATGTCGTGGATATTTTTCAGTTGTTAAATGATAATAATATAATTTATTTCTAAGAGTAAAGAAAAAAGATGCTAACTCGATTTTAGAATTTTCCATGTTTTCTAGATTGTTCATATTTCTTATTTCTATTCTTATATTATTCATGTTTTCCATATATAATAATACAATACATAAATATATTATTATTATATTTTATAAAAACTTCGCTAGGCTCGTTTCGGTCGCTGCGCTTCCTCAGTTCGCTACGCTCACCGTAAATCTACATAGTAGATGAGCGCTAATCGCAGATTACCGTACATGGTCTAAGAAAAACTTCGCTATGCTCGTTTCTGACCAACCGAGGAAGCGTTAGCGACGTTTTATTTAAATCCAATTTCTTCATTTTTAGTTAGAGATAAACTTTTTACATTATCTACAAGATCATTTATAGGTATTTCAATATTCATATTTTGATTACAATTATGTTTTAATTTAATATGTTCAGTTAAATTGTGTGGAGTACCTGCAATAAAAGTACAAAGACTACAACGAAATAAACGTTTAAAATTCTCATCTGTTTTATTTGATTCAATATGAGAACGTTTATTTTGAATTTGGTTGTATTCAGGAATTTCTGGCCTATCTCTTTTCATTTTATATAATATTATGAATTTTAGTTTATATTATTATATATTCAATTTCTACATCTTTCGTATATAATATATATATAACTATAAATTAAATATGATCCAATAATAGAACATGCTGTTATTAATAATATTATTATAGGTTCCATAATATTATCTATATATATATTATATGGCAACCATAAACGTAAATTTTGATTTAATAAATGAATTATCTATTATATTTTTTTGGGTTGGTATTTGGGGTATATTAGATTTATCTGTTCATCATACAGTATTAAATAAATATAGAATATATTGTTATATATTATTAGTATTAGTTGCAATATATATAAAAATTAATTAGTTTTCATTAATTTGAATTTGAAAATAAGTAATAAATAGATATATTAATAATAAAATACATAAAAATTTAATA
>Ga0209829_10003499_pt1 | contig 11425 bp, 21 predicted proteins | sample C_140205_EF_Meta_FD_187311 | JGI IMG/M metagenome (GOLD analysis project Ga0209829, IMG submission 187311) | Freshwater microbial communities from Lake Croche, Canada to study carbon cycling - C_140205_EF_MetaG (SPAdes) (version 2) | ecosystem: Environmental > Aquatic > Freshwater > Lake... | reverse complement strand
TTGCAGGTTTTCTTAAGTCTTTAGTGGAATACTTACCAGTTCCTTTCAATCCTGCTTTCTTTGCAACTGATGCTGTAGTTCTTTCCTGCCTCGTCATCTTATTTCCAGCACGACCAAGAGTTGCTCTGCCTCTGGTTCTTTCATCACCAGAACTTTCTTCTAAGTCGTAGCACTCTAAAATAAACTCTTGAAATGTTTTCATATGTCTTTTTTGATTATTTATTTTTTCTTGCTGCTTGCCTTTTCTTTTTAATTGCTGCGGCAAGTAAATCTCTATAACTAATTTTTGAATTAGTTACAATATCTTTTACTTTACCTTCAATTTCGTGTGCTCCACCTGCTCTATGATGAACACCAGGAGCATTCTCAGGAGTATTTTTTCCTTTTGTGTGCATTATATTTTTGGGATGATGACCGTGATATATTCTATCTTTAGCATCTTCTGCTTTTCTTTGTTCCCACTCCGCATCACTCATAGATGATTTGAGTTTAGCAGAATGATGTATTGGAGTAATATGATGTACTTCGTATCCTCTTCTTGTTGCACGTTGCGATTTGCGTTTTGCTGCGTCACGTTCATCATCTGAGTTTAATGATTTGATAGCATCTGCTCTTCTTTGTGCTTGTGCATCTCGTGCTGATTTGCTTTTTAATCCCCAGTTTGGATTTTCTGTACTTCCAGTATTATTTAAAACCCAATCAGAAGGATTTGCTTTTGCTTGCCTTTTTTTCTCTGCTGCTTCTCTAGTTGCTTCAGCAACAAACTCTTCAAAAGTTTTCTTCTTACGATTTCTTGCTGGTTCTGATACTCTAGGACTATCTAGATTTTTTTCTGCTTCTGCTCTTTTTTTCATCATTCTAGACATTACCTGAAGTCCAGGTCCTTCTATATTACCAGACCTTACTAAGTCCTTTGGTGATTGAGCAGCATTTGCTGCAAATGATACTGCCAATAAAGCATTTGCTAAATGATCTCTCTTTCTTGCTTCGTTTATCATTTTCAATCAACCTTTTTTGATTGGTGCTGCTGGAGTAGGTCTTTTAGTTTTCTTGATTGGTGCTGCTGGTGCTGGTCTTGGTTTTGGTGTTGGAGCAGGTCCCAACGGATGTTCAGAACCAAATGTTTTTATTCTTTGTGCTGCTAGTTCTGCTTTCATCTGTTCTAATGATTTTCCAATTTTTGCTGCAGATGAAGAAGTATTACCAGTTCTAATATTATGAAGTGCTTGTTTTTCTAATCCCTTTTGATGTGATATATCCTTTTCAGTCTTTCTTAGTTTTGTTGAATTTGGTAGATTTCTTTCTCTTTCTGCTGCTGCCTTAGTCTCTGGAGTTCTTTTAGGTTCAGGTCCACCAGGTGCTCTAGTCATTGGTTTTGAATACATATCATCCCTAGCGGTCTTTCTTTCTTCCTTTTCTTTCTTGCGTACAGCAACCTGATTTACAGAACTTGGATATGTTTTAGATGCTTCAGAAATAAACTCTTGAAATGTTTTCATAAAAGAAAAAAGACCCTGGTATATTTATACCAGAGCCCTATCTGCCTTTCCTTCTAATGATTTTACAAATAATTGAGTAAATCTTGCTTGTTTTTCTGGATGTACTGATTGTGGATATTCTGAAATTGCTTCACGAAGTGCATTTAGTTCATTCCATTCTTCTGTTGTGAGTTCTTCTGTGCTTGTTCTGGAGAGAGTCATAGTTCCTTGATGATGTGTTAGCATTCTAACACAATATCTATAATAATGAAGAATTCTTAAGGTTTTCTACATCTTGTTTCCATTCTTTAGATTCCCTATCTTGAAACTCTGTGTAGAGTGCATTATGTACGGTCATCAAATCATCAATCCAAAATGCCTGTGGATATAAACCAAGAGTAGATTGAAGTCCCCGATGAGAAGTTCCTTCACGCTCTGCCTTACAAATAATATGGCAAAGTGCTTCTACTGCCTTATACTTATCCTCTTCTGATAGATTATAATACCATCCAACAGACTTATCAATACTTTCTTGATGTGCTTGTGCAAGATCTTCTCGCATCTTTACCATTTCTGGTGAGTTGAGACTTTCTAGCAGAGTATTCTTCTTTGATAGTTCTTCTTGAAACTTAGAACTATCAATCAGTTCTCCAGTGCTCATTTCATTTTCCATAAGGATTTTCCCCTTCTTCATATTTTTTCATCATACCTTCAACCTTATCCAGAAACTTATCAGTTTGAATAAGTTGATCCAACTTGGAAATCATATCTGCAATCACACAAGAAACATAAGGGGATTCTTGACGAGCTGCAAATGCAAGTGCATTTCTCATATGAGATTCTGCTTCTTGTAAACTTTCAGTAACAGATTGAGAGAGTGACATTAGGGTGCGTCATCATAAAGTACAGGGGGTTCCAGACAATAATCTGGAAGTTTAACACGATTTTCTATGAAATATCTACACAACATTGTAGTGGGTCTTTGTGATTTTGTCAATTCACGAGCGTGACAATCAATAAAGTTTCCACATTTCAGTAAGTGTATCAGAAACTCCATTTATTCTTTTATCCAAAAACCATCATCAGTCATTGTATATCCAGCAGCAATCATATCATCATAAGTATTTGCTTTCCTCTCAAACTTTTTGAGTAGATAAGAACCATCACCTTGATCGTGCCATTCAATTTGATCGCCTTCTTTTAGATTTGCTGCTTCCAATAAATCATCGGGAAAAGTAACAACATAATCTTCTAAATCATCACTGACTTCAACCGGCAGAACCCACTTCTTGACTTTATCTTTTGCTTTGGCAGCATCACACATTGCATTCATTTCTTCTTCCGTATATCTAAGTGCTTCCATATCACTATGACCCCAAGGACGCATACAATCATCATACGCCTTGATATGTCCCTTACCATTACCATTCAGCAATGCAAGAAGTTCATATGCCCGTGATGTTTGATGTTTATAGGTATAATAGTTGTCCTCAACAACACCTTTAATCACATCATAGATTTCTTGTGGTGTTGCATCTGTACTCATTGCATCGTACAGAAAGTTTTCCACTTGCCCAAGTGAGTATTTTTTGTAATTAGTCATTTTCCTTCAGTGCGAGTTGGATTGCTTCTGTCATCATAGCAGAAATTTCTTCTGATGTCTTGTCATTGAGCCAGTTCCACTTCTGGTCTTCCTTATCCCATTCCATCACAAAAGTGCCATCAGCATTCTCTGTAATCTTAAGTGAGTCTTCCATCAGAACCAAGACCCCTTCAGAGATTTGCGAGATTCCCTCATTGCCTTATAAAGTTTCTTAATTTCAGCATGTGCTTCTTCTGTTGTGATTTTACCACCGATTGCCAAGTTAGTCAAATAACTGACATGATGTGTAAAATTATTCAGGTTATTAATTTGTGCAATATCCAAGAAGGACATATTTGCATCAGGATTAATTGGAGGAGTTGGATATAAAAACTCTTCCTTTGCTTGCTTTGCTGTGGTCATTTATCAAGAGAATAATTACTAAGATTGTAAGTCACCGGATGAATTTTGTCAATTTGTGCTTGTAATCTGTTCTCAACTTCATACAATGAATTTGTGAGTTCCACATTCTCCCGTTCCAGTTTTGCGATACGTTCTTCCAGTTTTACAACTTCTTTGGCAAGTAAAGAACATAGATCAACAAGACTATGTTTATTTCCATCATTATCAGTAACTAAAAGTTTATAATTTTTAGAAACTTGATAAAATTTTGTAAGATTATGAATCCATTTAAACATTAGATTACTCCAACTTCTTTTAAATAACGACGATACCTAAGAAACCTACCAATCTTTGGTTGGTCCTTTATACCCAAACTTTCACAGCATTCAATATAACTATTAAATTCGTACCAAGACGTAGTGGGGTCAAGTGCAGGAAACTCCATACTATAATACCCTATATTCTTACGAAAGTCAATCATCATAAAGTTTTTCCACTTTTAATTCCATCAATTTGAATATAAATTTTTGTATTATCATTCCAATGTCTTATCGCATTAGCACAAATAAAAATATTTGTTATGAGATAAGTTAGAAAAATAATTGTGCGAATAATTGCAACCTTATCGGCTACTTGGTCTCTTTTATGTGCTTTTTCTCCGAGTGCCAGAGACCATAGTTTCCACATCTGTTCCGGGTTTAATGAATAGTTGATAATCTGTTTTTTTTAAATTAGACCGAGTAATATACTTTTCGGCATAATGCATACTTTGAAAATAACACTTCTTAGTATCTTTCAAATCTTTACCATCATTATGTATAATAATAATAGGAAACTGTGTATGAGGAAACTCAATTGGTTCTTGTTGTTTCTTCATTAGTTTCTTTGTTGGTTTGTTCTTCTTGTTCGTTTTCTGCTTCTCGTTGTGCTGCAATCTCTAACATTTCCTCATGAGTCAAGTATTTTTCAGTCATAGGTACTCCAAAGTTCTCTTTATATTATAACACCCTTTCCCGTTATTGGAAAAGGGTGTGTGACACTCAATTAGGTGTCTGTTTCATAATCTTCTTGATAATACCCACTTACAACTCTATCATCCCAAGCAGTCGGCAACTGATGCTCTCGTGCTTTCATATGATTTAAACCAGAGATAGGAAGACCCTCCAAGTCTTCTTCATGTAAAATTGCATCCAACTGTTTAATTTCGTTGAAAGTATGAGGAAACCTAAGTGCTCCTCTATGCATTCCTTCAAGATTGCGATTTGTGCGAGACATAATGTTTGTGAATAAACACACTACTAATTATATCACATATTCAATTCATTTTCAAGTTCTTTAGCCATCCTTAATGCTTTTCTCCACATTATCCATTTTACTATTGGATTTTTTGGATTATGAAGCAACCACCACTTTTGTTTTTCATATTGGAATTTAATGAATTTTAATACTAATAAGAAAGCATGAGCAACACTATTATCAGTTACAATTAAGTACCCAACAAATATAAAAATTCCAAACCAAAAATAGTAGGAAGTCATTCAGTAAATCCAGGATTATAATCATAGTCATCACTATTATCTACAATCTGCCAATCAAGATAAAGTTCATTAATATAATCAAGCAAAGCATCTCCACCTTCTGGAAGAATTTCATCATCATCCAGCACGAAAGTTGCTTCACAAAAAGCAGGACCATATTCTGGTGGGTCTTGTAATGTTGCTGGATAAATTTCAATTGCATCTTCCATCACACCACGAACATAAATTTCATTTCCATTTCGTTCAATGGTTTCAATTAGACTAATCATTGTTTGCGAGTTTCCTTTTGAATGAATTTCTTTGCGGTTTCAAGGCTATGATGAACACAAATCTGCTCACCATTATAAATGGAGATGTACTTTTTACCGTACCAGGGCACTGCTGCCCAAGTTCCATCACTACTAATGTATCCGTCAGTGTTCATAAGCATTATAACGTAAACAAGCAGGCATACCTGGATTTGAACCAGGGATAAGGCTTTAGAAGAGCCGTGTGATAGTCCACTTCACTATATGCCCATAAAGAGGGAATAAACCCTCTTACATTTTACTTTGAATAATCGTCAAAGTCAATGTCTTTATCTTCGTAAAAGGCAATGTAGTCGTCATAATCCAATCCAAGATATTTGGCAAACTGCTCAAAATCTTCTCTTTTTTTAATTTGTTTTGTTTCCTGATTAGTAAGATTGGTGTCTGTCATATCAGTACCCATACCTAGAAATCATTTGCTCCATTCTATCCTCTCTGTATTCTTCCTCTTGATTTTCTTCAATAAAATTTTCTTGAAGTTCATCGTAGATTGTATCTGCGTCTTTATCTAGAAAAAGTTGTGTCATAGAAAGAAAAAGTGGCAAAGGTTGTTCTATATATCACAGAAAAGGGAATTACCCCTCTTCTGTGTTGTTTTGTTGAAATTCTGCGTCAATTTTGTCGTAGAGTTCCACAAATGTTGCTTTCGTCTCGTCATCAAAACGATTCAGACAAACCTTAAGTGCTTTGTCTTTCTTACCAAAGATAGAATATGCTTTGATGATATGAACTAGACGACGAGTAGAAATCACTTCATCAATACCACCATCAGCAAAGGTCTTACGAATAATCTCAGACCAAGTACAAAGGTGCTTAATGAAATTGGTGTGCTCACCAATCATAGGAATTTTAAGTGATTGTGCAACATTCGTCAAGATTTTGGTCTCAATGGAAATGGTAGGATACTGTTGCTCAAAGGTAATTGGAAACCTTTCTAAGAATGCTTCATTCAGCACATTAGTACCCATAAAACGACCATCATCACTACCCTTACCTTTGGTATTTGCAGTTGCAAAGACATTGAAACTTGCCTTTGGAGCAATGTGCTTACCAATCTTCTTCAGAAAGACACCCTTACCTTCAAGAACAGATTGAAGACACATAATCTTATTGGAAGCAAGGTCAATTTCATCCAGAAGAAGAATTGCCCCTCGTTCCATTGCTTCAACCACAGGACCATTATGCCATACAGTTTCTCCATTGACCAACCTAAAACCACCAATCAGGTCATCTTCATCAGTTTCAATCGTGATATTGACACGAATTAGTTCCCTACCAAGTTGAGCACAAGCTTGTTCCACACCGAAAGTTTTTCCGTTGCCAGAAAGACCAGTGATGAAAGCAGGATAGAATAGACGAGACTGAATAATCTTCTTAATGTCCGTGAAATTACCGAAGCTAACGAAAGTATCATCTTTATCAGGAATTAAATTTTGAATAACAGCAGACATCGTGGCGACACCCTCAACAGCAGGAGATTTATAAGTATCTTCCAATTCTTGAACAGTTTCTTCCAGATTCCATTTACCACGACCAACCTTATATTGGTTTAGATACTTGGAAAGAGTAGCATATGAGATATTTAGTTGTAATGCTACATCTTTAACAGCATCAGCACCAAATTCAGTGCCGAATTGTTCTTTCAGGATATTCAGTGCTTGGTCGGTCATGATGTTTGGTTGATTACTTTGTAATTATAGCAGGGATTTGGGGGGTTTGGGGGTGACCTTGTGACACCCCCTGAGGTGGTCTAGGCAATCAGTTCAACAAAAGAACCCAGAAGTTTTTTGTTGGTCTTTTTCTTACCTAACATCTTCACAAATGCTGATTTGATTTGTGCTTTGGAAGCATCCTCTGGAACAGAAAACTCCTCATCTTGTGCAAGAGAATTGGCAGCAATTACATGGAACTGGTCAAAACCAGTATTGCTGAAACTAATACATTGGTTCTTCCTGTATTCTGCTTTCACATTCTCATAGTCATTGAAATCTCCACCATACCAACGGTAGCAGGCTTGAAAATCACGAGAAGGAGTAATACGGAAGTTGATAAGATTTACCGTAGGAAATCTATCCTTTACTGTTTCCAGAAGAATTTTAGCATACTTTGGAAAATTAGAATAATCAAAACTACGATACACACGACCAGACTTGCGGTCACGAATAGAGGTCTTGGAATGTTTTGCCATACCAATATAAGTAGTGTCGTGACTTTTTCTCTCTACGGTTACAGCATTTTGATATCCTTCACCATCAGTCAAGAATATCACATTCACCTTTTGAAGTTTATTCCTTTGTTGAAAATCAGGAATCAAAGAGTGAAGAGAGATAATACTTTCACCAATAGGAGAACCAGACAGTTGAATGTGCTTAGGAACAAACCCACTATGAGATTGATAAGCATGACAAGTAACCCAGATATTTTTGAGTTGTTCTTCCAGAACACGATTATTCGTTTTGCTGGTAAAGAAATTCATCAAACGGAATGCTGATTCTGGTGCTATAACATTTGCTACTTTGTTATAAGTAGCAGGATGATTTGGTTGTAATTCTATATAAGAATGACAGTCCAAAGTGAAAGCATAAACCTCAAAAGGAATATTCACCTTACGGCAGAACCAAATTAAATTCAGCAGTTGCTTATAAGCATCCAGAATAAAGTTAGACATAGAACCAGACCAGTCAAGAATAAAGATAAGACCGTGATTCTTGCCGTCAGGAATCACAGAGACTTTCTTAAACAAGTCCTCATTGAACTTATAGGTATGAAGTTTCTGCGTGTCTAAAACTCCTGTGCGAGCAGTAGAGGCACGAGCATATTGGTCAGCAGACTTCTTACACTCAAACTCTTTTACCAGATAAGATACTTCCTTTTCTGCTGATTTCTTATAAGTAGCATACTCTTTACAAGCAAGATCATAAAACTCTTGATAATAAGCATACTCTTCCTGTGCTTTCTTGTGAATGAATTCATTTGGAATAATTAAATTCTCAAGAATCATTTCAGGAAGTTCCACATAATTGGTTTCCTGAGAATACTTATCCACAAGGTCTTGAGACTTCTCATCAAAAGACCGAGAAGTTTTAGAAGTCAGTTCATCTTTGTCAGTTTCACCGTGCTGATTGCTTGGATTTTGACCATTTCCACTACCACTTGGTGCTTCCATAGATTTGGATACTTCTTCTCCTCTTTCACCTTCTTCTGTACCATCTTCTCCTGATTCTTGATTTTGATTACTTTGAGTATCATCACCAGAACCTTCATTCTGTTTAGGAGTTTCTACTTCCTCACCACTACCAGACATTTCTTCTGAACTATCAGCAGTAGGAAAGTTTTCAACTTGTTTCCGTTTGTATTGAACAAACTCTACAATTTCACGAGCAAGTTTTAGCACATCATCAAAGGTTTCAGTCTGTGTAGCACGAGTTAAAATCTGCTCTTCGTCATCACTGAAAGCAATGTTATGAAATGCTCCAATCTTGTAATAAAGATTGATGCGGTCAATGAAAGTTAATTTATCCAGATTTTCTTCTTTTGTGGAGAAGAAATCATCATTGTTGAGTTCATTATAACCATTGAAGAAAGTCTTGGAAAGACCAGGATACTTTTTCTTCATTAGTTTTTCTACCCGCACATCCTCCAAGACATTCACAAAATCTTTAGGGACTTCTGGATAATCAACAGTCCAATCCACATTATCTGTAAAAAGTGCGTGTCCAACTTCGTGACCCACAAGAAGGTCATACACAGTCGCAGATGCTTTATCCCAAGTCGGAAGAGTCAGCACACGACGTTCCACATCAAACATCGCAGTCGGAACTTTTTTATGTTCAATAATTAAGTTCTCAGTTGCCAAACATTTGGCAAGAGCACCCTTGACTTCTAGATTTACGGACATCTGGTTTGCTTTTGACTACTCCGTAATCATAGCAGAAAAAAAGGGGGCAGATGCCCCCCCTGTTCCACCACTCAAACCGTCCACCACCACGAGGACAGGTCTTACAACTCAAAGATACGAAGTTGTGAAGACTTATACATCATACATCAAAGTCTTTTGAGTGTCAAGTGTTGACAAGATATCAAAATCTACCTAAAATCACTCTGTTGGGTTTGAAGATAAATTATATCTATTATATTATTTGTTTAAGTATTCAATACAAACTTCAATTTCACTTTGAGTCAAATTATAATTACTTAAAAGATTAGTAAATAATTTCTTAGACTCACCACACAATCCACACCACCAACTTGAGATTGATTTGTAATATAAAATTCCATAAAATCCTGGATATGAAACATCATTATTTAATGATTCACAATCTTGTTCAACTATATTTTCTGCAATTGTAGAAATTAAATAACAATCATTCCAGCAACCATCCTTATTTTCTTTACTGTAAAACTTTGCAAGTAAATAATATGCTTCTGGTCTTTTGGGAAGAATAGAAATTGCATTTTGCAATAATCCTTTCACAGTAAAATTCCTAGAACCTTGTTTATCAAAACAACTAGAAGCACGAAGCAAACATTCATATTGTAATACTTTATCTTGTGTTCTTTCTGCAGTTCTCAAATAATAAGAAACTGCTGATGCAGTTTGTCCTATATTTTCATAATAAGCAGCAAGATTATAATTATGTTCAGCAAGTTCTGTATTTTGAATATAATCATAAAGAAGTGTAGTTATTTTATCTTCTTTTGTATTATGTGCCTGAAGTTTAAATGATTTTCCATTTTCTTTCCACCAATTTAAAATAAATTGAGAACTTTGAATTTGTCCTCCTTTATGAGTATCTCCAATTAGATTTGGATAAAATGTAGATAAATGTTTTGTGTCTTCTGTAAATAACGGAAAAGTATATGAATCTGTTCCTGCTGCAAGATAAATAACATTTTCAATCAATGGAATTAATCTTGAATCTTTTTTAATTTTTAATTTATATCTATTTCCATCACAGAAATTATCTATTAATACTTTTGCATATTCTCTTGTAATTAAATAAGCACCAGCAGACCAATTCCACCAATTTCTGGGGTGAAACTTCATATCTATTTCTTTTAAACCGTCTTCCTTAATTAATGCAAGTTGTATTGCTTTCCAGTTTTTAGGAAGACTGGTCATCAAATCATTCCAAGAAAAATCCCAATATTGACTTGTTTCAAAAGTCATATCATCTTCAAGAAAAACAGCATAAGGAGTAGTAGTATTGTAATACCACTCTTTAATTGCTTTTAGATGAGTCATTACAACAGCAATTTGTCCAGAATCCATTTGATTGAAGTATAATCCATCAACCAATTCATTATCTCTGTAATCTACAATTCTTCCATCATAAGCAGTAATCATTGTTTTGGATTTAATTCCTAACAAATCCAATTGAATGTTCATACTACTTTGTCTTTCGTATTGGTCCTCAAGAGAAATATAATATACTGGAGGAAAATTTTCAAATTTATTCATAATCAATCAAAGAAAAATAGGTGTATAAGTCTAGATGTATCTAAGGTATTGCCAAAGTATTCTCCTGCAGCGTGAGGACAGTGAGCATTCCAAATTACTAATCTATTGAATACATTTGCAACATTATCTATTCTTTTCCAACGAGAAGAGTCCAAGTGAATATCATAAGTATTTGGGTCAGACCACATCTTATACGCTTCTGGATGACTACTATGACGTATTCCTGTGGGTTTATGTGCTATAAGTGAAGTTCCAGCATCATAAGGGGCATCTGGAGTTAAGTAAATTGCCCCAGCCCAAATTTGTTCATCGGAATGATAAACATTAGGATCTTCTACAATCGTGGACTGAAATCTACCATTCATTCCGTGCTCTTCCCATTTAGTTATAGGAATTCCTGTAATTTTTTGAAATGTTTCTCTTAATCCAGGAAATAAGAATTGCTCACAAGACCTTTTTCCAATAAACCCTTTACCAAGACCACCTTGATTATACTCTTGCTTCAACGCAAAGTCCCTAACTGCATAGGGGTCATCATAAAAATTATCAACTACCCAAAGTGCTGGTCTAGGATTACTATGAAATGTAAATGTTGGAGTATTATTTAGAACAGGAGTATCATATGAAATATAAATCATAAATTGACCAGTTAAAGT
>Ga0209829_10003490_pt1 | contig 11449 bp, 19 predicted proteins | sample C_140205_EF_Meta_FD_187311 | JGI IMG/M metagenome (GOLD analysis project Ga0209829, IMG submission 187311) | Freshwater microbial communities from Lake Croche, Canada to study carbon cycling - C_140205_EF_MetaG (SPAdes) (version 2) | ecosystem: Environmental > Aquatic > Freshwater > Lake... | reverse complement strand
GATCAGCCCCACCTGACCCACCGACTTGCCGTTCTCGATCAACCTTTTGCACCACTCGATCTGCGTTTCCGAAAACTCCACCTCTCCCTCCAATTCCAAGACGTCGTGTACGTCTGTCCATTGTTGTGTAGTGGGGTTGTACCACCGATTTTTTGAGCACCAATCCCCCTAAAACACGGCTGAAACTGATTTCGTAAAGATTCTTTAAAGAACTATCCCGTTCGTTCGTGCTGCAATGTAACCCGATCGTTCGTTCCGTCAATGGCAGATTTCCGCGACCGCAGAAACCAGCAGAAAAACGGCACGGGAAACCTCGCTGTCGGTGCCCAGCTCTTGGCCGAGGCGTACTAGCAGCAGGCAGCGGATAAGGTGATCTGTCATTGGAAAGGCCCTCCTTGGCCGGGGTCATTCGGAAAGGGCAGCCGTAAAAGCTGCCGTCCACAAGGTCAATCAGGCGTCAGGCAGTCGATCAGCTCGGCACTGTAGGTGCCATCAGCGCGAGTCACGCTCACCGGCCCACGCCAGTGATCCTCGTCTTGCGGCAGGTCGGCCAGCGCATCACAGAGAGCCTCGTAGGTTTCGTCGCTTGCGTCCTGATCCGGGCCAAGGACGGCGGCGCAGTCGACGATCTCACAGTCCTCAGTCCATCGGCCGTCGCCAGCCCACACGCCGTCCTTGTCGATCGTCACTTTGATTTTCTTGCTCATCGTTTTGGTTCCTTTGCGTTCTCGGCTGCGAGTCTCATTCGCTCGCGTGGGTGTAGTATAGCGTATCGTTCCTTTAGGTCAACAGGGGACAGTAAAAATCCTTGAAATGCAAAAAACGTGGCTATTTCTTGCGTTTCTTCGGCGTCGAGGCTTTTGCCTCACGCTGGCCGATCGACCTCGACGTAAGGTTTTTCTTGGCCTCGTCTGCTGCGGAGAGCGGAATCAGCCATAGACGCTGGCCAAACTTCCTGCCCTCAAGCCTGCCGCTCTCCAGCAGTTTGCGAAGCCAGCCCACAGAGCACCCCATGTGCTCGGCCGCCTCAGTCACGGTCAGGCACGTCACGCCGTCAATGTCTTCTGCCATGTGTCCCATGCTCCGATCATAGCATCTAGCGATAGCGGTACATCGACTCTCAAAAAATCCCGGCAGCCACTGCGTAGAGTGGACTGACCGGGGAGTTCGAATGCCCGAGAGAGGACTGTACAGCTGTGCGCTAGTCCAGTATTCTTGGGTGCCCGGTCTGGCACGGATGCCGACTCTAAAAAAGGGCATCCAATGCACCTCCGAACCCTGCTCCACGAACGCTACGCCGTCCTGCGAGACCTCGCGCCGATCACGGTCAAGAAGTTTGAATTCACGATCGACAGGTTCCGCGATTTCCTGCGCGACACTTCGCCGGGCCGTGATCCCGAGCCCACCCTTGCCGACCTCGAAGACCTGGTCGTCATGCGGTTTTTGCGGTGGCGTGGCGAGCACGTCCACCACGGGCGGAAACCGTCGCCCGAGACCTTGAGAAAAGACCGGGCCTGCCTGCTGGCGTTGTCAACTTTTGCAGCAAGAAAACGTATGGAGGCCCGGTCGGGCGAAGGGCCGGTGCAGTTCCTCGAACTCAAGAGCAGGCCGCCGGCGCTAAAAATCCCGGTGGCCTACACGGCCGACGAAATCTCCCGCCTGGTGCAGCTGGCCCGGCAGCGTGAGGGCAACGTCGGCGGCCAGCCAGCGGGCTGGTTTTGGTCGACGATTCTGCAGGTGGCTTTTGCGTCGGGGGAGCGTATCGGTGCCCTGCTGGCGTTGCGCTGGGGTCAGGTCGATCTCGACGGCCGGGTGATCACGTTCTTGGCAGAGACCCGCAAGGGGCGGTCACGCGACATCCAGCGGGCCATACCGGCCGAGGTTGCCGAGGAGATGCGGCCACGCCGCCAGGGCGACGCCGATCTGGTCTGGGATTGGTGCCGGGATCGGAACCAGTACAGCCTGTGGCCCTCGCTTCGGCTGCTCTGCCGCCGGGCCGGGATCAAGGTGACGGGCTTTCATGCCCTGCGTAAGGCTTCAGCGTCCTACATGGCAGCGGCCGGCGGGAACGCTGCGGCACAGGAACATTTGGGGCACGCGTCGCCATCAACGACTCGGGATCATTATTTCGATCCCCGCATCACGGGCAGGCAGAGCGGGCTGGAATTTCTGCCCAAGCTCGATCTCGGGGCGCCGCCGCAGGAATGAAATGCCAGCCGGGGCGCTCGTGGCGAGGGAGGGCACCACGGCGCCGCACCGGCTGGCACGGGAGGGTCATTTAACGGGCAGCTCACGCCGCTCATCTCTCAGGGCAATCTCCACCAGCAAGCGGTTCCGCTCGCCCAGTAGGCGGATCACGTCGGCCGCCAACGTCCCGCTGGTGCCGGTCCAGCAATTAGCCGGGCCGACCTTGCGGGCACGGTGCCCAATACGCACGACGTCATCGGCGGTCAGCGGCAGCTGGGCGGTCATGTTCTTCCCTGTAGAGGGTGAGGGCCAGCAGTGCGTAGGCAGCCAAATCGATCAACGTGTCTTCAACGGTCTCGTGCCGCAGTTTGCCGGTGCGGTTGAACGTCTCCAGCCGGGTGACCTTGTCGGACAGCCGCACCATGCAGCCCCGCCAAGGCTCGATGCCGACGAACCGGGCGCCGTTGCGGATGTTCGCCAGGGGGTCGGTCATCGACCCGTAGTCCTGGCTTTTGCTCAGGTGAATCTGCCGCACCTCCTCGACCGCCTCAAGAAATCGCAGCGACGCCGGGTGCAACTGCTTTGGCTTGGCCTCTTCGGCCAGCAGCTGCTCCTCGCGGGCCAGCACGTCGCGGATCGTCGGGTTCACGTCGGCACGCTCACGCTCGGGGATGTAGTTTGGGCAAAGCTCTTCAATCGGAATCGGCGTCAGCATGGTCACTCCAGTGGTTGCTCGTGGTACGTCGGGATTAGCCGCGTCTTGTCGTGGTTCATCTTAAGGTGCAGCCAGTAGCCGGGGCTGCTGGTCGGTCTCGGCCCTCGTCCCTGCTCAATGTGCCACCCGACCAATGGGCTGTATTCGTCCTTGTAGGTGCTCACCCGCACCAGGTGCGTGTCGCTCACCCGCCGGATGCCGTTGGGGCTCAGTCGCTCACGCACCACGGTAGACAAGTTCTTGGTGTGGATGTGGCCACTGAGGATCGCATCGGCATCTACATATTGTGAGACCCTGTTCATACCAAGCAACCCCTGCGTGACCGGCGCGTCGCCGCCGCTGCCGTGGTGGTAATACATCTTGTAGGTGCCCACGGACTTGTTGGATGTGGAGTAGAACTGGACCCAGCCGTTGTAGCCGCCCATCCGGCAGGGGCTGCCGGCGGCCCGGAGGCGTTCCACTAGCCTGGTCGTCAGGCACGTCTCGTGCCGGGAGTATATGCTCGACTCGTGGTTGCCGATCGTGATCAAGCCCATCACGCCGAGGTAGGGCTTGAGGAAACTGGCGGCCGTGTCGACTAGGGCGTCAAGGTAGCTCCCTGTGGCGTGCTCGGGGCGTAAGGCCTGCTTGTCTGCACGGCGATCAAACTTGCCCTGCATGGCACAGAAATGGTCGCCTGCCGAGATGACCATGGCGCCGATGCGTTTGGCCGTCTGCAGGTCACGCTCAAGCATGTCGAGCCGGCACTTCGGATTGTCCCAATGCCAGTCGGCCGACAAGAAAACCCACATGTCGGATCGCAGGGCCGGCGGCAGCGTAACGCGGTGCACGCCTGACTCAACCGGATCGATCCTCCACCGGCCGGGCTTTGGCTTTGATTCCTTGACGGGCTTTGACTTTGCCATCAGCGTTCTCCGTGCCGCTGCTGCGGCGTAGGTAGACCATGCCATCGTCGTCAGGTATGCCGCCACCGGGGACGCTGTCGGCGTCGGGGTCGTAATCGGCGTCGAACTCAGGCCTGACCTTCTTGCGTGCCATCTGGTGCCCTCCCGATGCCGATTGCCCGGCCAAACTCGTTCAGGGTTTCTTGCCGCTGCTCGCACCCGCCGCAGCTGCCGAGCACGGCGGCCACACGCTCTTGCGTGATGCCGATCGCGTTGAGCCCGGCCTTGACCATGTCGCCAAGGCCGATGCTAGGCGTCTGCTTAACAGGCCCGCAGGCGGCGTATACGTTTGGCGTTCGAGAATGCACCACACGCCCGCAAGCTGTGCAGCAGAAAACGCCCGGCTCGGATGACTCAAAAACGCAAGGCTTCATGTAAACGGGTTGTCCCAAGGCAGCGTGGACGGCGGGACCGTGACGTGAATGTAAGAACAGTCACTGGCGTGAAAATTGTCCTGCGAGAAATTGCCGCTAAACGTCTGGCCTGTAGACGTCCGCTTAAGGGAAATGCTGGGGCCATACTCAGGGAACGTGTATGTACTCCACCAATATTCTTTTGTGTCATACATTCTGCTGGGGTGGCATATCTCTGACTGGTGAAGATTCGGCGTGCTTTCTTCGACCGATTCAGGAAGTTGATAGTTAGCCCAACCGCTTCCCGGGTTGTTGGTGCGAATGCCCCATCCAGGAACAAGCAGTTTGTAATCCGTAAAGCCGGGCACTGGCCATTCGGCAGCCGCCATTTGCCCGTTGTCCCAACCAACCCGCACAAGGTCACCGCACGGGATTAGAACTGACGCCCTAAAGGTTTGCGTTGATCCGGTGGGCGTAAACTCTAGGTAGTAGATGATCGGGCTGGGCTGTTCTGCCTTGTATCCCGGTCGCCACTCGCCCTGAAGGTCAAGAGTCAGTGTCATCGACAGCATAGATGTGATTGCGCCGCTGACTCCCGACGGTATGGCAGCGCACTCAAACACGCCGGGGTGTATTTCAAAAGTGATTGTGGCCGGCGGCTGGACGTGCGGCACGCATTCGTTGCACCATGTAAAGCAGCAGTCGGGGCAGTTGGAAACAAACATTAGGCAGTGCACTCCAAAGCAATTGCCTCCCACCTGTAGCCGCTGGCGTATTTAACGTAGGCGATCGCGCACTGCCGCCTGTTTTCTCCGCCGTATGAGTTGTAGTAAGCAGTTCCGTATGGGTTATATGCCGAATATGTCTGGCCATCTACAGCATCAACTGATATTGACGTGTATTTTACCCATGGCGCGGTAAATTCGCCGCGCAGTATTTGCGTAGTGTCGGTGTTAATTAGCGCCCATTCGCTGCCGACCTGCGTGATAAAACAATCGCGGGCGCTTCCGGTGTAGCCAATGCTGTTGGAATAATTGGTTGCTGTGTACGACGTGGACCCTACATTGACGGTCTTTGTGGTGCCCTTGTCCCATGGTGGCGTGTATGTGCCCTTTTTGATTGGCCCTCCGGTGTCCGGCCACGAGATCAAATACCACGCCGTGCCGTCCTTGCCAATCGCCACGTCTGTCTGGGCCGTGCCGCTTGCTGCCGGAAGGTCTACAAACTCGTTGTAGGCCATGACCGTGTTTGGCGTGCTGGTTGTCGTTTGAAAGGTCACGACGTGGCTGGTGCCCGTGCCCCACGCCCCCGTAAACTTGGCCATACGAATCTGCTTTGGGCTCGGGGCACCGCCCAGCGCCGGGTTGAACGTCACCGGCGGCTGATCACGGTTGCCACGCTCCACCTGGAGCACTGCGGCGGCGATCCGCTGGCCGCTGCCACGGTCAAACCGAACGTAGTTCCTCCCGGCTCCCTCAGGCATGTCAGCCCTCCAGAATCTGCAGGAGCAATGGCGTGCCCTCGGCAGCGGCCTTGGCGGCATACGAGCCCGCAGAGAGCCGCAGCAGGGCCGCCTCGCCGGGGCGTAGCGTCACGGTCTCGTAGAGCGTGGAAGAAACGTAGCGGCCAAAGGAGACCGTCGTAGAGGTGCTGGTGGACGTTGACAGGTTGCGAGCCAAGCACAGCCCCACGCTGGCCAGAGTGGCGGTCGAGATCTGCGTGACGGCGGTGCCCAGCGTCGGCGTGACGCTGTAAAGCCCGGTGGCTGCCATGTCGGCCGTGACGCCCGAGACGGCGAAGTTTTGTACCAGCGGGGCCTTGCTCAGGGCGACGTTAAACGAATAGTTGATATCGGACATGGGAGCCTCAGAAAGGAGGAGTGCCAAATAGGGAAGCGAAATCAGTGGCGGCGTGAGTGCGGCGGGTCACGATGATCGGCGGGTTGCTCTCGCCGTAGGACGTCTGCAGCGACCCGTCGGAATTGAGGGGCTGCGGATTCGCAGATACGATCTTGGTTTTGTGGTCGGGGTCTTCCGGGTCGATAACGTAAACCCGTTCTTTGCGGCCACCGACCAAGTAGTTCCAGCCCACGTTCGGCAACAGCAGCGGCCACCCGTCGGGCCGGTAGGTCAGCTGCACCTCAACCTTCCAGTACCGCAGCTCGGCGTCATTAACGACCTCCACGGCCTGCTCACCGGCGATGCCGTCGCATTTCCAGCAATACTGGGCACCGCCCAGATATCCGGCGTTGTTGAGCGTGTTGGTCGCTGCTGTAGCCAGGGCGTAGCTGAACGTGGAGCGGTTGCCACTGATGTGCACCGACAGCGTCGACAGGTCAGTCGTGGCACCCTCAAAAAAGTCGCCAGCCGAGTTGACCAGGGCCTTGCGGTTGTTGTTGGCGTCGTAGTACCACAGCGCCGGGATCGACATGCCGCTGGTCGAGAACTTCCAGACGTCGGGCCGGCTCAAGGGGTTGGCGGTCGTGTTCTCAACCTTTGGCACCTCGTAGGTCCACGAGACCGAGTAGTGCCATTTGGATCCGTTGTAGTTCTCAACCCTGACGTGCATCGCCCGGCTGTACCCGGCCTCGGGGTGCGAGTCGAGAAACGCCACGCCGGGCGCGTTGCTGATGTCGGTTTGGCTGGTGTTCGGGTCGTTGACCTCGACCACCCACTGGCGGGAAAACTTTGGCGCTTCGCCAAACTGGCGTTCGCCGGAAACCGCTGCTAGTTCTGTGGTGCTAACGATTCCCATTACGCTGCGGCTCCCCCAAGGATCGTGGCGTTTTCAAGTCGCTGGGCACGCTGCTCGGCCAGCAGCTGCATGAGCGTGGCCGTTTGCTTGCGGTACTCAACCACGGCTGGATCGTCGCGGCCGGTGGCAAGGGCCATGAACTGGCTGATGCCCTCGCTGCTGCGGATGTCGTTGGCCTGGAGGGCTTCCTTGCTCTTGGTTCCAAGTAGGGCGGCGTTCTCGCCACGGAACTCGCTGGCCTTGCCGGCAGCCTTGTCAAGCGATTCGTTTGACTTGGTGGCGCCTTCTTTGGCCTTCATATCCTCTTTGAGCTTGTCAGCAGTCGCTTTAAACTTGTCTTTGAGCTTGTCGGCTTCTTGGTTAAACGTCGTTTCGTTGATCATCCCGGCGTCTAGCTGTGATGTCAGCCTGATCAGTTCGTCGCGGTATTCCTGTGCTGCTGCTTCGCCAGCGGCGCCGAAATCAGACGCAGACTGCGTCAGTTTTTGAAACGCCTCGGCCTGCCCAGACGCAGCCTTTTGGATCGCCTCGTCGGCCTTGGCATCTTCTTCGGCTTTCTTCTGTGCCGCCTTGGCCTCGTCGTCTGCTTTCTTCTTGGCTTCGGCAATCGTCTTGTCGTGCTTCTTCGCCATGTCCTGCGTTTTTTGTTCTTCGATCCTTGCCGCCGACGCAGCCTCGCGGTCTGCCTTTTTCTTAACCTCGCGTGTCTCGCGTTCCAGCTGGGCCTCGGGGCTATTGCGGTTGTTGTATGCCTCGCGGGCACCCGCCACGGCATTGCTGGCCGCTCCTTGTTCGCCAGCCATTTCACCGCCAAAGATAGCCCTGTCCGCAGCGGCGTTGGCGTTTGCCTTGGCGCCTTCGTACTCAGCCTGATTGCGTTTCATGGCGACGGAAGCAGCGTCGGCCATGCCTTTGCCAAACTTTTGGGACGATTCGTCGCCAAACAGCCAGCCAATATTCTCAATGACCTTCCCGAGCGCTATGGCCAGTCCATTCCCAAAAGTCTCAAAGACGTTGAACAGGTAGCGGAACGCCTCGCTGACGGACATCAAGACGTTTGCCACGGTGGCAAAGGTTTCACCCGTAGACTTAAGCGCTCCCTCAAAACCGCCCATGGATTCCAACCAGCTGCTGAACTGCGACGCAAACGAGTCGAAGACAGACGCCAGCTGCTCGGCACCGTCGAACAGCGCCCCGGTGATCGCGTCGGCCAGCCCCGTCCCGCCGGTGCCGTTGAAGCTCTCCACGAACTGCAGGAACTGCTCCGCGATGGCTGTGATCGCCGGGGCCAGATTGGCCGTGACCTGCCCGATGATCCCGTCGAACGTTTTGGAAACGAGGTCCAAGGCGTCGTTCATGCCCGCGATGTTGCCGACCTGCTGCTCAGACAGAACGATGCCCAGCTTTTTGGCCCGCTCCTCAATCGCCCCAAGGTTTGACAGGAACGGCACCAGCTGGGCACCAGACTTGCCAAAGATTGCCACGGCGGCGGCGGCACGCTCGGCCTCTCCGGGCAGCGCCGAAATTGCGGCAGCGATTGCCCGAAACTGCTCCTCGGGCGACATCGACCGCAGCTGCTCAAAGTTAAGGCCCAGCCGGTCAAATGCCCCGGTGTCTCCAGACTCGCCGGCCTTGCCGATCGCCACGGTCAGCTTGTCGAACGCCACGCTGACGTCGTCTACCCCGCCCAGCTTGGCGGCCACTTGGAGCGACTGCAGGGCCTCCACGCCGATGCCGGTGCGGTTGGCCAGATCCTGCGTGGCGTCCACGGCGTTCGCCACACTCTTGGCGTAGCTGACGGCGCTGCGGGCCGCGTCGGTGAATGCGTTGGCCAGCTGCGACACGCCGCTGCCGATCAGCTTGCCGATCTCGATGGTCTTGAGCACCGAGACGTCGCGGGCGGTCTTCTTGGCGGCGTTGCCGACCTTGTCCAGGGCTTTGACGGCCTCATTCACACCACCCGCCATCTTGCTGGCGTTGGCCGAAAGCGTGAATCCTAGACCAATGGTTGCCATGTTACGGTCGCTTGAGTTTTGCCAGCTCTTCCATCATTTCCGCCATGGTCTGCGGCGGCGTTTCAATCGGCATGAAGTCTGTTGGTTTTGGCGATCGGCCTTTGCTGTAGGGGGCGATCGTCGCTGCCGCCTGTATCCCGGTCTGCAACCACTCCTGCCCAAACGGCTCCACGAATCGACAGTACGCCCACCACTCACGGAACTCGTCCATTGTCATCTGCTCGCCCAGCTGGCGAACCGTCATGCCGAGGTGCCCAGCCAGCCGGAACAAAAACGCCCGGTCAGGCCGGGCCTTTAGTTTTTTGCCAGTTCCTCAATTTTCTCTTCCGCCAGATCGTTGTGCTTAATCGCCGCTTCCCACAGCCGGTTGACCACCTTGGCGTTCTTGCTGGCCAGCAGCGTGATTTCGCCGTTGGTAAAAAGTCGTTCGCCCTTCTCGTCCACCAGGCACCGCACCAGAAACTTCGTGCGGAAGTCGTCCATTCCGGTCGCCTTCTTCTGCTGGTATTCCAACTCGTAGGCGTCGCGTTCCCCGACTGTCATCACGCGAATGTAGACGTCGCCGCCCCACTCGGGCACCTCAACCTTGAGCGTGCTGGCGTCGTTTGCGGCAAGGATTTGTTCTTTCGACAGACTCATAATTCTTTCCATACTTTGAAGGTGACTGAATACGTTTGCAGTTGGCCCGTGGCGGCCTGCCAGTTCAGCCGTTCGTACATGGCTTTGTCGAATTGCCAGTACGCATCAGGACCGCTAATTTCCAGATTGGCAGTTGTCCCGACGTTAGACATTTGCATGCCAGTTGTATTGCGGGCAACCATCGTAATGGTTCCGTAATCAACATCTGTGGGGCTGTGCCGGACGACACGAAGAGAATTGCGAGGCAAAATCTCAACGGAGTTAGATTGCGAGCCGTCAACGCTGACGCTGACAACTTCACGAAACACGGTTCCGTTCCAGTTGGCGGTAGTGCCTTGGCTGGTCTTGGCCATGCCGGTCTCCTATCAGGAGACCTTGAATGTGGCGTTGCCTTTGACCAGTTCACCGACAGCGTACGTCAGGCTGGACGAGTAGCAGGTGGCTGTGCCAAGGCTGGAGCCGGCGACGGTCAGCGTGCCGGTGGCACCTCTGGTGACCAGCGTTGTGCCAAGGTAGTCCACCGTGATCTCATCCGATTCCTGCAGCGCAGCAGCCTGGAGGAGCCGCTTGCTGCCAGACGCCTGCCCAAGGTGCGAGGCGTCCAGCTCGTTAACGCTGCCGCTGATTTGAATGTTGGTGACCGTGTAGGTCGAGCCCGAAAAGACGAAGTTTGTGCCTTGAGAGTCTGCAGCCATGGAGGCCTCCTAGTACGGGTGACGGCGGTGCCGTATCCCGAAACTAGGGGGCAAAGGGGCATACCTTGCAGTTAGCCGCCGTTGCGCTTGGCGAGGTCGTCGGTCGCCTTCTGGACGGCCTCACGCATGCGGAGCGTCAGGGCCGTGTTCATGAAGTTTTTGCACTGATTAAAAGACCGTTCCAGCGGGTGCAGGGCCGGCATGGCCCCGAGCCCCCGCCGGGGGTCGATCTTGGCAATGAACGAGTTCGGATATCCGGGCGTGCGGTTTAGGTTCTTGTTTACGAAAAATGGGCCTCTGGTGTTGAAACTCGACATGACGTAGGTAGGGCTGTTGACAACTTCCTTTTTTCTGCCGACGAGCGTCTGCTTCTTACCCTCAATCACGACTCGAACCCTGCCCGTAGACTTGCTTTTGCCGGGGAATCTCCGTTTCGTGCCAAACTCCACAAGGTGCGAATGGAAAGCACGATCGTTACCAACGCGGATTGTGCCGCCGGTCTTTTTGCTGTCGCCAGTCCCGCTGCGGCGGTAGCCGATCACGGCCACGGAAACCGGGATACCCCAGCGGTTGTTTTTGTAGGTCTTGGTTTTCATCGCCACGGCCCGAACAAGATTGCCGCTGACAATGCCGACGTTGGTCTTGACGTAAGTTTTTAGCGCCATCAGCCCAATCGACCCGGCTTTTTTGACGGCTTCCTGCTGGCGGTTGTTGGCGATGTCAAACGGGAACTTAAGCAGTTCGTCCCGCAGCTGCTGCACCTCCGACATGCTGAACCGCGTCGGAGCGTACTTGCCCACGCCCAGCTTGAATTGAATCACCTGCACGCTCATACAGCCTCCGCTACCCGAAAGTCGAAGCTTTGCTGGACGTAGTAGAAGGGAAGCATCTGGTCGTCGGTCGGCATCTCGGCTCCGTCCACCTCGCTGGTCAGGTTGGTTCGCTGAATCGTGCAATTGCCGTAGGTGCCGGTGTAGCCATCGACGGAAAGCCGGATCGCTCGGGCGATCTGCTTCAGGTCGATGTACGACGTGCCGTAGGTCGTCAGTTGCACGCTGATAATCGGGCTGCCGGTCGGGCCGTTCAGGGCCGGCTCACGGCTCACGCCGGTGCGTTGGTAGACAACCAGCGGCATGGACGTGCCCAT
>Ga0209829_10003489_pt1 | contig 11451 bp, 7 predicted proteins | sample C_140205_EF_Meta_FD_187311 | JGI IMG/M metagenome (GOLD analysis project Ga0209829, IMG submission 187311) | Freshwater microbial communities from Lake Croche, Canada to study carbon cycling - C_140205_EF_MetaG (SPAdes) (version 2) | ecosystem: Environmental > Aquatic > Freshwater > Lake... | reverse complement strand
TAACGGCGGCTTTAATCCTGAGGGCATCCGGGTGGGTGGTGCTTCGGGCGGTAACCGCACAGCCGTGAAGGTTTGGGACGAACGCAACTTTAGGGATTACGACGATTCAATTGAATTGGGCACACGTAATTTCAAAGTGGCCTTGCGACGTCTGCGTCGCTTTGCCCGCGAAGGTTCAGACTTTGAGCTCGATCTTGACGACACGATCACGAGCACTGCGCGCAACGCAGGCTACCTTGACATCAAAATGGTGCCCGAGCGTCACAACAACGTCAAGGTCTTGATGCTGCTAGACGTGGGCGGCAGCATGGATGACCACATCGCGCGCGTTGAAGAGCTGTTCTCGGCAGCGAGCAGTGAGTTCAAACACTTAGAAGTCTATTATTTTCATAATTGCCCCTACGAGCATCTCTGGAAATCAAACCGGCGTCGGCAAATGGAGCGTTTTGAAACGCAAGATGTGTTGCGCAAGTTCAATGCCGACTGGCGACTGATTTTTGTTGGCGATGCCACCATGAGCCCCTACGAAATCTTGCAACCGGGAGGGTCAGTCGAGCACTACAACAAAGAGCCGGGCGCCGAATGGTTGCAACGTATGATCACGACCTGGCCCAAGGCGGTCTGGCTCAACCCTGAACCGCAAGCTTCGTGGCAATATCGGCAATCCATCGCCTTGATCCGCAATATCGTGCAGGACAAGATGTTTCCGGTAACCGTGTCTGGCATCGAACAGGCGATGCGGCTACTTTCTAAATAGCTCAGCGCACTGATCTTCCGATCAGCCTATGATTGGAAGGTCAGGCGTGCCCACCCAAAGCAAAGCTCGTGGTCGAACGAACTGGTTGTGCTGACCCAACGATACGCTGGCGCATTGAATATTTTCTCTACAAGTGAACCATTTCGGGCGATTGCGCTCAAACTGATTCATTCACATCTTTTTGGATTTTTCCTATGTGGCTGTTTACCCGCGCCTTGAAGTGCACCTTACTGGGTTCTATCTTTTTTATGGCGGCAACTCAAAGTATGGCTTTCACCCCACCCGCAGGTATCACGCAGATCACGAGCGTTGAGGGCATTACAGAATACAAGCTTGAGGCCAACGGTTTGCGCATTTTGCTAGCGCCCGACGATTCTAAGCCGACCACCACCGTCAACATGACTTACTTGGTGGGTTCGCGTCATGAAAACTATGGCGAAACAGGCATGGCACATTTGCTTGAACACATGCTCTTTAAGGGCACGCCCACTACCCCAAACGCGTTAGGTGAGTTTTCAAAACGCGGCTTGCAAGCAAACGGCTCAACCTCAACAGATCGCACGAACTATTACGCAAGCTTCGCCGCCAACCCTGAGACCCTGAAGTGGTATGTCGGCTGGCAAGCCGATGCGATGATCAACTCAACGATCAAGCGTCAAGACCTTGACACTGAGATGACCGTTGTACGCAACGAGATGGAAAGCGGTGAAAACAACCCATTCCAGATGCTTTGGCAAAAAATGCTGGGGGTTGCGTTTCAGTGGCATAACTACGGTAAGACCCCAATCGGTGCGCGCACTGACGTCGAAAATGTCGACATCGGTCAGTTACAAGCGTTTTACCGTACACACTATCAACCAGACAATGCAGTCTTAATCATTGCGGGCAAATTCGATCCTCAGGCAGCCTTGTTGGATGTTGTCGGCGCCTTCGGCAGTATTCCGAAACCGACCAGAAAGTTACCACCCGAATACACAGTCGAGCCCGTGCAAGATGGCGAGCGTGCGATCACGTTGCGCCGCACCGGCGGCTCGCCTCTTGTTGCCGCGATGTACCACGTACCCCCGGCTGGCCACATCGATTTCTCGGCGCTTGACCTTGCAAGCATGATGATTGCCGACACCCCATCAGGCCGACTATACAAAGCGCTGATACCGACCAAACAGGCAGCAAGCGTGCTGGGGTTCACGATGGACGAATATGCGCCAGGCATCGTGATGTTCGGTGCCACACTCGAGCCTGGCATGGATCAGACGAAGGCACTCGAAACACTCACCACCTCGATTGAGACTCTGTCTAAGCAGCCGTTCACCACTGAAGAGCTTGAGCGCGTGCGTAATCAGTGGCTGAAAAGTTGGGACCAGACGTTTAGTGATGCACAAAAAATCAGCTCGGTACTTTCAGAGGCCATTGCCGTGGGTGACTGGCGCATGCTGTTTGTCTCGCGCGATCGGATTCGTGCCGTAACCCTTGAGCAGGCGCAACGCGTCGGGCAAGACTATCTGACGCAAGCCAACCGCACACAGGGTCAGTACATTCCCACACAGAAGCCAGTGCGAGCGCCCTTAGTAGCGATCCCTGACTTACAAAAAGACTTGGCAGGTTATCTCGGCAATACGCAACTCAAACAGGCCGAAGCCTTCGATCCAGACCCCGCAAACATCGACGCCCTCACGCTGCGCAAAACGCTTAAAGTGCCCAATGGCTCTGTCAAGCTTGCCATGCTGCCCAAAGAAGCGCGTGGCGATCGGGTCAATGCCACAATTGCCTTGCAGTTTGGCACTACCGAGGCCTTAAAAGGTCAGCGCTTAAACGCGATCGTAGCGGCAGACCTGTTGCTGAAGGGCACTGACACCTTAACGCGCGAGCAAATTAGCGACCGCATTGATGCTCTTGGTGGCGAAGTTGGTATTTCTGGCTCAGGAACTGACCTGACAATTAGCCTGTCAACCACACACGCTCATATCGACGCGCTCGTCAGTTTAGTGTTTGAGGTGGTGCAACACGCTAACTTCTCTCAAGAACAACTCGACGAGTACACGAGCAAACTCATCACCAGTCTTAAAAGTTCAATGACCGAGCCAACCGCGATTGCTTCTCGCATGCTGACGCGTCACGACAATCCCTGGGCAAAAGACGATATCCGTTACATGCCGAGCTTCGAAGAGTCTTTGGCCGCCGTCACAAGTCTTAAACGCAGCGATCTGGTAAGTTTTCACAAAACATTTTACGGTGCCAGCAAAGTATCCATCGGTATCGTGGGACACTTCAACCCGGTGAGCTTTGAACAAACTGTTAGCAAGGCCTTAAGCACCTGGACACCTGGCGCACCCTATGCCCGTATCAGTACCCCGTATCGCGAGGTCAAGCCTGAACAAATGCAAGCCTTAACGCCTGATAAAGCGAACGCCTTTTACACGGCAAACTTAGGCATAAAGCTTCAGGACACTGATCCAGAGTATCCCGCGCTGTATTTAGCAAACTTTCTACTCGGCTCGTCCGAAACCTCGCGCCTGTGGATGCGTGTGCGCGAAAAAGAAGGTCTGTCTTACAACGTTCGCAGTCGTTTAACGGTTTCTTCGTTTGAACCGAGTGGTTCGTGGGGTGTTTACGCAATTTTTGCTCCCGAAAATCGCACTAAAGTTCAAGAGGCGATCCGTCAAGAGCTTGATCGTCTCATTCAAGACGGCTTTGAAGCCACTGAAGTGAAAGACGGCATCACTGCATTGCTTAACTACCGCAAACTCGCACGGGCACAGCAAGGCAGCCTGGCTTCGGCCTGGGTGAGCTACCTCGATTCTGAACGCACCTTTGCGTGGGCCGCTGACTTAGACAAGAAAATCGCAGCGCTTACCCCTGAGCAACTTAATGCAGCGGTACGTCAGTATTTACGGCCCGCTCAGTTCAGTAGCGTCGCTGCGGGCGACTTTGAGAAAAAGTAGTAAACCGCCACAAAAAACACCCCAAGAGTTGGATGGGTGTCCAACTCTTGGGGTGCAGTTCAGACTAGCTGTTTTTTTAGCTCTTGAAACAAGCTCAAGAAAAGAAGTCTTTGACTCGATCTGTCCACGACTTACTTTGAGGTGAGTGCTTATCACTGCCTTCACCCAGCGACGCCTCAAACTGACGCAGCAGTGTTTTCTGCTCATCAGTTAAGCGTACAGGCGTTTCAACCACCACGTGGCAATACAAGTCGCCGGGGTACGACGCACGCACTCCTTTGATTCCTTTCGCCCGCAACCTGAACGTTTTGCCGGATTGCGTACCCTCTGGAATCGAAATCTCAGCTTTGCCATTCAGGGTGGGCACTTGGATATCCCCGCCCAACGCGGCACTGGTAAATGGGATCGTCAACTCACAGTGCAGGTCATCGTTATCGCGTTGAAAGATCTTGTGCTCTTTGATATGGATTTCAACGAACAAGTCGCCCGAAGGGCCACCGTTAATGCCTGGTTCGCCATTACCCGATGAACGAATCCGCATACTGTCATCGATCCCTGCAGGGATCTTGACCTGCAATGTTTTGTTACGGCGTGTGCGGCCTACGCCATCGCACGACACACAAGGGTCGGTAATTTCTTTACCATTGCCGTGACAAGTCGGGCAAGTTTGCTGCACGCTAAAAAAACCCTGCTGCATACGAACAGCGCCCGCACCGCCGCAGGTATGGCAGGTTTTAGGTTTAGTCCCGGCCTTAGCGCCAGACCCTTTGCAAACTTCGCAGTTTTCCCAGCTTGGCACACGAATTTCTGTATCAAACCCGTTGGCAGCTTGCTCAAGCGTAATATCCATCGCGTACTTGAGATCAGCGCCGCGATACACCTGCGGGCCACCGCCACCCCCGCCACGCCGCGCACCACCAAAAATCTCGCCAAAAATATCGCCAAACGCATCACCAAAACCAGCACCACCTGCAGCGCCTGCAGCGCCTGCAGCATTGGGATCGACGCCAGCATGGCCATAACGATCGTAGGCGGTTCGCTTGCTATCGTCAGACAAAATCTCGTAAGCCTCTTTGGCTTGCTTAAATTTTTCTTCGGCTTCTTTGCTATCCGGGTTGCGGTCCGGATGATATTTCATCGCCAGTTTGCGATAGGCCTTTTTCAGCTCATCATCTGTCGCATTTTTAGCAACACCAAGGGTTTCGTAATAATCGCGCTTTGCCATGCTTTAAGCTCAGTAAGTGAATCTAAACACCACGCCCGGAAGGCTAAAAAGCGTTCCGGGCGTATACGATTTACAACATAGCGATCATTTTGTGTCGCGCTTAACTTCTTTGAAGTCGGCGTCAACCACATTATCATCCGCTGGCTTGCTTGCGCCCGCCGCACCGGCACCCGAAGCATCACCTGCAGCGCCCGCGGCAGCTTGTGCAGCTTGAGCTTCGGCGTACATCTTTTCACCCAGCTTTTGCGAGGCAGTACCCAGGGCTTCGACTTTGGCATCAATCGCAGCTTTATCAGCATTATCTTTTAAGGCGTCTTCGACGTCTTTCAAAGCCGCTTCAATCGCTGTTTTGTCAGCCTCGTCAAGCTTATCGCCATACTCGGTCATTGACTTGCGGGTTGAGTGCACTAAGCCATCGGCACTATTGCGAGCCAGGGCCAATTCAGCCATACGGTGATCTTCTTCAGCGTTCGCTTCAGCGTCTTTCACCATCCGTTGAATTTCTTCTTCGGTCAAGCCTGAATTTGCTTGAATCGTAATTTTGTTTTCTTTGCCTGTACCCTTGTCTTTTGCAGACACGTGCACAATACCATTGGCATCGATATCAAATGTCACTTCGATCTGTGGGGTGCCACGTGAGGCTGGCGGGATCCCTTCAAGATTGAATTCACCCAAAGTCTTGTTACCTGCGGCAATTTCGCGTTCGCCTTGAAATACCTTAATTGTGACCGCCGGCTGATTATCATCGGCCGTTGAAAACACTTGCGAATGGCGCGTTGGGATTGTTGTGTTCTTGGTAATCATCTTGGTCATCACACCACCAAGCGTCTCAATACCTAAAGACAAAGGTGTCACATCAAGCAACAACACGTCTTTACGATCGCCCGACAACACCGAGCCCTGAATCGCAGCACCCGCAGCAACCGCCTCGTCAGGATTCACGTCTTTACGTGGCTCGCGACCAAACAATTCTTTGACCTTTTCTTGCACCTTAGGCATACGGGTCATACCACCCACCAAGATCACATCGTCAATCTCGCTGATCTTGACGCCCGCGTCTTTGATCGCGATTTTGCAAGGGTCCATCGTGCGTGAAATCAGCTCTTCAACCAGTGACTCGAGCTTGGCACGTGTCATCTTCAGGTTTAAATGCTTAGGGCCTGAGGCATCTGCCGTGATGTACGGCAAATTGATCTCAGTTTGCTGAGCCGACGACAATTCAATCTTGGCTTTTTCAGCGGCTTCTTTTAAGCGTTGCAAGGCCAACACGTCTTTTGACAGATCAACGCCTTGCTCTTTCTTGAACTCAGCAATCACGTATTCAATGATGCGCTGGTCGAAGTCTTCGCCACCCAAAAACGTATCACCGTTGGTCGACAACACTTCAAATTGCTTTTCGCCATCAACGTCGGCGATCTCGATAATCGAGATGTCGAAGGTACCACCGCCCAAGTCAAACACGGCGATCTTACGATCACCCTTTTCAGATTTATCCATCCCAAACGCAAGCGCAGCAGCGGTTGGCTCGTTAATGATCCGTTTGACATCCAAACCGGCGATACGACCAGCATCTTTCGTAGCTTGACGCTGGCTGTCGTTAAAGTATGCAGGAACGGTAATGACGGCCTCAGTGACGGTCTCACCTAAAAAGTCTTCTGCGGTCTTCTTCATCTTGCGCAAGACGTCTGCAGCAACTTGCGAAGGCGCGAGTTTTTTGCCCTGTGCCTCAACCCAAGCGTCGCCGTTGTCGGCCTTAACGATTTTGTAAGGCATCAAATTGATGTCTTTTTGCACGGCATTTTCGGTGAACTTACGGCCGATCAGACGCTTGACGGCGTAAAGAGTGTTTGTGGGGTTTGTCACTGCCTGGCGCTTGGCCGGTGCGCCCACCAGCGTTTCACCGTCTTCCATGTAGGCGACGATTGAAGGCGTGGTGCGAGTACCCTCTGCGTTTTCAAGAATTTTTACTTTCCCGCCATCCATCACTGCGACGCAGCTGTTGGTGGTGCCAAGGTCGATACCGATAATCTTGCTCATGGTCAAACTACCTTTATAAAATCAAAATTAGGATGAACTGCTTTAGATGAGTGGTAATTGGGGGGGAATTAAGCGATTTCAAGACTAAAACCCTCTTTTATTGCCCAACACCTAAAAAAACTTAAATTTCAAACCCGGTTCTCGTGATGGGGGTTCAAGCCGCAACGGTCACAAGTGCTGGGCGCAACACGCGATCGGCAATCAGATAACCTTTTTGCAGCGTTTGCACAACTGTATTGGCCGCTTGTTCGGCCGGAATCGTAGCAATCGCCTGGTGTTGGTGCGGATCAAACTTGGCGCCGGCCTCGGGTGCAATTTCTTTAAGATGATTGCGCTCAAAGGCGCTGACCAGTTGCTTGAGGGTCACCTCAATACCGGTACGCATGGTGTCAGCGGTCTGCTCGGCCTGAGCCAACGCAGCCTCTAAACTATCTTTAACCGGCACTAAGCCCTCTGCAAACGACTCAATACCAAACTTACGCGCCTTTGAAACCTCTTCTTGAGCGCGACGGCGAACGTTCTCCATCTCGGCGTGGGCACGCAACGCCTGATCTTTTTGCTCGGCAACTTGCGCCAACGCAGCAGCCAGTTCAATCTGTAATTGCTCGATGGGATCTAACACAACCGCCTCGTCGTTAACCGCTGCTGCACCCTCTGCAGGGGCCTGAGCCATTGCTGAGTCGTGCTTGTTGTCATCATTCGAGTCTTGGGGGGCTGCCATTCACTTCTCCAGAAAAATCCATGATTAGTCAGAAACATTGGGGCTGAACCCCATAATTCAAGGGTAAACCACCGAATTTTTTCTCAGGCTTTGCGGTTGCCGTTGCCGCACGGGCGTCGGACTGCCCCAAGGCCAACTGCTTTTAATGCCGCGGTCACTGCTCGCCCGCCGCGACCGACATCACCTCAGGGTTCGATCGGCCAGCCCTGTACATGGCTTAACACCATATCGGCGAGCGAAGCTACCCAGGCTTGGTCGTCGTTTAGAGCCGGAATATATCTAAACCTTTTGCCACCCGCGTGCATAAAGGTTTCACAGACCTCGACCTGGATTTCTTCGAGCGTCTCGAGGCAGTCGGCCAAAAAGCCTGGGCACACCACGTCGATTTCAGTTACCCCTTGTTGAGCCAGCTTTTGCAGGGTCGGCTCGGTGTAAGGCTCAAGCCATTTAGCCGGGCCAAAACGGCTTTGAAAAGTTACTTGATAGGCGTCATCAGACAAGCCCAAATACTGCGCTAAAGCCCGAGCCGTTTCGTAACAATCGCGACAGTACGGATCACCCATATCGACGCACTGCCTGGGTAGGCCATGAAAACTCATGACTAGCTTTTGTGGCTTGCCGTGCTTGTGCCAAAAGGCCGCAATCTTATCGCCTAAGGGGCGAATAAAGGCGGGATCAGTATGAAACCGCTTAATAAAACGCAAGGCGGGCTGATCGCGCATGTGGCTTGCGACTCGCGCCACTTCGTCCACCACAGTCGCGGTTGTGCTTGAGGCGTATTGCGGATAAAGAGGCACGACCAACAAATGCTCGCAACCACGCTCGCGTAACCGTAGCATGGCATTTTTGATGGAGGGCTCGCCATAGCGCATGCCGGTTTCAACTTCGATTGCCAGCCCACGTTGAGCAAATAATGCGCGCAGCCCTTCTGTTTGACGTTGGGTGTAGACCATCAAAGGCGATCCGCCCTCCATCCAGACGCTTTTGTAACGCGGCACCAGTTTGCGCGGCCGGGCCAACAAAATCGGACCATTCAAAATCGGCCACCACAGCACTTTGGGGATTTCAATCACGCGTGGATCGGACAAAAATTCGCGCAAATACCGGCGGATCGCGGGTGCGGTGGGCTCATCAGGGGTGCCCAAATTGACAAGAATGACCCCGACACCGCCCGTTTTAAAGGGCTTAGGCCAAGGAATAAAGCGAGAGGTGCGATCAAGATCGCGCTTGGATTCGGGCCAAAAACGCATAGCTGTTAACGCTCAAGAGGATGGTGGCTAAGCGCGCTGGAAAGCAGCCGCGCCGTAATATCAACGATTGGAATCACACGCTCGTAGGCCATGCGCGTTGGGCCAATCACGCCAAGCGTGCCGATCACATGGCCATCGATATTGTACGGTGCAGTCACAACAGATAAATCTTCGGTGGGTACCAATTGCGAATCGCCGCCAATATAAATTTGGACACCCTGTGCCTGACTTGAAACTTCGAGCAATTGCAGCAAATCGGTTTTTTTCTCAAACATCGAGAAGGTTTTACGCAACCGATCCATGTCAGAGGCCAGCTCGTTGACATCGAGCAATTTGCGCTCGCCCGAGATCACCACGGTTTCAACTTCGTCAGCCGCCTGCGCCCCGGCCTCAACGGCGGCTTGCATCAAGCGCGACATATCTTCTTGCAACCGCGCCAAATCCACGGCGAGTGTTTGCCGGACCGCAGCAAACGATTTGCCGGCAAAGTTATGATTAAAAAAGTTAGCTGCTTCAATCAAAGAGGTCGAGGTGTAATCGCGCGGCGTCAGCAAAATTCGGTTTTGCACATCACCGTCTGGGGTCACAATAATTAATAAAATCCGTTTCTCAGACAACCGGATAAATTCAATTTGGTGAAATATTTGTGCCCGACGCGGCGACAGCACCACCCCAGCAAATTGACTCAGGCTTGACAACATGGCGGCAGCGGCCTGAACCGCCCGGCCAGGGTCAGATCCGGTTTGCAAGTCGCGCACGGTAGAGACCGGATGCAAATCAATTGGCTGCGCTGTGAGCATGGTGTCGACAAACACCCTGTAGCCACGCGGAGTCGGTATGCGCCCCGCCGAAGTGTGGGGGCTATGGATGAGGCCAAGCTCTTCGAGGTCGGCCATCACGTTGCGGATGGTTGCTGAGGACAACTCAAACATTTTTGAGAGCGTACGCGAGCCGACCGGCTGGCCATCGTCTATGTAACGTTCAATAAGCGCTTTGAGCAGCGCGCGCGCACGATCATCCATCATTGCCCTATTTTACCTTTGTCGACCCTATAATCGGTTAGATTTTCGCGGATTATGAAACCTATGCATTTTCCTATTATTGCTCTAGTTGGTCGCTATCAGGATTCAGGCCTGCACGCGCCGCTGCGCGCCTTGGCAAAGCTGTTAATGCACGAGGGGTCTCAGGTTTTAGTCGAGGCCGATACGGCTCGGCAAACCGGCGTCACCGAGTACCTGAGTGCAAGCTTCACAGAAATTGGGCAACAGGCCAACCTGGCGATTGTGATGGGTGGAGACGGCACCATGTTGGGCGCGGCTCGTCATTTAGCGCCCTTTGATGTACCGGTGGTGGGAATCAACCACGGGCGCCTGGGCTTTATCACCGATATCCCATTGCAACACTCAAACGAAGCGCTCACCGATTTGCTACAGGGCCGCTACGAAACAGAGACGCGCATGCTGCTGAACGCAACCGTCTGGCGCGGCACCGAGCAAATGTTTACCGCAACTGCACTCAATGATGTCGTATTGAACCGCTCTGGGCGCGGCGGCATGATTGAAGTGCGCGTCGAGGTGAACGGTACTTATATGTATACCCAACGGGCAGATGGCTTGATTGTGGCAACTCCCACAGGCTCCACAGCTTATGCCTTATCTTCAGGTGGTCCAATTTTGCACCCCGAGGTTGGGGCCATTGTCTTAGTGCCCATCGCGCCACAAACGCTGTCAAATCGTCCGATTGTGATCCCAGCCGACGGGATTTTGAATATGACCCTAACGGCCATGGGGCGCAGCGAGGGGGCCGCGAGCGTGCACTTCGACATGCAAACGTGGTCTGATCTGATGCCCGGAGACCGTATTGTGGTGCAACGTTCACCGCACCACATTCGATTTTTGCATCCCGCCGGCTATAGCTTTTTTTCGACCCTGCGTCGTAAGCTCGACTGGAACCGCATGCCCCGCTCGGGCGCCGAGGCCGAATAGTCCATGCTACGTGGCTTGCATATCCGCGACTTCGTCATCGTCACAGAAGCCGATATTAGTTTTGAGGCGGGTTTTACCGTGTTTTCGGGCGAAACAGGCGCAGGCAAGTCGATTTTGATTGATGCCTTAGCGCTCACCCTGGGCGAGCGCGCCGACTCGTCCGTACTGCGCGAGGGCGCTAGCCGAGCTGAAATCAGCGCAGTGTTTGAAACGCCTGCTTCGCTCACGCCATGGCTGACCGAACACGATTTGCACGCCGATCACGAGTTGGTCTTGAGGCGCGTCATTGATAACCAAGGACGCAGCCGAGCCTACGTCAATGGCTCAGTTGTCACCATCAAGCAGCTACGCGAAATTGGCGAGCAACTGATCGACATCCATGGCCAGCACGCGCATCAAAGCCTATTGCGTGCTGACAATCAACGCGAATTACTTGACGCGCACGGCAGCCTCCAGCCCTTGCGACAAACCACTGGGCTTGCCTTTAAAGCATGGCGCGCGGCTGAAAAGCAGCTGGCTTTGTCCGAACAAGAT
>Ga0209829_10003488_pt1 | contig 11454 bp, 22 predicted proteins | sample C_140205_EF_Meta_FD_187311 | JGI IMG/M metagenome (GOLD analysis project Ga0209829, IMG submission 187311) | Freshwater microbial communities from Lake Croche, Canada to study carbon cycling - C_140205_EF_MetaG (SPAdes) (version 2) | ecosystem: Environmental > Aquatic > Freshwater > Lake... | reverse complement strand
TAACTGTCTTTTTTCCGCTGATATGTGCAAATGCTTCCTTTAAACTGCAACCAGTCTTTTTTCTGTATTCTATTGCTTTTTTAAAGTTTTCTCTTGCTTTTTTTTGTGCTATGCTAATCATTATTTTTCATTTTAGAGATGGCAAAAATGGCTGCTCCAGCTAATGCTAATGTTATAAAAATATTCATACCAGCAGTTTTACTTGCTGAAGTTGCTACACCACCACCAGCTGGTATTGATGGGTTTGCATAATAACTTGCTTTTATAGCTGCTGCTTCTTGTGGGTAACCACCTCTAGCTAATTTGTCTGCTATATCATCAATAGTAATAGTACGTTTAAACCATGTTGAATAACCAACTAGGTTATTCAAACCTTTAGATTTAATATAACTTACAATGTTAAGTGCTTCATTTTGTACACTATCACCATCTAAAATAACCCATTGCAAAACGTTTGTTCCTGTTGGTGCTCCAATTTGTTGGTCTAATGCATCCCAACCTACCCAATCATTTGGGTTTGGTTTGTTAGCGAATAAATCAGTTAAAGTTTTTATTGCTTGTAAACCAGCACTTACTGGGTTACTTAATGATGCTGCTGTATTTGCTAAATTGTTTGCAGTACTTGCAAAATCTCCTATTCCAGAAAGTGCTACTAGTGCCATGTTTATATTTTTATCTTTAAAAATTGAAGGTTGTTTTTTTTGATTAAAATTTGGTAAAACTGCATCGCACCAAATTTCGTTGTTTGTTTTTGGGTTTATAACACAAAAAACGTGTTCTAAATTATTTGAAAAATCATTATATCCAGCAAAACGAAATGCCAATTTACAATCTATTAAACCTTTTCTACGAAGGCTATCTGCTATACCCATCGAAAATAAACTGTATGTTTTACAGTCTGCAGGTACTCCACTCACAATACTAGCTGGTGAACGAAGGGTTTGCATATTGTCAGATTCAATTTGATATGGAACATTTTGTTTTAAAAATGACCAAATATTATAAACTGTACTATCTAAATCAGAACCCAAAAAAAATGGAGAGATTTTATCATACTGGCTTTTATATTGCTCATGTGTGTTTAAAATGCCGTTTATAATATCTCCCACATTTTGATTTTGCATAATAACCTTTCGGTTATTCATAAACGGGGGTAATTTCTCTAATAATAAGTTCTTATTTACCATTATACGTTAATATTAAAATGGTAAGGTACTGGTATTCCGTCAACAGTAGCATATCCAGAAATATCAAAGTTTTCTGCTTTGTTATAAAAAAAATCTGATACTGTATTCAAAATGTTACTTGTGTTAGTTTGTATGTTCAAAGGTATTATAATGGAACTTCCAGCATCTATGCTGTAAATTCCATTAATTGAAAGAACTCCTATCTTATTTTTTTTACTATCTAATATAAAACCATCCAATGCAGTAACCCTAGCAGTTAATTGTGTAGGGTTTTTCACAACTAGATTAACTTTTATGTTTGGGTTTAATAAACCACCATCAAAATTTACACTACCAATTTCAATCTTTACATTTTGCAATAAAACGTATTTTTTCCATGCCCACCATGCCGCAAAACCAAAAATTGCTACTGTTAACATGATTTTCCCTTTCATTGTACCAAATTTAAATCAAAATTGTGAATTTAATGTTAATTTTTTGTTAAACAGGGTGTATTGGTTTAAATCTTTGGTTTAAAAGGGATATCTTCGGGCATACCTATGGGATGACCGAAGGATACCTAAATATACCCTATTTAGTTTTTATTCTGACCTTTATTTTAACCCAAATTACATAGTTCTTATTTCACCTTTAAAAATAACCTTTGAGTATAGACATAAAAAAACCAGAAATTAATCTGGTCTTTGTGTTTTTGGGTAAATGTGTTTAATTCAGCTTTATCTGCTCAATAAAGGCTTTTGTTTTCTTATCATATACATTTATGGTCTTTGCTCCTTTACTAGCTGCAAAGGCTTTAAAATTGTCAATATGCCTAATGTTATGATATTTTGTTGGTCGGCGGTTTATTTCTTCAGAAAAAAATAAAATACAAGTGTAGTAATTCATAAAAATTTATTATCTTTGATTTGAAAGAAGAACCTTCTCTTAATAAAGGGGTTTATTAGAAAGGAGCAGCAATTTATTGCTGCTTTTTTTGTGGTTGATGTTTTGTGATTAAAAATTTATCATTTTTATACAATCTTTGATACCATACACAAAGAATTAATGCATCTTCCTTATCTAAATAACTTACATATATTTCACCATTTTTCAAAATATCGTATTTATGAAATTTATCTAAATATTGAAATATTTTATCATTTCTAATTTTTTCTTTGTCTTTAATCATTTTATACATAAAATATTCATTGTCATTTTTCATTTTTTTTAATATTTTTTTAAAAAATAACTAGATTCATTTATACCACATCTCACACCAGCATGAAATAATTGTAAAACATCTATACTATCTTCTAGTATAAAAACAATTCTATTTGAATCTTTATTATACTGAAATATAGTAACTTTTTTTTTACCTAATAATTCAATAATGTGTGGTATTCTATCTTTACAAATAATTAATTCTACTACCATTTTTTTAATTTTTAATTTTATATAAATCTGATTCCTTGTAAATCCAATTTTTTTCAATCCATTCTTTAATAATTCCTTTACTGGCTGATATTCCTTTGCCTGTTAATTCCTGTAAATCATTTACTAGCTGCTTATAACTTTTTGGTGCATACAAAGACCTATGCAATAAATCTTTTTCAGATAGTTCTGTTTTCTTATGTTTAGGTTCTTTAGTTTCCTTACCATAAATAGAAACTTGTTGCCATTCACCATCTACATTAATCAAAGTGATTGGTTCAAAATCATCTGAACTTCTTAAAAATCTGCTGCTCATTGTAAAGGTTTGTTTTTCTTTGTCTTTTACAATTTCGATAGTACTTTGTGCATACCTATCTGTATTACTTCCTAAATGCCCTAAAGTAGTACCAGCTTGTCCTTTACCTTGATGCAAAACACCAATAATACAACAATCATAAACCTTTGTTAATCTCTTAAACCATGAAATTAATTTTTTACTTTCAATTGGGTCGTTGTAGTCCATTATAGTATCTAATAAACCATCAATAATAACAATAGGAGCATTGCTACTGGCTAAATAATATTCAACCATTGCCAAAATATTTTTTGGTTCATCTTCCCTAACTGTAAACAAGCTGCACCATTCTGGTATGCCATGCATCCCCGAAAATTTTTTAATACGTTCTACTTGTCTGTAAAAATCATAATCTGAACTCTCAGTATCAAAATAGGCAATTTTTCGCCTATCAGCCGGTAAATGTAGTTTCATTCCCCATAAATCTGATGCAGTAAATACTGTACTAATTAATGCTGATAAAAAAGTTGACTTTCCAGCCTTGGGCATTCCCGTAAGTATCTGAAAATTTTGGCTGGTAGCAATAATATGTTTATCGTTAATTGTCCACAAAATTTGGTCTTTGCTAGGTAAATATTCTGGGTTGTACTTTCTGCTATTAAGTAAAGTTTGAATGGGGTCTATTATATTTTTTTCCATTATACATGGTTTTCAAGGATAGCACAAAGTATAAAAGCAATTATTAATGCAATAATAGCTTCTAAAGTTTCTTTTTTCATCTTTTAAAATTTAATTTTTTTAAAGTATCTGGTTAACATTCCACGCAATCGGTAAGTTTTATATTCTGGCTGCAACCAGTATATAAATCTATACTTCCAAAATCTAAATTTCATAGACATTTGGATAATTGTGCAATTTCATCTTTCATAGAAGCAATACTATCTTCCATAAAAATTTTAATTTCACCAGATAAAGAAAAAGGAAAATCTACTTGTGTTAAACCGTTGAATACTCCATTTGAACCGTAAAAGAATAGGTTAACATTGTGGAAAGGATAACAGGATAACACCTGTTCTAACTTGTTGATTTTGTCTTGCATTTCCTTCATGGTTGCAATGACTGCTGTTTTTTGTATCATAATAAAAGGGTTTAGGATATAAATGTAAACACATTTTTGATATTACCAAATTTATTTTTTTTATTATGCACAAAAAAACCCACTAACAAAAGTTAGTGGGTAACCATCTAAATACACAAACTATTTTATAAATAGGTCTGCTTCTGCTTTTCTTCTAGTAGTTAAACCATTCATAACAGTTAACTTTCCATTAATCATGGCTTTATTCCAGTATTGAAACTGATTTGCAACAATTTGTTTATCTGCTCCAGCATTGAGTAACCTTAATAAAGTACTAGATTTTAAATTACCAATACCTAAATTATAAGTAAAACTAGTTAAACTGTCTAATTGATTTTGATTAATTGGAACTGTTACAACTTTTTTAATATCTGCTACAACTGAACTCATTTCTTTGCGTAACCATCTAATGGCAGTATCTTCTGTAATAACATCACCTTTTTTAACTGGTCTGTTTTCGTCATAATTGTATATACTTCCATATCCAATTGTAATTTTTCCAGTTCCATCGTCATAACTAGTTAAATATTTACCTTCAAAACCTTTTATAAGGCTTTCTGCTGCTGATACTGTCATTGGTGCTATTGTTAATATTAATGCTATTGCAGCAACTATTATTATTGTTTTAGTCTGCTGGTTCATCTTTCACTATTGATTTAAACCACTACTTGCATCTTTAGCATGAAATAAACCAATGCCAGAAATTATTGCACTAATACCAGTTACAGTTTCACCTTTTACAATTTGAGCAATACCTGTAATAATTGCACCAAAACCAAATAATGAAGTTTTCCAATTTTTAAACATTTTTTACTTTTTTGATTTAATGTAATAATACCTTATTGCAAAAACACCAGATACAATTGCAACTAGTGCCGCAGTTATAGAAACATATTGTTGTACTATGTTTAAACTGATAAATGCAGTTGAACCACTTAACAATAAAAAAGTATCTCCGTTTTTATTCTGCATCTAATTTTGCTTCTTTTACAACATTTGCAACAATATTGAATGCTTGTGCAGCAGTGAATGAAGCATCCATATTAGGAAAAATTCCACCTTTAATGGCTGCGTCTAAAACTTCTTTCAATATTTGTAATGCTTGTTCATTTTTCATTTGTTTGTGTATTTAAAGGTTAAAAAAGAACTTATACTGTTACTGAAACATCACCAGTAATAACAAGATTTAATTTTGTTGCTGCCCACAAATAAGCTGCACTATTTGTTGTCCAGTCTGTTGTGTAGTCGGGTAATGTCATAGTCAAATTACCGTCTGCAATTGTTATATATGCAGTATCTTTTAACTCATAGTAAAAGATAGCACTATCAAAAAGATTGTCATTAATGCAAGTTAAATTAAAGATAGTTGCACTATCTATTGTGCCATTATACCAAATACTTACTGGTTCTATTGTTTTCATTTTATACGTTTGATGCTAATAAATAATATTGTACTCCGCCTATTAAAATACTTACTTTATGTGTACTTGCTACTGCTACTCCAACTGCTACTGTATTACCTATATTTATTGAACTTGTAAAAGTTGTAATACCAGTATTAACTGCAAAATTTACTGCTGTTCCTACTGTTGGCATATCTAAAGTAATATTACCTGCTGCAGAATACCAACCACCAGCATAAGCAAAAGTGTCTCTTCTATATAAAGTAAAACCTCCACTTGTGCCAGTAGTAATAACATTACCAACAAAAGAACTTTGTCCTGTTACTTGAAAAACATTTCCGTTATCATTTGTAGAATTTATAATAAAATTACGTGCTGCACTTATTCTGGCTGCTTCCACTGTATTACCAGCACCGCTATCATAAATTCCAAATAAAATAGGTGATGCAGTTGTACTACTATTAAATATACAATAGTTACCACTTGCTGAACCTTGTATAAAATTATTAGTTGCTGTTGAAATACCTACACCAGCGTTTAAAGTTCCACCAGTACCAGCATTTCTAAAACGTAAACTAGGAGCATTTGCACCTATTATGACAATATGGTTGTCGCTTGTTGCACTATTAACTACAAATAAACCAGAACTGGTTGTATCATCACCTATAAAAGTTTGTCCTGTATTTTTTACAGTTATACGATTTAATGTATTAGTAACATCTCTAATTATAAAATCATTTGCCCCAGCATTATATAAATTTCCTATATTCCATTTTCCAGTACCAGCTAATTGAAATTGTAAAATACTATTAGTTGTACCAGTTCCGTTAAAAGTTGCATTTATCCCTGTTCCTGTATGAACATCAAATGGTGATGAAGGCGTAGCAGTATTTATTCCTAAATTAGTATTAAAATAACTTAAATTATAATCAATAATTAAAACATCTTTTGCAGTACCATTTCCACCACTTGCATCATAATTAAATCTAAATCTTTCACCACCAGTTGCATAAGGTATACCATTGTCTCCAACTTGGAATACCATTTCTGTTTGGTCTAAAGTAGAACCTAATGTACTAAATATTTTAAAAAAATCACTACCAGCAGTAGAACCAAAATAATATGGACTATCACTATTTAATGTACTCCATAATGGTAATGAAACTGTATTTGAAATAATACCAATAGTAGTAGTATTACCATTTGTTGTAACTTGTTGTAAAGTTCCTGTAGTACCAGCTCCAGCATCTGCTATTTGTATCCATGAACTTCCTGTATCTCTATATAAACCTGTACTTGGGTTATCTGAATCTACAAATAATCTACCTTGGAAACTTGCTGCTGGTCTTGTTGCTAATGAAGAAGCAAATAAAGCTGGTGAACCTTTTTGATTCAATACGTCTAGTTTAACCTCTATATTGCTACTCATTCTATTAAATATTTATATATCGTTTTCTGATAATTACACAATTGTTTCCACTTGTGCTAGTTCCGAAATTGACAAAGAATTTTTGATTTGTTATTTCTCCAGCATTACCGCTAATACTTAAAGATTGATTTTGTTGCAATGGTACGTTTTCAATAGTTACTATTGATGTGCCATAATTTATGAATGTAACGGTATTACAATCAGTAACAATGTATTGACTAGTATCAACAGTATAAAAATCTGTTGCATACTTTAAAACATCAATATTAATATTTGTTGCCATTTTAAATAGTTTGTGGTAGTTTATATTTAACACCGCTTAAACTGTACTTAACATTATAAGAAGCTGTTGCACTTGCATCAATTGCTGGTGCTGCTACTTGTTCTGCTGGTGTTTCTAGCTGTGATTGATTTAATATTATTGGTGTATCAGTAACTGGTGCGGTTGGTTTATAATACTTTTTGTATAAATACCATATTGCAGCAGCACCTAGTGCATAATATATAAAGTTATCTTTCTTTTTCATATTAAATTTTTTGAATTTCATTTGCATAAACAAAACCAGCTAAACCATTTTGAAAAACATCACCAAACACAATTGAAATTGTGCCATCTGCATTTTCTCCTGTTACAGTCATACCTATATTAGCAGTATCATAAGTATATATTAAAGAACCATCTCTATTATAAACCTTTGTACCAACTTTTGAATATACTTGTGTAGTTCCAGATGGTGCATCTGTTTGGTCAACATATACAGTACCAGTTAATTTTTTGCTTTTATTTTTAAAGGATGAAAGTAGAACTACTGCACCAATTAAAAGAAAAATATATAATGAATTTTTTTTGCTTATCATTTTGGTAAGTTTGAAACGTAATTATTTAAAGTTGTTAATTCTGTACTGCTTAAACCATCCCAAAAAAATAAACCACCACCAGTTTTGAGAAATTCGTAAAAATCTACTGTATGACTGTTATTAAAAGCAGTAACCATTAAATTTATATCACCTTGTGTTTTGCATTGTTTAAATGCATTTAATATATAACTACTGGCATTAATACCGAACCAATTAAAAGAACTCCAAACATTATCAGCTAATGATTGTGCAGTTGCTTTTGTAATTGTATAAGTATAACCAGAACCACTTGGGTTATATACTGATAATTTAATACCAGCCTGTTCTGCTGCTAATTGAGCAGCACTTTTTACTAAACCTAATTTTGTAAGTATTGGCTTAACAATTAAAAAATAAGTTAAACCAGCACCAGCAGCATAAGTTGCAACTTTTATTATAACGTCTTTGTTGACCTTTGCCATGTTTATAACATTAATAATAATGATTGTAATTTAACACTACTCATTTTGTTTAGTGCTTGTAAATGTTCTATTGTTACTCCTTTATGCATTAAGCTTTCAAGTATTTCAATAGCTTCTGAATATTCAATATCACTTTTAGGTATTCCAGCAATTGCTGCTGTTTGTGGTGCATTACCAGAGATAAACCTACCTATTGCACCAATTAACATAGATTGTACTTCTGGGTTTTTTAATATTCCAGCTAAACCATCTTCTTCTGGTTCCTCAACTTCTAAATCTTCTTCTGCTTCTAATGCTGAAATTCTACTTACTAACATTTGGTTTTGTTCTACCAATTTTTCCAATAACATTTCAGTTCTACCTGTATTGTTAGTTTGATATTGTGAAACAGAACCCATGTATTGGGGTTTATTAAGTTGAAAAGTAATGTTAGTCATTTCTGGCTTTTGACCTTTACGGCTAACATTACTACTCACTTGTAATAGGTATTCATTAAAGTTATCAGCATTGTTTTTTATCTGTAACAATGCATTATTTAACTCACTCATACCTTCGTCTTTACTACCAGTAAAAGAATATCTACAATAGGCATCAGTAGGGTTCATTCTAGCAAAAATTTTAAAATTTTCGCCTTCTGCACTTTCGTAAAAATGCAGTACTTGGTCTATGCTAAAAAGTTCTGCCTTAAAAACTGCCATTGTAATATAATTTAAAAATGGTAAAAAATACCAATTGAATAAGCTACGTTAGTAGTACTTAATGCACTTGGTAAACTAATAAATGATTTAGTCCAACTTATTGTAATGCCATTAATATCTAATGGGTCATTTTGATAAGGGTCTGTTGCACTATTTACAATGTTATTAAATTCCAAAATTGGTATTCTGTAAATTAATTGTAAATCGCCTTCATATAAAGTGATAAAACTTTTTTTCATGTCAGCAGTAGTAACTGGTGTTGAACCAGTTAATGGTGTAGCTGAAATAGTACCAGCAGTATAAAAAACGATTCTGTCAATTTTTGCATTCCGCAAATTTGGTAAATCGGGCAGATTAAATTGAGTTAAAACTGAACCCGAAGGCACTTGAACCTCAACACTTTCAAAACGTGTTACTTTCATAAAATTTAATTTTAATGTTTTTAAAAAGATGCTGGTGTTAACCTACACCAGCGAAAGTTTCTCACTCTATTTAAAGGTGAAATAAGAACATTAATAATTATTTTACGCTGCTGCAGTTTTGGAGAAGTATACCCCTAAAAATTGCGGCTACATAAGTATTAGAATCAATAGTAGTAGGAGCAGCTGGTAAATTCAAATTAATTTGATAGTTAGCAGCACCATTAATAACTATGTTTGGTTCAACACTGTAAACAGTATCTTCACTAGCATCAACTTGGTTTATAGGAAAAACTGTTTGAGCAGTAACACCAACACCTTTTTGTGTTTGTGGCACAAAATAGTGCTTTAAACAATCCCATGCTGGTAAAATTTGTTGGTTGTTAGCAATGATAGAAATATTACCATTGTAAACGTTCATCAATTGAGCAGCACCAGTAGTAAATACTGTTGGGTCTGGGTATTCATAGAAAGGAGCAGCACCACTTGATGCAGCACCAGATACTAAAAATAAAGAAATTTCACTTACTACAAATAAATCTTGTAAGTTCAACAATTTCAAACGAACGTTAGTATTTGAACTGTTTTGATTTACCAAAATTGGTAAAGTATATTGTGCAGCAGTTGTAGTTAACAATGCTTCACTTCTTAAATATGATTGAGTAGCTACTGCATGACTGGTGTCATATCCTAGTTGGTTTACCAATGCTTTTGATTGTTCGTAAACCAATCTTAAACCCATTTGAGATTGTGCCATGATATAAATTTTTAAATTTTTATTTGATTATTTTTTTTCCATTTGTTCCATTGCTGCAATACCAGCTATATAATTACCAGAACCAGTTGCATAACCAGCCATGTAGTTACCTTGTGGTGTTTGATATCCAGCAATTTTTGCTACTGGTTTATTAGCATAAAAATCCATTGCACCAATACCAGCTAAAGTTGGTAGTGCTGATTGTGCTAATTTTAAACCACCAACTGCAATCATACCAGTACCTAAGTTTTTACCTAAATCTGATTTAATAACTTTTGGAAGAATCAGACCCAATGCAATTGGTGCTGCTCCATCAATCAAAGTTTTAGTTCCAGCTGATGTAGTTGCCGGTAACATTTTGTCGACAAATTTACCTAATGCTTGTGCTGCTACTGCTCCAGCAATTACTGTTACAGCTGACATAATACCACCTTTTACACCACTCATTGAGTGACGGCGGCGGTGGCTAACCTTTCTTTTTGCGTGATGCTTTTTTCTGCGTGCCATTTTGTTTTTTTTTAAATTTTACTTCGCTAAATAATCAATATAATTTTTAGCATTTGTTAATGTGATAAACTTTTGTTCAATTAAATCAATAACAAAAAAATATTTGGTATTAATTCCATCGGTAAACTTTTTTCTCTCAATGTAAAAACCGTTGTAATAAATGACTGGGTATTTCATTTTTTTTTGGTTTGGGGTTAATTAAATATACTTTTTTAATATTTTATTTTAGGTGTTTTTATTCTTAAATTATTAATACGATTTTCTAAATCTTGTATATTATAAGATTGAAATACTATTCCACCACCATATTGTTTATTATCATATTTTTTACCACCAATTAATTTTGCTTTTTTTAAAGAATATATATATTTTTTAGAAAATGGTAAAAATTCTCTTTCTTCCATATTTAAAATATCTAAAAAATGTATTACATATCTTGGATTTCCATTAATATCATTATTAATTCTTGTAAAATCCATTTTATCAATACCAGACATCATGTGTTTATGTTGTGATTCATCTAATCTTTCAACATCATGTTTAACTTTGTGTATTTTATTTAAAATACTTTGTTCACTTGGTTTTTTAGATGCTTTCTTTTTTAAAGGTGAATGAAGAACTTTCTTTTTTACACCAGAAATTTCACCTTTCATTAAATCATCAAAATGTTTTTTTTGGTTTACTAATGTTTTATGTAAAGCAGAACCAACTAATACTGTTTGACCTAAAATTTTAACATATACACGTTTTGTTGCTTTTTTAACTGCTTTTTTAACTGTACCTACTTTTTTAGTAACTGTCTTTTTTCCGCTGATATGTGCAAATGCTTCCTTTAAACTGCAACCAGTCTTTTTTCTGTATTCTATTGCTTTTTTAAAGTTTTCTCTTGCTT
>Ga0209829_10003486_pt1 | contig 11457 bp, 10 predicted proteins | sample C_140205_EF_Meta_FD_187311 | JGI IMG/M metagenome (GOLD analysis project Ga0209829, IMG submission 187311) | Freshwater microbial communities from Lake Croche, Canada to study carbon cycling - C_140205_EF_MetaG (SPAdes) (version 2) | ecosystem: Environmental > Aquatic > Freshwater > Lake... | reverse complement strand
GGGTCAAGAGATCTTGTTACTATTTTTTAAGTAACTTTGCCACGGCCGCTTGCGCTTCTTCAGATTGCAGCCGCTCTGAAAATAACTCAAACTCATACTTTAGTGTTTCATGCAGCATGGGGCGCTGCGTATGTTTCATCATGCGCTTTGACAGCTGCAAGGCTTGGGGGGGCAGAGCGGCTAATTCGTCTCCCAGCGCTTGGGCGATTGCCAGGGCTTGACCTGGGTTGGTGACCTGAGTGATGAACCCGGCCTCAAGCGCCTCTTGGGCGCCAAAGGTTTTGCCACGCAATAACCAGTCTGAGGCGCGCCGCGCACCAACGATTTGGGCAAGCAAGACGCTTGATGCGCCCTCAGGGCAAAGGCCCAGCGCCACAAACGGGATGGTGAATAAGGCATTGTCGGCCGCGCAAATAAAATCACAGTGCTGCAGCATCGTCACGCCGATCCCGATGGCCCGCCCTTCAACAGCCGCAATGATCGGCAAATCACAATCTATCAGACTGCGCAACAAAATGATGCCGCCGCTGTCGCCCTCGGTACGCGGTTTTTGAAAATCTTTTAGATCGTTACCTGCCGTGAAATAGTTGCTGGCACCGGTCAACACGATGGCACGGTAGTCTTTGTTTGTGCTCGCTGCGCGTATGTGCTCGGCCAGGGCAAGATAAGTGGCCACGTCAAGCGCGTTGCGGCGCTCGGGTCGATTGATCGTGAGTGTCAGTACACCATTATTTTCGTGCGTTAAAACTGTCGCGGTCATTTGCTAATCCTAAAGGTTTGCTGTCTAGCAATATCTGCTGTCTGACGTTTGCGCCGAGCCTTTCAAGTCGCCGGTCTCGCAAAGATCTTCTCAGCGTTGTTGTCTTCACTTGTGATCTTGATCATGCCAGACCGCAACGAAAAAGGGTCAACCTCTGTCACTGCAGAGCTTGACCCTTCTTTTTACCCTAACTTGGCACCTTGGTGTTGCCTAAGGCGCTTAGCGTTTAACAATTCACGCCAAGTGCCTTCAAACCCAAAATTTAATCGCGGCTGCCGCCTGTGATACCTAAGATGGCGAGCAAGTTAGCAAACACGTTATACACGTCTAAGTAAATTGCAAGCGTTGCCGACACGTAGTTGGTTTCGCCACCGTTGATGACGCGTTGTAGATCAATCAGCATAAAGGCCGAGAAGATCACAATCGCTACGACCGAAATGGTCAGCATCAAAGCAGGTAATTGCAAAAAGATGTTGGCGGCACTGGCCAGAATCAAGACAATCATACCGACGAACATAAACTTGCCAAGCCCAGACAGATCACGTTTGATCGACGAAGCCAGCGTGGCCATCGTGCCAAATACAGCAGCGGTGCCACCAAAGGCAAACATCACCAGTTGTGTGCCGTTGCTCATGCCCAACACGTGACCGAGCAGGCGCGACAGCATCATGCCCATAAAGAACGTAAAGAGCAGCAGCAAGCCAACACCCAGCGAGTTCTCTTTGTTCTTTTCGATTGCGTACATTAAGCCAAAGGCGCCAGCAAAAAAAATGATCATCGAGATGACCGGGCTGGTGGCCATGACTTGATTGATACCACTGTACATACCAAAGGCTGCGCCGAGTACGGTTGGGATCAGCGAAATCGCGAGTAACCAGTACGTGTTGCGCAGCACGCGGTTACGGACGGCAACGTCGGCGACGTCACTATATTGGCCGGGATTTAAAGATGGGCGAAATTCAGACATAGTTAGCTCCTGTCACTAAATTGAACTCAGGCTATTTATTGTTAGCCATGAGTCTATGACCGAAAGCATACCTGACAGTTCCCTGAATGGCTAGATTTCCTACAAATTGTGGTGTTTTTTGCAACGCTGGCGTCATTTACGTCGACTCAGCTCAAGCGGTGCGCCTTTAATTCGTGTCCATCGGCCTTGTACTGCGCCCAGCGCAAGCGTGCTGCCGCTTTGTCATCTTCGTCTTCCGACACAATTTCAAGCACGCGGGTGGTATTGCCTAAGGCGGGTGGGCAGTGTTCGTCAAGATTGAGTAACCACGCCTCGGCGGGCGCGCGCGCCAAGGCTTGCTCTAAGTTGTTTGAGACCAGCCAAATCGGTGTTTGTTCGGCCAACGGGTCGGTGGCCATGACGTGCGGCACAAAAGCTGTGGGTTCAACCGCCCACAGTTTGGTGTCGTAGGCTTTTAAACGCTTGGCGTCGCTGCAAAAGACCACCAACTTGTGGCCCGCAAGGTGTTGCTTCAGCGTGGTTTGACACGCTTGTGCAATTTTTTCAGTCGCGCCAAAAGCAAAGTCGATACGGGCCATATTTACCTTAAGCCTGATTAATCAGATATTGCAGTAGCATCGGTACCGGCCGACCTGTCGAGCCTTTTTCGCCACCACCACGCCACGCGGTGCCGGCGATATCCAAGTGTGCCCAAGGGTATGCCTTTGCAAAACGCGCTAAAAAGCAAGCCGCCGTTACCGCACCACCGGGTTGGCCACCAATGTTGGCCATGTCAGCAAAGTTTGATTTCAGCTGCTCTTGGTAGGCATCATCAAGCGGCAAGCGCCAGGCGGTATCCATAGATTGTTTGCCCGCCACCAATAAGGCCTCAGCTAAGGCATCGTCGCTCGCAAACAAACCCGTGTTGACCTTGCCCAGGGCGACCACGCAGGCGCCCGTTAAAGTCGCAATATCCACGACGGCCGAGGGTTTAAAGCGCTCGGCATACGTCAAGGCATCGCACAAAATTAAGCGACCCTCGGCGTCGGTGTTGAGGATTTCAATGGTTTGGCCAGACATACTGGTGACCACATCGCCCGGTTTATTGGCTGTACCGCTTGGCATGTTTTCGCAGGTGGGGATCAAACCAATAATTTCGCCTGGTAAACCGATTTCAGCGACGGCACGCAAGGTGCCCAAGACGCTTGCTGCCCCACACATGTCAAATTTCATTTCGTCCATCGTGGCGGCCGGTTTGATCGAGATACCACCCGAGTCAAACGTAATGCCTTTGCCGACTAAAACGATCGGTCCTGCAGCGGCTTTAGCGCCTCGCTTGGCGGCAACCGGTGTGCCTTTGTAATGCAGCACGATAAAACGCGGTTGCTCGACCGAGCCGCGCGCAACAGACAAAAACGAACCCATTTTTAGTGCTTCGATTTGTTTGCGATCAAGCACTTTGACGGCGATGTTTTTGAACTGTTTAGCCAACGCCTTGGCTTGTTCTCCTAAATATGTGGGGGTGCAGATGTTGCCTGGTAAGTTGCCCAAGGTGCGTGCGAGCGACATGCCGTGGGCGAGTGCGCCACCCTCGGTCAATCCGAGTGCGGCTGCGGCGCGCTCTGCCGCGTTTGCAAACTGCAGCGTCAATTTTTTAAGTTTGGGGCGGGCGTTGAGATCGGGTTTACCAAAGCTGGCGTCGTAGTGGTAGGTGGCTTCGCCACAGGCCGCGGCGGCTGAACGCGCGCGATCGCGCACCGACGCCACCGGGCAGTCAATTGCAGCCAACGTTGAGGTGGCTTCAGTCAGGCGTGCCTGCACACAATAGGCCGCAAACGCTTGTTCAGCGCGTGCATGGGTACGTGGCGTGTATTCGGCTTGTTTGCCGAGCCCGACTAAGACGATGCGGGGTGCCGTGACACCTTCGAGGTTGCGCAAGACTAAGGTTGCCCCCGCGCGGGCGGTGAACTCTGTTTTGATGACGGCACGCACGGCACCGTTACTGGCACGATCAATGATATCGCCTGCAACACTTAACACCCCTTCGCTGAAGACACCTACCGCGATTGCAGGCGTTTTAGTTTGATGAGGGCTGGCTGAAATGCTGATGCTGAAATCCATGTGGGCAACCTGTGCGCGTGAAAAAGTTAAGTGAATTATCTCGCAAGTTCTCTAGACGTTAGAAGCTTATTCTAAAAAGTTATTTAGACAATCTTCTATATTACTTATAATCATATTTTATCTGGTGTCAGTTTGGCGTTGCGCTCTCACGTAACCGCCTGACCTTGGCATCTATTGTTTTGTTTAAAGGGTCTTCATGAATTTGCAACAGTTTCGCTTTGTTCGAGAAACCATCCGCCGCGACTTCAATCTTACAGAAGCTGCACGCAGTCTGTTTACCTCACAGCCCGGGGTAAGCAAGGCGATTCTTGAGTTTGAAGACGAGCTGGGTGTGCAGATTTTTGAGCGGCATGGCAAGCGCATTAAAGGGCTGACTAAGCCTGGCACGGCAGTGGCACAGGTCGTCGAGCGCATTATGCGCGAGGTCGATAACCTCAAAAAAGTCAGTGATGAGTTTGCACAACGCGACGAGGGCAGCCTGGTGATCGCTTGTACACATACGCAGGCGCGTTACGTACTGCCTAAAATTATCCCAGCGTTTCGCAAGCAGTTTCCAAAAGTTCACTTGTCTTTGGCTGAGGGCAGTCCACCGCAGCTTGCCCAGATGGTGTTGCACGAGCAAGCCGATCTGGCCATTGCCACCGAGTCGCTTGCCCTGACCCCGGGGCTCGAGACGCTGCCCTGTTACACCTGGGAGCACACAGTGGTCGTGCGCCCCGAACACCCTCTGGCAGAGCTTTCGCGTCAAAAGGGCTTCGCGCTGACCCTGGAAGTTGTCGCGAGCTACCCTTTGGTCACGTACGATCGCGCCTTTTCAGGGCGTCGCTCGGTGGATCGGGCGTTTGAGGTGAAAGGGCTTCGCCCGGATATCGTGCTCGAAGCGATTGATGCCGACGTCATTAAGACCTATGTCGATGTTGGCTTAGGGATTGGGATTATCGCTGGCGTGGCCTACGAGCCCTTGCGCGATACCAACTTGGTCAGCATCCCCGCTGGGCATCTTTTTGGCTTGCAAACAACCCGAATTGCGCTGAAGTCAGGCGTGTTTTTGCGTGACTATGTGTACACCTTAATCGCGATGTTGACCCCTGATTTGACCGAAAGCGAAATTCGAGAACGCGTTGAAAGTAAACAAGAAAAATAATTTTTAACTCAACATACACGCGACAAAATGGCCAAACAGGGGCCAATGAAATTGAGCTCTAATCCTAGATTAAAAGTGAAATAAGTTTCCGATAAAACTAAACTATACTAAGTCTTTTATTTGAGAATGCGTATTAATACACTTGTTTTATAAATAAGAATCATTATCATCTAGGTTGTTCACCTTTTTATTGGAGCAACCATGAACCCATCCCTGAGTGCAGTTGTGGTCGGCGCTGACCGACTTGGCAATATCCCAAGTCTTTTACGCGAACACAACATCGCCATCACCCATCACATCACTGGGCGCGACCCGGCACATCAAAAAAAGGCACCGCGCATACCAAGCGGCACCCAGGTGCTGATTTTATTAACGGATTTCTTAGGTCACAACGTCATGAAAACCTTCAGAAACGCCGCACAAAAAGGGGGGGTGCAGGTCGTTGCTTGTCGACGTTCGGTGTGCTCAATGCAGCAGGCGCTTGAGCAGTGCGGTTTATGTCAGCAAGGCCCTTGCCGCTTCACTGAGCAACCAGCCTTAAAAAGCTAGGCGGCATGACTGATGAAGACGTACTGAGTGTTGCAGTGGCGTGGGTCGCCTTATAAGCGGCGCGCGCCGTTGAAGCGCTTAGACCAATAGGCCTGTTTCATGTCTTCAATTCTGACAACGCCGCCCGCAGCAGGTGAATGCACAAACTGATCATCGCCTAAGTACACGCCAACATGCGAGTTTCGACGTCCTAGCGTATTAAAAAATACCAAGTCACCAACTTGTAGATCAGTGCGCGGCACATCACTGCCAAATAGCGCGATATCGTACGAGCGCGGGGGCAACTTTAACCCAAGCGATTGTTGGGCCGAATACAATACGAGGCCGCTGCAGTCAAAACCGGTTTCGGGTGATTTTCCGCCCCAGCGGTAACGGATGCCGAGTTGGGTCAAAGCCTGCCGTGCCAGCGGATGGTTGACGTCGCCCACAAGCAACCCTGCACCATTTTTAGAGCGCGCCAAAAACGAGCCAATCGGGTCTGAAGAGTTTTTCCAGTCAACACCCGAAGAGTTTAGGCCCGAGCCCTCTTGATTACCGATACCTGCGCAACCGACTAACAGGGCTGTTAACGCGCAAGCGCCAGCCAGCATCATTGAGCGAGCCCAGCGGGTAGGTTTATTTAGCGCAGAGTTGGTCAAAGTCTTGTCGGGCATCATAATGGCTGCGAGCGAGGGGCAGAAAAAATGACCGCAGCGCTAAAAAAATACGAGTAAAACTTCAGGTGAATAGCTCAAAAAACTACTTTGAGCGTTAATTGTTACGGTGGCAGACAGCCTCGTGCAAGATTTTGCTGTCACAATATTAGTACAAAAAGCGATCTTTGCTATAAAAAGCATCCGAGAGACAAGATATGAACCCGATTCAGGTGACCCATCAACGTTCGATTCAGCAAAAAGATGCCTTCTGGCGTGAAGAGGCTGCTGGCATCCATTGGGAAACCCCCTTTTCTGAGGTGCTGGATTACAGTAAGCCCCCCTTTGCTCGCTGGTTCGTAGGGGGGCGCACAAACTTGTGTTTTAACGCGGTTGATCGCTGGCTTGACACACAAGCCGATGCCCCAGCGTTAATCTGGGTGTCAACCGAGGTTGATCAAGAAGTCATCTACAGCCGTCGACAACTCTATCGCGAAGTCAATGCGGTCGCAGCGATGCTGCAGGCCCAGGGCGTGGGGCAGGGCGATCGAGTCTTGATTTATATGCCCATGGTTCCTGAGGCAGTTTTTGCCATGTTGGCCTGCGCGCGCTTAGGCGCGATTCACTCGGTGGTATTTGGCGGCTTTGCCTCGGTCAACCTCGCACAACGAATCGATGATGCCTCTCCTAAAGTGATTGTGTGTGCCGATGCCGGTTCACGAGGCGGCAAAGTGACGCCTTACAAGCCATTGCTGGATAAAGCCATCGCCTTGGCGCAACGCCCTCCTGCAAAAGTGTTGGTCGTCAATCGCGGTTTGTTTGCTTTTGAGCCGATGGTGGGTCGCGACCTCGATTATGCCGAGCTCCGGCGTCAGTACGAGGGAGCGGTCGTGCCCGTGACATGGCTAGAGTCCTCAGAACCAAGCTATGTTTTGTATACATCAGGCACCACGGGCAAACCCAAGGGGGTCCAACGTGATACGGGCGGTTATGCCGTGGCGCTGGCGTCTTCGATGCAGCGTATCTTTAACGGCAAGCCGGGCGACACCTATCTTTGCACTAGCGATATCGGTTGGGTGGTCGGGCATTCGTATATTGTGTATGGCCCCTTGATTGGCGGCCAAACCACGATCTTGTATGAGGGCACCCCCGTGCGCCCCGATGGCGGAGTCTTATGGAGTCTTGTTGAGCGTTTTAAGATCAACACAATGTTTTCGGCGCCCACGGCAATTCGGGTACTCAAAAAACATGACGCATCTTTGCTCAAGAAATACGATCTGTCCACGCTGCGTGCGCTGTATCTGGCCGGCGAGCCACTAGACGAGCCGACCGCCCAATGGATTGCTGAGGGGATTGGTCGCCCAATTATTGACAACTACTGGCAAACTGAGACAGGTTGGCCAATTTTGGCGGCGCAGCCAGGCATTGCAAATGTTCCAACAAAGTTTGGCAGCCCCTCGTTTCCGGTCTATGGATTTGATGTGAGGGTACTAAACGAAGAAACTGGCGAAGATCTTGGCCCCAATCAGAAAGGCGTAGTTGCTATCGTGCCGCCCCTACCTCCTGGTGCGATGACCACGATCTGGGGCGATGACGCGCGCTTTGTCGAAACTTACTTTGGTTCTGTACCTGGGCGCCAAGTGTATTCAACCTTTGATTGGGGCTCAAAGGATGAAGAGGGCTACTGGTTTATCTTAGGCCGCACCGACGATGTCATCAACGTTGCGGGTCACCGTTTGGGAACCCGTGAAATCGAAGAGTCAATTAATTGCCACTCAGCGGTGGCTGAGTCTGCGGTCGTGGGGATCGCCGATCAGCTCAAAGGGCAGGTGGCGATCGGCTTTGCGGTACTCAAAGATCCCAATTTATTTTTGCAGCCCGGCGCGCTCTTAAAGCTTGAGGGCGATATCATGCGGCTAGTCGACGAACAACTAGGGCCAGTGGCTCGCCCCGCAAGGGTGCGCTTTGTCACGGCGTTGCCCAAGACACGCTCTGGTAAAGTTTTGCGACGGGCGATTGTTGCGGTCTGCGAGGGGCGCGACCCTGGCGATCTCACTACAATTGAAGACCCCTCTGCACTTGAACAAATTAAGGATTCTCTGTGAAAACCAAAGCTGTCTTGACTGATGCCGATGTCTCTAAAATCTTGGCTGCTTCTAAAGCGCATGCCAATAAAAACAATTGGGCTGTAACGATTGCGGTCGTGGATGATGGCGGCCATTTACTCGGTTTGCAGCGTTTAGACGGCGCGGCCGCCATGTCAGCGCACATTGCACCGGCTAAGGCACATACCTCGGCACTTGCCCGTCGCGAGACTAAAATCTACGAAGACATTATCAATAATGGGCGTGTGGCCTTTTTGTCAGCCCCGACGCTGCAAGGCATGCTTGAAGGTGGTGTGCCGATCACGGTTGATGGCCAAGTCATCGGCGCGGTGGGTGTGTCTGGCGTGAAGTCTTCAGAAGACGCCGAAATTGCCCTAGCGGGGATTGCAGCGTTAACGGCCTAGCTCTTTGGAGTTGAGCTTGTCGGTTCACCCACCCAACAGATATTTTTTTGATAGACCCCAGAAAAATCACTCATAGATACTGGCCCCTCGGAGACTGCACGTATGACGAACTCTATCGAATCCACCTTAGTTGAAACGCGTGTATTTCAACCCCCACAGGGCTTTGTTGAGCAAGCCAATGTGGCTGGTCAGGCAAGCTATCAGGCGCTGCTCGATGCGGCTGATCGCGATCCCGATGCTTTTTGGGCTGAGCAGGCGCGTGAGCATTTGCAATGGGAAAAACCTTTTACTAAGGTGCTTGATGAATCGCGTGCGCCGTTCTTTGAGTGGTTTGGCGATGGCGAACTCAATGTGTCGGCCAACTGTTTAGATATCAATTTAAAAAATGGCAACGCCAACAAAGTTGCAATTATTTTTGAAGCCGACGACGGTGTTGTAAAAAAAATCACCTATCAAGAGTTGCATGATCGTGTCTGCCAGTTAGCCAACGGGCTCAAGGCACTTGGCTACCAAAAAGGTGAGCGCTCGATTATTTACATGCCGATGTCGATTGAAGCCGTGATCGCCATGCAAGCTTGCGCCCGCTTGGGCATCACTCACTCGGTTGTGTTTGGCGGGTTCTCAGCAAAAAGTTTGCACGAGCGGATCACCGACGTCGGTGCAACCTTGGTGTTGACCGCTGACGAACAAATGCGTGGTGGCAAGGCGATTGCGCTCAAGTCGGCCGTTGATGAGGCCTTGTCAAAGGGCGGTTGCGAAGCAGTGCGTCATTGCATCGTGTACAAACGCACCGGCGGCAAAATCGCCTGGGATCCAAAGCGCGATCTGTGGCTGCACGAGGTGACTGACCAACAGCCAACCACATGCGAGGCGGTGGCGGTGGGCGCTGAGCACCCCTTATTTATTTTGTACACCTCAGGTTCAACCGGTAAGCCCAAGGGTGTGCAGCACTCGTCAGCTGGTTACTTACTCTGGGCCAAGCTCACGATGCAATGGGTTTTTGATGCAAAAGCCGATGATATTTTTTGGTGTACGGCCGATGTGGGTTGGGTGACGGGTCATACTTACATTGCCTACGGGCCCCTAGCCGCGGGTTTGACGCAAATTGTGTTTGAAGGCGTTCCCACGTATCCAAACGCAGGGCGCTTTTGGAAAACGATTCAAGACCATAAAGTTTCGATTTTTTATACCGCACCCACTGCGATCCGTTCACTGATTAAAACGTCAGATGCAGACGCTGCAGTGCATCCCCAAAGTTTTGATTTGTCGAGCTTGCGTTTATTGGGGTCAGTCGGCGAGCCGATTAACCCCGAAGCGTGGATGTGGTACTACAACAATGTCGGTGGTGGACGGTGCCCCATCGTGGATACTTGGTGGCAAACTGAAACTGGTGGACACATGATTACACCTCTGCCCGGTGCAACACCGTTAAAACCAGGTTCGTGTACGACGCGCCTGCCGGGTATCACGGCGGCGATTGTGGATGAAGTGGGTGGCGATGTTGCGGCAGGGCACGGTGGTTTCCTGGTCATTAAGCGCCCATGGCCCTCAATGATTCGCGGGATTTGGGGTGACCCAGAGCGCTACGTTAAAAGTTATTTTCCGCCAGAGTTGGGTGGCTATTATTTGGCGGGCGATGGCGCGCAATGCGACAAAGATGGCTGCTTTTGGATTATGGGTCGCATCGACGATGTGCTAAATGTTTCTGGTCATCGCTTAGGCACGATGGAAGTCGAATCGGCTTTGGTGGCGCACGAAATGGTGGCTGAGGCTGCGGTCGTAGGGCGCCCCGATGCCACCACCGGCGAGGCAGTGGTTGCCTTTGTGGTCTTGAAACGCTCACGCCCTGAAGGTGACGAGGCCATCGCACTGGGCAAGCAACTGCGCGATTGGGTCGCCAAAGAAATCGGACCAATTGCCAAGCCTAAAGAAATTCGCTTTGGTGACAATTTGCCCAAAACACGTTCGGGCAAAATCATGCGTCGTTTGTTGCGCGTAGTGGCTAAAGGTGAAGCCATTACTCAAGACATTTCAACGCTTGAAAACCCAGCGATTTTGGATCAGCTGTCTAAGCCGGTATAAGTCACTTGAATCCTCAGGCATAAGCACCTGGGCCCGAGCTGGGCTTAGGTGCTTTTTTGAAAGACTTTCTCAGGATATTGTGCGTTTTTGAGAGTTTTTGAGGGTGATGGGCGTTAAAGAAGTTGCGCAAGCGGCAGGGTTGTTGTCAAATCGGCACGGGTTTAAGGTCAACGATTTTTTAAATAAGGCAACTCTCGATGAAACACATCAAACCCTCTCTCTTCAAAATGCTGGGTCTGCTTGGCGCCGCTGTATTGTTGTCAATCAATAGCGCCTGGGCACAAGTTGATACCTTGGCCAGCATTAAACAAAAAGGCAAGATTGTGGTGGGCGTCAAGGCCGATTACAAACCTTTCGGATATTTGGATCCGTCGGGCAAAATCGTAGGCTTTGAAATCGACATGGCTAACGAAATCGCGAAAAATCTCGGTGTAGAAATCGAGTTGGTTCCTGTGCTAGGTGCGAACCGTATGGAGTTCGTGAGTCGCGGTCGCATCGACTTGATGGTCGCAACGATGGCCTATAAACCTGAACGCGCGACGGTAGTTGGTATCCCCGAGCCGTTTTACTACGCGAGTGCCGTTGCGCTGTGGGGTAAAAAAGATTCAGGGCTAAAAAATTGGCCTGACCTAAAAGGCAAAACAATTTGTGGCGTTCAGGGGGCGTATTACAACCGTCGCGCGGGTGATGAGTTTGGTGCAAAACTGTTGACGT
>Ga0209829_10003485_pt1 | contig 11459 bp, 4 predicted proteins | sample C_140205_EF_Meta_FD_187311 | JGI IMG/M metagenome (GOLD analysis project Ga0209829, IMG submission 187311) | Freshwater microbial communities from Lake Croche, Canada to study carbon cycling - C_140205_EF_MetaG (SPAdes) (version 2) | ecosystem: Environmental > Aquatic > Freshwater > Lake... | reverse complement strand
CAAGACGGAGAAGGAGATCCGCGCCGCCGGCAAGCTCCGCGTCGAGGGGAAGGAATACGTCATGCAGGATGGCGACATCTGCCACTTCCTCTTCAATCGGTGAGCGGCTGGGCGGAGGAGCCGACGCTCTCCGGCTCGCACTCGACCGCTAGCTCGAAGCAGGTGGCCGTGTCGATCGGCCGATTGCGGAGAAACTGCGCCACGCTGTAGTCGGCCCGCTTCCAGGGCCCTTCGGCGAGGAGCCGCACGCGCAGCCAAAGCGACGTGCTCCCGCAGGCCTCGTCGGGAAGCAGTTCCTCGAACTGCACGATCGCCCCGTAGATTCGCGGCTCGAGGGTGTTGATCAACGGCCGCCACGCGAGGCCATCGGTGGAGAACTCGAGCGCACAGGCACCGTTGCCGATGATGCCTTCCTCGAGCGACTGCTCCCGACAGGAGAGATTGGCCTTGAGGTAGATCCGCCGGCTCGGGCGGGGGAAGTCGTAGCAGAAGACGAGCCGTCCCTCGACATCGAATGTTTCCGGCCCCCAATACCTGAATCGCTGTCCGTAATCCTCGCGCCACTTGCCGATGCCGCTCGATTCGACAAGGTAGCGCTCCGCCTCCGGGTCGTCGACATCGCGGACGACGGCAGCGCTCCGGAGAGAGCGGCAGGCATCCGGACGCTCCATGGCGCGGCCTTTCCTCGGTATGATTCCATGGATGGCACTTTCACAGCGTACGAACCCGCGATCATCACCCGCGATCATGAGCACCGCACCTGACACCGTCCAGAGCCGCCTGGCGGCCGGCTTTTGCCTCGACTCCCTCTGGGCCGAAACAATGGGCATCGATCCGAACGATACGAAGGAAGGGCCGCTCCGCCTCGTGGCCGAACTCCTCAACCGGACGGGCGTGGCGTATGCATTGATCGGCGGGGTGGCGCTTCAGATCCGCACGACGGAGCCTCGCACAACACTCGACATCGACGTCGCGGTGCCGCGGTTTGCCGATGTGCCGAGGGACGCATTACTTGCCGCCGGCTTTGATCACACGGGTCGCCACGAGCACAGCGACAACTGGCGGGCCCCCCCCACCGGGCCAAGCGGCCTGCGGACGGCGGTGCAGTTTTCCGCCGAAGACGTGGGGATCGCCGAGGCCGTTTCCCATGCGGAGTTGACCGATCTCGCGAATGGCCTGCAGATGCGGGTGGCGACTCCGGCCGACCTGATCGTGCTCAAATTAGCAGCCGCCGCCGAGCCCCGCCGCCGTTCCAGTAAACGGCAGCATGACCTAGCCGATGTCGTGGCCTTGATGGAGGAATACCCCGGCTTGCGCACGCCCGAGACGCTGGCCCGACTCCGCGAGGTGCGACGCTCGCTTCAGGCCCTGGACGACGATTGAGGTCGCCATCAGGACGTTCGACGAGAGTGATCTCGCTTCCGTGAAGCGGTAGCAACGCGGAGACCTCTGATGCCAGGACCAATGCTTCTTGCCCCGTTCGTCGACCATCACCCATTGAAGACGGGCGATCTCGTCTTCACGCGCGGTTGAACGGGCTCCGGGTGGTGTGATCCTTACGGCCCGTGCAACCGCTCCAGCTTCCCCCGGCGATCCCAAAGAGCCTCGCCTCACAGCCCGCCGCGCAGGTAGGCAAGCAAGTCGCTCATCTGCTCGACCGTAACCGTCTCCTCCACCCCCTCTGGCATGAAGGAGCGATTCGAGGTCACGAGCTCGTCGATCTCGGCTCGGGCGATGTTCCGCACCGTGCCGTCGGCGAGCTTCATCGTCACGCTGCCACCGGTCTCGGCGGCGATCAGCCCGGCCACTACCTCGCCGCTCTCGAGCACGCACGTCGAAGCCTGATAGCCCGGCTGGATGTCGGCATTCGGGTCGAGAATGTTCGCCAGGAGCCGCTCCGGGGCGTGCTCGATCACCGTGGCGAGGTTCGGGCCGACGTCGTGGCCGTACTCACCCCGGCGATGGCAGGCGGCACAGACCCGCAAGTAGGTGTCGCGGCCACGGGTGGCATCGCCGTCGCCTTCGAGGGCCACCCGATACCGGGCGACGACATCCTTCCGGGTTGCGCTCTCGCCACCGGCAAGGAGCGTCTTGGCCCGGGCGGCAAGCGTGCCGTCAGGTGAGCCGAGGAGCCTGTCGCGCTGCTGGAGGGAGAGGTTGCCCGGAGCGAGAAGTCCGCTCTCGACCCGGTCGAGGAGATCGGCCATCCACTCGGGCCTCGACAACCAGGCATCGACGGCACGGGTCCGCGAGACCGGCCCCAGCGCCGGCCAGGCCTTGGCAAACGCCCCCGCCACCCCGGCCGCCCCCGAGCGGGCTAAGGCCTCAATCGCCTCCGCCTGTACGTCGGGGTCGACTTGGGGCACGAGCCAAGTGGCGAGGAGCGCGACGGCCCGATCGCGCGTCTTGCCGGTACGGGAGAGGAGCCTCGCCGCGGCCAAGCGGATCTCCGGTTGCTCTACCGGCTCGGAGGCCTGCGTCGCAGCCCGCTCGAGCTCCCGATCGAGCCCGGCAAGCGTCGCCGCGGCGACGTTCATCCCCCACGGATCGACGCCAACGCGCTGCATGTCGGCAAGGAGCGGATCGAGGCTGCTCGTACGGGCCGCCTGAGGCGCCGCCAGCGCCCCAGCCAGCAGCGCCGTGACGGTGGCTGGTCGCCCCTGGCCGACGGCCATGCGGAGGATCGACTCGCGGTAGACCGCGGCCACCTCTGGCGCGGCCGCAGCGATGGCCCGCGAAAGCGTCTCGGCGTGCGCTAGCGCCGACGTCATCACCGCCGAGCGGAAGAGCGGATCGGCATGGTCGCTGACCGCGATCGCCGCGAGGGCCGCGCCAGCTTCCGGATCGGGCCACTCGCCGCAGAGCAGCGCCACCTGGAGGCGGACCTTCGCATCGGGATCGCTAGCCAGCGAGCAGACCTTGCGGCGCACTTCCGGCGACCGGCTCTCCCGCGCAAGCGTTATCGCCACCTCGCGAACGCGCGGGTGCGGGTCGGCAAGCGCCAAAAGGGCGAGATCTGCCGGGAACTTGTCCATCCGCACAAGCGTCGCGATCGCCTGCACGCGTGCCTCCGGTCGGGATGCGGAGCGCACGACGCCAACGAGCAGCGTCGCGGCCGCCTTTTGAAACGCCGCGTCCGACTCGTGGAGGATACGCCGCATCGCATGGTCGCGCTGCCAGGTGTTGCCGCTTTCCACGAGCGCGACGAGATCGGCCGGCGTCTGCGCCGCGACCACGGCCGCAGGAAAACGAGCGGGGGGAGCGTCGGTACGGACGACGCGCCAAATCCGGCCGCGGTCGTCGCCGAGCCGGTATTTCGGCAGCATCTCCGCGCGCCCCTCAGGGGGGAGCCAGTCGGGATGCTCGATCATGGCCCTGTACATGTCGGCGACATAGAGCGCGCCGTCGGGCCCGATCCGCGACATCACCGGTCGGCACCAGCGATCGTCGCTAGCAAAGAAATCGGTCGGACCCTCGTCCTCGGGCCAGTGGGCCGAAAGGCTCGCGCCGTCGTCGATGAGCTCGTTGTGCTGGACGAGGTTGTGGAACGGCTCGCACGTGAAGGCGTGAAGCGTGCCAGGCCCAGCTTCAAAGAGCGTCCCGTTGCTGTCGATCGTGCTCCCGCAGGCCGACGTGTAGCGCCCCGACTGCTCGAACGAATGAAACCGCTTCTCCGGAGTGCTCGCTGGGCGCACCGGCGGGCTGTTGGCGCCGACGACGTGATGAGTCGTCTGCTCCGGAGCGACAAAGGGATTGCGGGCCGCCGCAGCTTCGGGGATCACCCACTGCCAGAGCGGATTGGCGTTTTGCGTGCCGAACCAGTGGCCGAAGGGGTCGCGGTTGCGGCCGAATTGCGACGGGCCCGATTCGATCCACACCGATCCCGAATCGGGATGAAAGCGAAAGTCGTGGCTGCCGAGGGTGTATTGCCGGCCGTTTCGCGGCGAGGTGATCACCGTCTCGGTGCCGTGGCCGGGATGATGGCCGCCACTGGCGCACCACAGCAGGCCGTCGAGGCCGAACCGGAGGCCGTTGACGCGGAGTTGCTGGTTTCCCTCCATGAAGCCCTCGAGGATCACCTCGCGGCGATCGCACACGCCGTCGCCATCTTCATCGGCGAGAAAAAGGATCTGCGGCGCGGCGGTGACGATCACGCCGTCGCGCCACACGGCGATGCCGTTGGGAAAAGAAAGCCCCTCGGCAAACAGGACAGACGTTTCATACCGGCCATCGCCGTCGGTGTCTTCAAGGCGGCGGACACGGCCACCGGGAGCGCCGTTGCCATCCATGCCGGAGGGATAGTCGGCCATCTCCACCACCCACAGCCGCCCCTGCTGGTCCCAGTCGAAGGCGACCGGATCGAGGACCTCCGGCTCGCTGGCGACAAGCTCGACTCGATACCCCGGGGGCACGCGGATCCCGAGACGCGTCTCCTCCGGGCTCCGCGGGCCGTCGTCTGCCACAGGCGCGGGCTGCGGCTCACCCGGCTTCTGCCCGCTCGCGGCGAACAGCGCCGCGGCCTCACGCGCCTCGAGCGCCCGGTCAAAAAGCGCTACCTCCGCGAGCCGACCGGCGAGCGGGGCAAACGTATCACTGCGGGCACCGATAAAAAACTCCCGCGAGTCAGCCGCCGTCACCTCAAGCGTGCCATCGATCTCCGGCTCCTTGCCGCCATTGAGCCACACCGTCGCCTCTTCTCCGCGCCGGACGAGGACGACATGATTCCACGTGCCGGGGGGAATGACCGTCTGCCCAACCAGCAGCCCGTTGCGGTCATTGCCGTCGAAGAGAATCAGCTTTCCGGCACCGCCTGGCACAGCACTGCCGCCGAGGCCCAGGTGGTCGCCCGGGGCGCCGGCCGCCCCGGCCGGTCCGCGCGAAAAAAGATAGGCGGCCACGGGGCGCGATTCGGGGGGGACGTCGCTACGGAACCAGAAGGCCACGCTCCAATCGCCGTCGAGGGCTTCGTCACGGCCAGCGAGACGACCGCCGCGAAAGGCAGCGCGAGCCTGCGGATGGAAGCTGACCGCACCGGTGGAGACGAGATCGGCCGGCTGCTCGCCAAGGGCCCAGCCCCGCTTCGGCCGCAGGGCTGCGAGGCGCGCTGCGTGGTCGGCAGGAAACTCCGGCACGCCGGCGAGCCGCGTCTCACGCTCCTCCGCAGCCCGCTGCCGCTCGGCTGCAGCGGCCCGCTCCGCCCCGATGCCCGATGCCTCCCAGAGCCTCGCGATCGTCGCGACATCGAGAGCCCGATCGAAAAGCGCCACCTCGTCGAGCTTTCCCTGCAAACCCTCCCCGAGAACGATCGCCGTTGCCCCTGCGACCGCTTCTCCCTCGAGGAGTGGGTGCGGGCCACCATCGACATGGACCTGAACCGTGTCACCACGGCGGATCACCGCCACTTGGTGCCAGTCATCGGCGCGGAGACGGATGTCAGAGCGATCGGCCCCAAGGGAAAACCCGAGGGCGTGGGTGCCATCCTGCCGGGCGATGAGGGGCTCCGCGGTGAGACCGGTGCAGAGCGTCCCCTGCCGGTCGCTTGCGCCGCTCCGTTCTCCGAGCCACACCCAGGCGACGAGCGTCGCATCGCCGGCCGGGGCCCTGCCGGGGAGGACGAGCCGTCCGCCGGCCAGATGGACCGCCCGGTTGATCGAGTCGGAAAGCGAAAACGCCGACGGCACGAGCGCCTCACCGGCGCCGCAGCCGGTTCCCGTGCCGACGCCGGGGAGATACCAGGCAAAGCCGGGGGTGAGCGTCGCCGGGCTGCCACCGGAGACGCCGCTACGCGGCTCGGAGCCATCCTCATCGTCGAGTCGCCAGAAGCCGACAGGCTGGGCTTCGAGCACCGCCTCGGCAGCGGGCCCATGACGATCGGCAGGCACCCGCCGCGGCTGGCCCGTCACCTCCTCGAGCGCCGCGACGAGCGTGTCGACGATTTTTGTTTCGGCCGCGACCTCGAGGCCGGCAGTCCGCGCCGGCCAGGTGGTGTAGCCACCGAGAACATGCTGCTCCGGGGGCGGAATGTAGCCCTCGGCGCCGTTGGCAAGCTCGACATTGAAGTGCATCGCGGCGGGGGAGCGGTTGCGAAGCTTGAGGCCGGTGAGGGCGTAGACCTCGTTGGGGAGCGTCGCGATCGTCAGCTCACCGATGCGGATCGCCTGGAGCTTGACCGTTGTCCGCTTCCGCTCGTGGAGGATGAGCGCCTCGCGGGCATAAACCTCGGGGATGTTCCTCGGAAGATCGTCGACGATCCCGGCGACGATCCCGTGGGCCCAGGCAAGCCGGGCCTCGTCTGGCAATCGATAGCCGAGTTCGAGAACCTTCTCCGTCATCGCAAGCGTGACATCGTCGCGGTGCTCGATCGACTCAATCACCCCCAGAGCCTTGCGGGCCACGGCGGCGGCATACGCCTGGATCCCGGCCGGAGCCTGCGCGGTGCCGTAGTCCATCCACATCAGATCTCCGCTGGTGCCCTGAGAGAGGGCGCAGACGAACGGGCCGTTGCCATCGCCCGACGCGCCGAGGCCCGCGGCGACAAACTTCGAGAACAGGCCGAAGTAATCACTCGACACCGCCGGTGACCCAAAATAGTGCTGGGAATAGTTGGCAAACAGGGCGAGCGGTTTTTCGGCGGCATCCTGGATCGAAATCACCGACAGTTGCGGATCGACCGGCCCCGACGGGCCGATGATCTCCTTCGAGAGGTGGCCGGGATGCATGTTGGCCAGCCCCGTGGGATTGCCGAACGGATCGACCACGCGCGTCTCCGGCCGGCGCACCCAGCGCCGGTTGTGGGTGTGGTGCCAGTCATCGACCTTCCCCCAGCCGATCCGGGCCGGAGCAAGGCGCTCATTGGCTTGGGCGACCGCCGCCGCGATCGCCGCCGGGAGCCGGGCCGCGTACGGGGCATCGACTCGAGTTCCCAAACAGCCCATGGCCGCCGGGGCGGAGTGGGTGTGGGTCGCCGAGACCATGATCCGCTCGACCGGGATTCCGGTGCGCTCGGCCGCCAGGGCCTTTGCCTCGTCAAGCAGTTGCTGCGGCATCATGCAGGTGTCGACGACGACCAGCGCCAAGCGCGCGGGCGGCTGCCCCTCGGCGCCGCCGTCATCAATCACGATTGCCCGGACGAGGAGCGGATCGTGAACGCGGTCGGCCCGCCCTTCGAGAAACCCTCCGGCAACGATCGAGGGGGCCTCCGGCGGGGCGTTGCGCGGCGTGATGTCGACCGCTGCCGCGCCGGCCTGAAAGCCCCCGGCAGCGGCCGGGGCACCGCCGGCGATGACGAGGAGCAGGCCGAGCGTCATGGCTCGAGCCATGGGAAGCGCGACAGCGGGCAGCGGGAGCTTCATCTTCAGGTCCCTTGAGGGCGTAACGGGGACGGTCGTCTGGCGGGCCCCGGTGGATCCACTGTAAACTCTACCCCCACGGGGAGGAGGCGGGAGATGCTCACGATCGGCGATTCGGTGCGGACTGGTGGCCGGCTGGCCCGGCGTCCGTTCCTCCGTGTCGGCAGCACCGGCCTAGCAGGGCTTGCCGGCCTCACGAGCCTGTTTGGCCGGCCGTCCACCGGCATCGCCACGGCCGCCCCAAACGATCCTGCGGCTCGGTTTCTGCGGGATCGCTCGGTGATCTTTCTCTTTATGCACGGTGGGCCGTCGCAGTTCGAGACGTTTGACCCGAAAACAGAAGGCCCGTCCAACGCCCATGCCCAGACCGGCGCGATCGCTACCTCGATCCCCGGCATCTCCTTCGGCTCGACCTTTGCCGAGCTCGCCAAGCGAGCGCACCTGATCAACATCGTCCGCTCGTTCGTCACTGGCGACGGCAACCACGACATCAAGCCGGTCGTCGGCGCGGCGACCAATCGGGCCAATCTCGGCTCGCTCTACGCCCGCGTCGCCGGAGCCAATCGCCCGGCCACGGCGATGCCGACGAACGTCACGCTCTTTCCCCAGGCCGTGATCAAGGATGCCGGCCCGGCGATCACCGACTTCGGCAACTTCGCCGCCGCCGGCGACCTCGGCCCCGCCTATGCACCGCTCGTACCGGGGGGCGGGCTTGGCTTCCAGGAGGACATGCGGCTCCATCTCCCGCAGGAAAGGCTCGGTGACCGGCGCGGGCTCCTGGCCGAGCTCGATCGAGGGAAGCGGTGGCGTGATCTTGCCGCGCTGCGCGGCGCCAGCGCGATTCAAGACTCCGCCTTTGACGCGCTGCTGCGCGGCGTCTCCGACGCCTTCGATCTGGAGAAGGAGGATCGACGGATCGTCGAGCGCTACGACACCGCGCCCCACTTCCGGCCGGAATCGATCGACAAGAAGTGGAACAACCACAAGCACTACGCCGATCATGGCCAGTCGATCGGCCGGCTGCTCCTCCTCGCCCGCCGCCTCTGTGAGCGCGGAGCGGGGTTTGTCACCGTGACGACGAGCTTCGTCTGGGACATGCACGCCGACATCAACAACGCTCCCGTTACCGAAGGGATGCGGTATGTCGGCGCTCCGTTCGATCATGCCGTGGCGGCGTTCATCGACGACGTCGAGGCCCGCGGGCTGTCCGACAAGATCCTCCTCGTCTGCTGTGGCGAGATGGGGCGGACGCCGCAACTCAACGCCGCCGGTGGCCGCGACCACTGGGGGGGCCTCGCTCCGCTCCTCCTCTACGGCGGAGGGCTGGGGAAGGGAAACATCGTCGGCCGGTCGAGCCGCGACGGCAGTCAGCCCGCCTCCGATCCAGTGACGATTCCCGACCTCATCGGCACGATCACCCGCTCGCTTCTCGATCTCTCCGAGGTTCGCCTCCTCGACAGCCTCCCTAAGTCGCTCCAGGCGACGCTCTCCCAAGGACGGCCGATCCCCGGCCTCGGCTGACCGGCGCCGCGGCAAGCGCGAGCCACAGCCACGCCGCCGCCAGGAGCCAGTTGGCCGACGGCATCGTCAGTGCCCCGCCGGTTGCGATCCGCTGGCTGCGGCAGCCTTGTTACCGACCTTCAAATGGTCGGGGAGCCACTCGTCGTCTCCTTCATCGGGGTTGGCTAGTGCTTCCTGCGGGATCATCTCCTCGTGGTCGTCGACCGGCCCCGCCCCGCCGATGAACGTGTAGGCGACGGGCAAGAGGACGAGGATCAGGACTGTCGTCACCATCTCGCCGAAGACCATCGACGTGGCCATGGGAATGAGAAACTGGGCCTGGAAGCTTTTGTCGAAGAGGAGCGGAAGGAGCCCGCCGACCGTCGTCACGCTCGTGAGGAACACCGGGCGGAAGCGGAGGCAGCCCGCCTCGCGGAGCGCTACCTTCATCGGCCGCCCCTCGCGGACGCGCTGGTTGATGAAGTCGATGAGAACAATCGAGTCGTTGACGACGATTCCCGCCAGCGCCACCACGCCGAACATCGTGAACAACGTCAGCGGCAGCCCCATGATGGCGTGGCCGAAGACGGCGCCGGCAATGCCGAAGGGGATCGCCAAGAGGATCAACAGCGGCTGGAGGTAGGAGCGAAACTCCATCGTGAGCAGAACGAACATCGCAAACACCGACACCATGAACCCGAGGCCAAGGCTCCGCAGTGATTCGTTCGTCTGCTCCTGCTCCCCCTCCCACCGGACACGCACGTCGGGGTATTCGGCGAGCAGTGTCGGCATCAACCGCAGTTCGATGTCGTTGGTCACCTGGGTGCTCGTCAGCCCCGAACCGGCGTCGAGATCGGCCGTGATCGTGATCGATCGCTTCTGGCCAAGGCGGTTGATCTCCGAATAGCCGCGGTCGACTTTGATGTCGGCCAGTTCCGTGAGCGGCCGGGAGATACCGTCTCCCCCCTTGACGCGAACATCATCTAGGACGGACGACGTCCGCCGCTCCTCGCGCGGATAGGCGACGAGGAGCTTTACCTCGTGGCGCCCGCGCTGGAGCCGCATCACCTCCTCGCCGTAGAAGCTCGCCCGGATCGTCGAGGCAACATCGGAAAGCGACACCCCCATCGCCTCAGCCCGCGGCTTGACCTTCATCTGATATTCCCACTTGCCCGGCCGGGAATCGTCGTCGATGTCGATCACCCCCTGGTACTCGGCAAGGAAAGCCTTCGTCTTTTCGACGGCCGCGTCGAGATCCCGGGCCCCGTCTTCGGTCGACGGCGCGAGGAGCTTGAACTCGATCGCCTTGCCGGCCGGGCCGATGTTCTCCGACGCGAAGACAACGCTGTCGACGCCGGGGATGCTCCCGGTGGCCTTCCGCCACTCGGAGAGGAAGGTTTCGCTCGTCACGCTGCGGTGGATCGAGTCCTGAAGCTCCACGCTCACCGCCCCCAGATTCGATCCGCTCGACGTCGATTGGACGCCGGGCTTTCCCTGCATGTCGATGGCGCCGATCGAAGCGTGGACGAGCGTCACTAGCGGCCTTTCCCCGGCACCGAGCTTGGCGGCCGTGTCGTCGAGGGCCCGCTCGATCCGGGCGACGGCATCTTCGGTAACCGACACCGGCGTGCCGTCGGGGAAGAGAACGCGGGCTTGGATCCGCTTCGAGTCGACCTTCGGGAAGATCGTAAACGGCGTGATTCCGCTGCGGATCATGCCGTAGGCCACGATCAACACCGCGAGCGCGCCGGCGAGCATCACCCAGCGGTGGTTGATCGCCACCTCGAGAAACGGCGCGTAGGCCCTCTTCACAAACCACTTGAGGCCGCTGTCGCAGGTCGACTGGATGGCCTTCACGACCGGCAGGAGGGGGTGGAGCGGCCACGTCAAAATGCGGAAGAGCTTGAGGACGCCGGAATCGTCGTGGGCAAGGTGCCCCGGAAGGATGAAGATCGCTTCGGCGAGCGACACGATCAGGCAGGAGATGAAGGCATACGGCATGACGGCGATGAACTTCCCCATCACCCCCGAAACGAAAAGGAGCGGGATAAACGTGAGAATCGTTGTCATCACGCCGGAGACCACTGACGGCACCACCTCAGCCGTGCCGTCGATCGCCGCCTGGACAGGCCCCTTCCCCATTTTCCGGTGGCGCTCGACGTTGTCGCTGACGACGATCGCGTCATCGACATCGATCCCCACCGCCATGAGGAAGGCGAACATCGAGAGCATGTTCAGGGTCTGGTCGCCGGCGAACATCAGCGCCCCGGTGCCGAGCATCGACACCGGCACCCCCATCGCCACCCAAAAGCCGATCTTCAGGTCGAAGAACATCGCCAGGAGGATGAAGACGATTGCCAACCCCTGCGTGCCGTTGGAGAGGAGCATGTCGAGCCGCTCCTTGACGTCGACCGAGGCATCGGACCAGGTGACGATCGAATAGCCCTCGGGCATGCGGTGATCGGCCACGTAGCCCTTCACCGCCGCGACCATCGCCAGAAGATCCTCGCCGGAGCTCCGGTCGATCGAGACGACGAGGCCGGGACGGCCGTTGATCCGGTTGCGGCCGGCGACGTCGGCAAAGCCGTCGCGCACCCTCCCGAGATCGCC
>Ga0209829_10003483_pt1 | contig 11463 bp, 3 predicted proteins | sample C_140205_EF_Meta_FD_187311 | JGI IMG/M metagenome (GOLD analysis project Ga0209829, IMG submission 187311) | Freshwater microbial communities from Lake Croche, Canada to study carbon cycling - C_140205_EF_MetaG (SPAdes) (version 2) | ecosystem: Environmental > Aquatic > Freshwater > Lake... | reverse complement strand
AGACTGGTAGACAAGCGATTCGGCAGGGCGGACGGTCGCATGCGACGGGCTTTCGTGTCCAAAGGGGCGGATGCGATCAGGCGTAGAGCCTCGTCACGGCCTTCGCCTTCACCAGATCGGGGGGCTGGCTTGGGCGGTTGTACACTCCGAGTTCTAAACCCAACAACCCACGCCCGCTCTGCGCGAAAATCGGGCGGGTTTTCAAAAATCGGCGGAACCGGGGGTGGGCATGTCTGCGCCGCGGAAACGTCCTGCCGAAACCCACGCAACTGCCATGTGCATGTATCCGAAACTGCGTGCAGACCTTTCCTCAAACTAGGTTGTCAGGGCGAAATCCATACGATCTTCGTGATGGGAAAGCGTGGCCCCCGACAAACTCCGCGACTCCTCGAAATGGCCGGCAGGCAGGCGGCCGACCCATCGGCACCGCCGGCCGAGGTGGACGGCGACGTAAATAGCACCCTCCTGCCACGGCTTTCCGCTCTCGGTCACTCGCGCCGCCAGTCCCGCAGTGAACCAGTGCACGCCGCAGCCAATCCTCCAGCCTCACGGCCCCATCGCCCTGAAACACCGCCGCTGGGCCTACGGAGCAGCTTTTCGAACATTTTCCCGCGGCTCCCCGTAGAGAGAGTGTTCGCATCGGCGGCCACATACGCCGGTGCGATATGCCCCGGCATGCGTCCCCTCGCAACGCCGGGGTTTTTTATTGGCGGAGGCGAATGTCGGCATTCCGCTCAGGCCGCGACCGTCCGTCGCTTCCGCCGCCGCGTCAGCCCGACGATGCCTGCTCCGATGGCAAGCAGGGCGTAGGTGGAGGGCTCGGGGACCACGACGAGGTCGCCGGTGCCGGTGGAGAACACAAGCCGCTGATGGTTCGTCGTCCATGTCGAAGTCCAGACACCAGCCGTGCCCGTGAACGTCAGCCCAGCGTATTCGCTGCCCGTGGCGTCCAATCCGACGGCTGCGAAATCCAGAGTTTTTGTTGAGAAATTACGGAACAGATTAAATGTCGTCCCGTCTGCGTAACTGCCCGACATGACGAGGTCCAAGTTACCGCCGTATGTCAGCGAGGCTGAACCGACGCCAACGATCTGGTCATAAAGACTCGCCGACGTGCCGGTGATTTCCATGAGCGTGTGCGAGCCGTCAGAGAGCGAGAGCGATCCCACCGTCAAGACGCCGGGGCTGTTGCCGGGGGACAGGGTGCCCGACGAAGCCACGGTGACGCTGCCCAGAATCGTGCCGCTGCCGCCGAGGAGACCGCTGGCATTCACCGCGACGGCTGTGTTGCCCAGTTGGCCGTTGACGAGTAACTTGCCGCCGTTGACCGCGGTTGCACCGGCATAGGAACTGCTACCGGAGAGCGTGAGGGTGCCGTTGCCGAGTTTCGTGAGCCCCCCTGAGCCGCTGATCGTGCCGGAATAGGTCAACGCGTCGGAGCGGTTGAACGCAAGCACCGCGTTGTTGACCACGTTTCCGTTGATGGATCCGGTTGTGCTGCCGTTGCCGATCTGCAGCGTGCCGCCGCTGATCGTCGTGCCGCCCGTATACGCGCTCGAGCCGGTGAGCGTGAGGGTGCCGTTGCCTGACTTCGTGAGTCCGCCGGTGTTGCTGGAGCCCAGGCCGGTTGCGAACGTGACGCTCTGGGAGTTGGTGTCGATTGAGATAGCGTTGACATAGGAACCCAGGATCTTGGCCGAGTAGTCGACGGTATTGCTGGCGGAGTATTGCAGCGTGCCGCCGCTGAAGGTGATCGTGCCGGTCCCGGCAAGGGCGTTCGTATTGTTGAGCGCGAGCGTGCCGCCGTTTACCACAGTCGGGCCGGTGTAGCCGTTGCTGGCGGAAAGCGTGAGGGTGCCGCCACCCTGTTTCATGAGGCCAGCAGTGTTGCTCGCGGCCAGACCGCTTGCAAACGTCACGTTTTGGCCATTGGTGTCGATCTTGATAATGGTGCCGTTATTCAGGATCTTGGAAGAGTAGTCGACGGTGTTGCTGGCGGAGTATCGCAGCGTGCCGCCGCCAGTGAACGAGATCGTGCCTGTCCCGGCGAGGGCGTTCGTATTGTTGAGCGCGAGAAAGCCGACGGCGATGTTCGTCACCCCGGTGTAGCCGTTGCTACCGGAGAGCGTGAGGATGCCGCCACCGGTTTTCCTGAGCCCCCCTGAGCCGCTGATCTCGCCGGAATAGGTCAACGCGTCGGAGCGGTTGAACACAAGCATCGCGTTGTTGACCACGTTTCCGTTGATGGATCCGGTCGTGCTACCGCTGCCGATCTGCAGCGTGCCCGAACTGATCGTCGTGCCGCCCGTGTAGCCATTGCTGGCGGTGAGCGTGAGCGTGCCGCTGCCCGACTTTGTGAGCCCACCCGTGTTGCTGGAGCCCAAGCCGGTTGCGAACGTGACGCTCTGGGAGTTTGTATCGATCGCGATGGCGGTGCCGCTGTTCAGGATCTTGGCCGAGTAGTCGCGGGTGTTGCTGGCGGAGTATTGCAGCGAGCCACCGCCGAAGGAGATCGTGCCCGTCCCGGCGAGGGCGTTGGTATTGTTCAGTGCGAGCACGCCGCCGTTGACCTGCGTGCGGCCCGTGTAGCCGTTGTTGGCGGAGAGCGTGAGGGTGCCACTACCGGATTTGGTCAACCCGCCGGTGTTGCTGGAATCCAAGCCGCTGGCGAAAGTGACGCTCTGGTTGTTGGTGTCGATCGCGATCGCACTTCCGCAACTCTTAATCCGGGAAGAGTAGTCGGCGGTGTTGCTCGCCGAATACTGCATCGCACCACCACCGAAGCGGATCGTGCCGGATGAGCCGATCGCATTGGCACTCCCGAGCGCGAGCGACCCGGCGGAAATCGTCACGCCGCCCGTGAAGGAGTTGCCGCCATTGAGCGTCAGCGTGCCAGCGCCTGCCTTTGTGACCGCTCCCGAACCGCTGATGGCGTCTGAATAGATGTAATTGTCCGACTGATTGAAGGCGAGCGTGCCGTTGTTCGTGAGATCGCCCACGGCAAGCCCGCTGCCCGCGCCGCCCGTGCCGATCTGGAGCGTGCCACCGGCGTTGAGATTGATCGTGCCGTAGGTGCCTTGCGAGAGCGTGCCGCCAACGGTCACGAGGCCGCCCGACATGGTGAGCGTGCCGGTGCCGTAGAGGCCGACGACCATGTCGCCACTGGTGGCCCATGTGCCGCCCGTGACGGTCGCCGTGCCGAGGGTCCCGGCACTGGAGCCGAGCGTGGCATTCGTATTCACGATGCTGCCGGCTGAGATGGCCAGTGTGCCGGTCGAATTCCCATATGCCCCCACACGGAGATCGGTGCTGGTCACACTGCCGCCAGTGACGGTCAGGGTGCCGTCGCCAAACCCACCCACGTCGAGCGACGATGAGTTGGCCCATGTTCCGCTGCTCACCGTCACGGTGCCGACACTGCCAGACTCTTGAGCGATGATGCCGTTGGAGTTTCCAGCGTAGCCGCCGTTCACGTTGAGCACTCCGGTGCCGGTGCCGCCGACAAGAAGCGGCGCGAAGTTTATCCATGTGCCGCTGCTGATCGTCGCCGTGCCGCTGCTGCCGTACTGAACACCAAGAGTCGCCCCCGAGGATTCGACGACGCCGCCGGATACCAGCAGCGCGCCGCTGCCGTTTTCGCCGATAGACATGCCGCCACCCTGCCAGATGCCGCCCGAGACCGTCACCGTGCCGTGACCACCTGCGCCCAAAATGCTGTCGGCGGAGATGTTGCTGACGCTGCCACCCGAGATGTTCAGCACGCCGGTGCCCATATTGCCGATCTTCAGCATGCCGCCAATCTGCCAGTCGCCGCTGCTGACATCCACGGTGCCGCGACTGCCTCCGATCTGGCCCAGCGTGCTGTCAGAGATGCTGACGAGGGTGCCTCCGGTCACCTGCACGACGCCGGTGCCGCTGAAGCCAACGAACAGTTCGTTGTTATTCGTCCACGTGCCGCTTGAGACCGTCGCGGTGCCATCGCTGCCGGCCCCATAGCCCACATAGCCGTAGGTGTTGGCGACATTTCCCCCGGCCACGCTAAGGACACCGGAGCCGTCATACCCCACGTATGTCTCCATGTTCATCCACGTGCCACTCGAGACCAGCACGGTGCCACTGCTGCCGGCACCATAGCCAACGTATCCGTAGATGGCGTCTGCACTGCCGCCTGTGACGCTGAGCGTGGCTGTGCCAGTCGTCGCAACGTAAAGGTACTGGCCAAAAAACGTGCCGGTGCTGACCGTCGTCGTGCCGCTATCGATGGTCGTGTCGGCACGGAGATCGGCCGGCGCAAACCCCACGACAAGCAGTCCGGCGAGAACAACACAAAGCGCCCACGGGAATGTCGGGGCGGAGTCTTTGCGAAAGCAGGGAAGACGTATGAGAATTGTTTGTCGCATGAAGAAAGCCTGAACAACGACTGGACGGAAAAGCCAGTCCTGTTGTTCACGCACTCCAATGCGTTACTGCTCTTGAGGGGTGCGATCGTATATCGGGGACAAAACCAGGTCAAAACAATTTCTCAGCCACACTGCCGCACCAGAAAAAGGGCGGGAAACCGTTCTATTTCATGGAAAACCAGTCCTGCTGGCCTTCACCGGGTGGATCATTCGACAAAAAGCCGTTCCGGGTTCTCCTTGAGGTGCGGCTTCCATCGTTTCTGGTCAGGCCGGCCCACTGCCTTAGAGACAGCCTGAGCGAGCCAGGTTGAGCCACGTGGGGCCTGTTTCGGGCCCTGTCTTGAGGCCCTTCAAGAACCGGACGAAGGCGCTCGTGGCGGCGCGAGGGTGGCTCGTGAAAATGATCGGTCTCGACACGGCTAGGCAGCGGGCTCGTCATCCGGAATTCGAACAGCCACCACCAGCACCTCTTCGCCCCCGATGATCGTTGTCAGGTGCCCCTTGCCCCGTGTGTCCTCAAGCAGGCAGATACTCCCTGCCCTGAGGTCGCAATGGCTGCCATCGCTTGCGTGAACAGTGGCTTGGCCGCCCATCAAGAACATCCATTGTCGATAGGGTGTGCAGTGCCAGCCACCGACCCAGTCCGCAGCGAATCTCAGGAGGTTCCAGCCAGCAGCCCGGCTCACGGCAGAAACATCGAGTGGCGGTGCGGGCGGTGCAAATCGCTCTGACTGGACCGGAATCGTCGCAGTTTCAATGTGCGACTCACCTGCATCGTCCGAAAACACGCGGATGTATTCCAACGGTCGTCGCATATCGAATTGGCTCGTTGTTTGACTGGGTGGCTGTTGCGGGTGCGTGCAGCACCGGACTCAACACGTGCTCCAATTATTTGTCGCACATTCGCCCCAGATTGTCTCTGAGGCGGCCTTCTTTGTTTCCCGGCCAAAGCCCTTCTCACGCATGCCAGCCGAGCCTCGACTTTTGCAGTTTACACAGCCATTGCGAAAGCGTTTTCCAGCAGTCTGATCAGCTTTCTGAAACCGTGTCCGCTGGGTGCCATCGCCAAAACGTGCTGCAAGTTTTTCCCATGTGGCTGCAAGTTTTCCCATGTGGCTGCAAGTTTTCCAACTTGCAGAATCGACAAGATGAAATCTTGTCGCCACAAAGAGAGGTGGCTGCAAGTTTTCCCATGTGGGTGCAAGTTTTCCAACTTGCACTTGCCTTCGACACGATGGAAATCTTGTCGCCACAAGAGACACGATGAACTCGTGTCACCGATGGGGCACCCTACCCGAGCCGAAAATATCCCACAGATTCTGCTGAGGAGGCTTTTTCAGAGGGCAGTTTCAGCCAATGGAAAAGGGCACCACAACTGCAAAAGCCGAGGCTCGATAGCCTGTGTGCCGTCCCGCCTTTTTTCACGGTCGACAACTCCCTCGCCCACCCACCCCCTCCCCGTGCCGGGGAATGGAAAAAACGTAAAAGATTCTCCGCGGATTGGAACTGCGGATCTGCCGGCATCGTGGCTACCATGAAAGAAGCTCCGGCACGGCTGACGGGATGAGATCCCATCCGCAGCCCAGCGAGGCAACGTGTTCGAACACCCTGGAGTGCGACGATGACGATTCCGCAGTCCACCATCATGCAGTCTCGGACCGTATGGACGGCCGCAGCCGTCGCGTGTTTGCTTGTCTGCCCGGCGGTCGTCGCGGCGGCTCCGGCCAGTGATGCCGGTGATGCCGCTGCCGAGGAATCGTTCCGCACCGAGGTCGCGCCGCTGCTGGCGGCCCGCTGCGGGGCATGCCACGCCGCCGACACCGCCGAGAGCGGATTTCGGATCGACCAGCGGGAGAAGGCAATCGGTGGGGGTGACTCCGGCACCGCGGGAATCGTGCCGGGCAAGCCCGCGGAGAGCGAGATCTTCAAGCGGATCGTCTCGACCGACAAGGAATCGCAGATGCCCGCTGACGGCGATCCGCTCACCGCAGCCCAGCGCAGTTTGATCGAACAGTGGATCGCAGCCGGTGCCCCGTGGCCCGACGACATGGCCACGCTGCCCGCCAGTCTGGTGCCCGCCGCAGAGGTGAAGCAGGAGAAGGGGGTTGGCCACTGGGCGTTTCAACCGATCGTGCGGCCGGCCGTGCCCGCCGCGCCGGCCGGCCTCGCCTCCCGTCATCCCGTCGACGCCTTCATCGCCGCCAGGCTCTCCGAGAACAATCTCGCGTTCAATCCCGAGGCCGACCCGCGCACGCTCATCCGCCGCGTGCACTTCGACCTCATCGGCCTGCCACCCACGCCCGAGGAGATCGCGGCCTTCGAAAACGCGGTTCGCGCGGCCGGCGGCTCCGCGGGGCCGTGTGCCAAACTCATCGACAGGCTGCTCGCCTCGCCGCACTACGGCGAACGGTGGGCCCGCCACTGGCTCGACGTGGTCAGGTTCGCCGAGAGCGACGGCTTCGAGACGAACAAGGCCCGGCCCAACGCCTGGCCGTATCGCGACTGGGTGATCGACTCCCTCAACGCCGACAAGCCCTACGACCAGTTCATTCGCGAGCAGATCGTGGGCGACCGGCTCGACGCCGACGCCGCGACCGGCTTCGTCGTCGGCGGGCCTGTTGACCGCGTGAAGTCACCCGATCCAGTGCTGTCGGCCAATCAGCGGGCTGACGAACTGCACGACATGGTGAGCACGACCAGTTCGGTGTTTCTCGGCCTCACGGTCGGCTGCGCGCGGTGCCACGACCATAAGTTTGACCCGATTCCTCAGACTGACTATTACCGGCTGAAGGCTGTGCTCGCCGGGGCGCAGCACGGCGAGCGGGCGATCCTGCCGAAGCACAACGCCGAGCGACTCAAACAGATCGCAGCACTCGAAAGTGAACTCGGCCCCAGCCAGCGCCGACTGTCCCAACTGCAGCCCGCCGCTCGACTCCGGCGCACGATCGTGATCGACGACCTCACGACCGACCGCACGGAAAAGCTCGCGGAGCCAAGCGGCGTTGCCACCCATGCCGGCGGCAGTGAACGCGGCCACGCAGACGAGCCCGGCGGCATTGCCTCGCTGCCAAACCTCGGCAAGCAGTACCAATGGTGGACCGCCCAGGCCGGCCAGCCCGTATTCGCATATGCGCCGGGAACCGCAGGCGTCTTCCGAATCTGGATCTCGTGGGGGGCCGGTCACGGGTCCCATAGCCGTGACGCCCGCTACGTGCTCGATGCCGACGGCAATCCCGCCACGACGGGCGATCAGACCGTGATCGCCCAGGGAGACCAGCGGCTCTTCGCCGATGGCAGCGGCGAGCCGACATCCGGGCAGTCGCTCTGGAGCGGCTTCCGCGACGCGGGCGTGCACGAGATCGAGAAATCGACGCGGTTGTTGGTCACGGGCGGTGCGGCAACGGCATCCGTAACGGCCGATGTCGTGCTCTTCGAGGAGCAGGAATCGACTGCTGATTCCGCCGGCCGCGTTCCCCACCTGCGGTCACAGGTATCGGTCGGGGAAAACGTCGATGCCTTCCCACCGACCAAGGCCCGGTTCGTCCGCTTCACGGTGCTGGGCACCGCCGCCGCCGAGCCCTGCATCGATGAGCTCGAAGTGCTCACCAGTGACGGCCGCAATGTCGCCAGAAACGCGAAGCCTTCGGCGTCGGGAACGTATGCCGACAATGCCTCCCACAAGCTCGAGCACATCAACGACGGCACATACGGCAACAAGAATTCGTGGATCTCCAACGAGATCGGCAAGGGCTGGGTGCAGTTGGAGCTCCCGGAGGTCGAGGAGATCAGCCGCGTTGTCTGGAGCCGCGACCGCAGCCCGAAGCCGGCGCACACCGACAGGCTCGCGACGCGATACGAGGTGACCGTGTCGCTCGACGGAAAGGAGTGGCAGACGGTGGCCAGCAACGCCGACCGGCTGCCGCACGACTACGTCCACTCGATCGGGCCGATCACGTCCGCGGCCGAACTCTCGCCAAACGAACTGGCGGAGATGGAGAGCCTTTCGACGGTGGCGGCCGATCTGCGCAGGAAGCTGGATGTTCTCAAGACACTCCCGCAGGCGTATGCCGGCCAGTTCGTCTCGCCGGGCAAAACCCACCGCTTCTTCCGGGGCGATCCCACGCAGCCCCGCGAGGAGATCGCCCCTGGCAGCCCCACGAAATTCGGCAGCGTTTGGCAACTCGAACACGACGCCCCCGATGCCGACCGCCGCCAGGCGCTGGCCGAGTGGATCACCGCGCCCAGCAATCCGCTCACTGCCCGCGTGATCGTCAACCGCCTTTGGCACTACCACTTTGGCACCGGCATCATCGACACTCCCAGCGATCTCGGCGTCAACGGCGGCGTGCCCTCGCATCCAGAATTGCTCGACTGGCTGGCCAGCGAACTCGTCGCGGGCGGATGGCGGCTCAAGCCCATCCACACGCTGATCGTGACCAGCCGCGCCTACCGGCAGTCGAGCACCGCAACGCCCGCGGGCCTCGCCATCGACTCCGGCAGCCGCCTGCTCTGGCGGTATCCGCCGCGTCGGCTCGAGGCCGAGCCCTTGCGTGACACGATCCTCGCCGTCAGCGGCAGCCTCAACAAGAAGATGGGCGGCCCTGGCTTCGACCTCTTCGAGCCCAACACCAACTACGTGAAGGTCTACACCACGAAGACCGTGTTCACCGAAGAGGACTTTCGGCGGATGGTCTACCAGAGCAAGCCGCGATCAGAGCTCGATAGTTTCTTCGGCGCCTTCGACTGCCCCGACGCGGGCCAAGTGCAGCCCAAGCGCACCGTGAGCACCACGCCGCTCCAGGCCCTCAACATGCTCAACGGCGATTTTCTGTTGGATCAGGCGGCGAAGTTCGCCGCCCGGGTCGAGCAGGAGGCGGGCCGCGACGCTCGATCGCAGGTGCAGCGGGCCGTGCTGCTGGCCTTTGGCCGTGAGGCCTCCCCTGCGGAAATCGCAGCCGGCCAGAAACTCGTCGCGGCCCACGGCCTGCCGATCCTCTGCCGCAGCCTCTACAACGCCAACGAATTCATCACCATTTACTGAAGCGATTCTCTGATAGCCGCAGCGACACCTCGGCACACCCGCCAACGGTTGCGAGGGGGTCGGTCAACGCTCGAAGAGCCTGGGGTGCCCGGCCCCCGCGACGAGACTTTTGCCGCCCCCAAAGCCCGCGCATTCTGAGTCAACGACACCAGCAAGAACCTCAACCCATGCATCACGATCTTTCCCATGCCGGCCGGCGGTTGCTCGACCGTCGCGGATTCCTGCAATGCGGTGGCACGGGTCTCTCCAGCATCGCATTGGCCTCGCTGCTGCATGAGCAACGATTGCTGGCTGGTGAGCCGCCGATCAGGCCGGTGATCGATCCGTCGCAGCCCTTTGCCCCGCGGCCCCCGCACTTTCCAGCCAAAGCATCGCGGGTGCTGATGATCTTCTGCTCGGGCGCCCTCTCGCATGTCGACACGTTCGACTACAAGCCCGAACTCATCCGCCGCCACGACACACCAATGCCGGTCGAGGGCGGCAAGCTGATCACGTTCCAGGGCGAGCAGGGCAATCTCATCAAACCGCAGTGGGAGTTTAAGCCGCGGGGCGAGAGCGGCACGATGACGAGCGAACTGCTGCCGCACCTCGGCGAGCTCGCCGACGAGATGTGTTTCATCCATTCGATGACGGCCAAGAGCAACACGCACGGCCCGGCCGAAAGCCAGATGTCGACAGGCTTCACACTGGAGGGATTTCCGAGCATCGGCTCGTGGACAACCTACGCGCTGGGCAGTGAGTGCCGCGACCTACCCGCGTTCGTGGCGATTCCCGACCCCCGCGGCGTGCCGCAAAACGGCTCGCGGCACTGGTCTTCGGCGTTTCTGCCGGCGGTGTTTCAGGGCACGTCGTTCAACGCCGACAAGCCGATCGCAAACCTGGCGAGACCCGCAAAGATCTCCGCGGATGCCGACCAGGCCACCCGCGACTTCATGAAGATGCTCAATGAGCAGCATCTCGCCGCCCACCCCGGCGATACGGACCTCGCGGCCCGCATCTCCGCCTACGAACTGGCCGCGAAGATGCAGCTCTCGGCGGCCAGGGTGGCCGATCTCTCCGATGAATCCGCCCAAACGCTCGCCCTCTACGGCGCTGACGACGCGCAGAATTCGCTGAAGTCTCGGTTTGCGCGCAACTGCATCCTCGCCCGACGGCTGATGGAGAAGGGGGTGCGGTTCGTGCAGCTCTTCAACGGCGGCTACGCGATGGGCGAGGGCGTGGGCAACTGGGACGGGCACAAAACGCTCGTCAAGCAATACAGCACGCACGGGCCGATTCTCGATCAGCCGGTGGCTGGGCTGCTCCGCGACCTCAAGGACCGCGGCATGCTGGCCGACACGCTGGTGGCCTTCGTGACGGAGTTCGGCCGGATGCCGACGTTTCAGAAGGGGGCCAGCGGCCGCGACCACAACCCGGCTGGGTTCACGGTCTGGCTGGCGGGCGCCGGCGTGAAGCGGGCCTTCCACCACGGGGCCACCGATGATTTTGGCTACAAGGCAGTTGAAAACGTGGTCACAATCTACGACCTCCATGCCACGATCCTGCAGCTGCTGGGCCTCGATCACACGCGGCTCTCCTTCTATAACAACGGCATCGAGCGGCGGCTCACCGACGTTCACGGCCACGTGATTCATCCCGTGCTGGCCTAGCTGCCCGTGGACAAAGTCCTCCATGCCCTGCCGGCCATGAAGCGAGTGTCCACTTGAAAACCTCCTTTTTTTGCGGGTGCTACGCACCCGGGACCGCATCGTTCGGTCCAACACGTGGTTTATCCACAGCCTGCTAGGAAGGATGGGTCAACCTTTTTCCGAGCACCAAGGTCGGCTCGTTGGCTTCCAAAGCCGATGCCCTCCTTTGGTGGCTCCTCAGCAGAATCTGTGGGCAACAATGCCTGTGCGGTCGGGGCTGTGCCCCGAGCCTTTTGTGGGTGCACGTTTTTAACGTGCACATGCCTTCGACACGATGAAATCTTGTCGCCACAAAGAGAGGTGGAGAAAGTTGACCCGTGGGTGCAAGTTTTCA